>OJFB01000088.1_pt1 | contig 24204 bp, 27 predicted proteins | sample 1593811 | NCBI WGS metagenome assembly OJFB01 (sample SAMN05416736, study PRJEB24817) | seawater metagenome | isolation source: Sea water | place: Canada:Atlantic | collected 2013-07
CGTCAGATGTGTATAAGAGACAGATTTATGGCTATATGTAAAATAAGTATAGCCATCTGAAGGGTTAAAATAAACATCAAGCAAGCCGCCCTGACCGCCACCGTCATAACCTATATGCGGTATATTATGCTTAATTTTTTGCTTCTCGCCCGTTAGCACATTGATTCTATATAGACCGCCATCTTTTTCTGTGACAACTATATTTTTTTTATCAATAAATGTCAGTGCCCACGGATGCTCTAGCCCCTTTGCAATCTTTTGAAGATTAAATTTTGTTTTAGTTGTATTGTATTTTCTATAATCTTCAATGCTTGCATCGGCCAACAACACATTTGGTATTAAAAATAAAACCAATAAGAGATATTTCATTTCATGACCTTTTACTGATTATTTAATTTTTTAAGTTCACAAGCCCTAACACCATCCTTTCTCCCTACCTTATAGCCCATAGCGTATTCAGCTGAATCCCAGTGCCCATAGATAGCAATTTTCTCTACTTCGCACTGAGTGTTAAATCCTTCTGCATAACCATCGTCATACCCAGACTCAAAAGTCCTTTCATCATGAGTACATCCAAATAGAATTATTTGTGACATAAGAAAAAAATAAAATAATTTTTTCATTTTTTTTTATTTAATTTCTGTCGTATAAAAATTCCGATAATAAGAAAAGCAATCCAAACAAAGATAAATGCACTTCCGATAACACTCCCTATGACTGTCGATGGATCAAATTGATTATGAATAAATAGGCCAATAAAAGCCCATAGACTAATGACTAAAACCCTTCTTATAATGAGCATAATTTATTCATTGTATTTAATTTAAGTTTCTTATGTATTTTTCCCACAACATTTCTTAAATTTACGCCCATTACCGCAAATACAAGGGTCATTACGCCCAATCTTCGGAGTTTCGCGTGTGATGGGAGTTTTCGGGGGGCAGCAGCTTGTGTCATTACAACAGGGTTCGTTGTCTTTAAGTATTTCTTTAGGTAATTCGTCACTTCTTTCACTCATATATTTAGGAACACTAGAAAATTAAAAAAAAATATCTGCCATAGCGCAAGTGGAGATAGCTAGGATAAAACACATAACTATTTAGTATTTCATAAAAACAAGTTTACTCCCAGACAATTAAGTGGATAAATCAGGTAGGTATAAGCCATGGGACTATGCCCAAGATTATTAAAACAAGAGCCAATACCACTAGTAGCTTATTAAGTTTCAATTAGAGTTTAAATTTTCAGTATTAAAGTATTGCATAAGGTTTTAAATATACGCCTTTTCACTATGCTAGAAAAGTACCCTTACCCGTTCCCACTAAAATTATAGTATCTAGGTATGTCAATCAAATTTTTGCTAGTATGAGATTATGAAAGATAGTTACTTAAATATTAATGACATTACAGACTCACTAAAGATAGACAAAGACACCCTCAAGGTATGGATAAAAGAAGGTAAGTTTCCACCCCCTATGAAGGTGGGAGACAGATTAACCTTATGGAGTTATGCGGTAATTGAAAACTGGGTAGCCCAGCAACAAAAGACTCAAGAGTTTATTGATAATCAAGATTTAGATTTGTAACAATAAGAATAAGAGTATTTCTTTATTTTAAATAACAGGCTTTACTTTAACTTTACAAGTTGAAAAATCACTTTTTATATCACCATGAATCATTTGATCATAAGTATTAATGTTATTTACTAACTCTTCTTTGTAGATTAATGCCCATTTTTTTTCTTTTTCTTGTGATGCTTTTTTTTCAACTTTAATGCAATCAAAATTAATGCAGCTCGTTTTATAAATATCTGACGAGACCCTGAAAAAATTTGTCGCATTCTTTGATGAAGCTTTATAAGCCTCCTGTGATTCAGCTCTATTTTTATAAAAATCAGAAATCTGTTCAAATAGAACCCCGCACCTCAATGTTATATATGAAAGAGATGCCCTATCTGATGTGTTCCAAGATGGATTTTTAGACATGTAGTCATCAAGGGTAGCTGGGAATGCAAATATAACATTTGGTATTAAAACTAAGAGAAAGAGTAGTTGTTTCATAAAATCAGTTTACCCCTAGACAATTAAGCGAGCAAATTAGGTAGGTATAAACCATGGGACTACGCCAAAGATTGTTAAAACAAGAGCCAATACTAGCAATAGTTTGTTAAGTTTAATATCAGCCCTTTAATTTTTTCTTATTCGGTTGTTTACTTAAGAAAGCGATGAGACATATCAAAATAAATACGGCAATCAATATAACAAAGACTGCAATATATAGCATTGATGATTCCATGCTAGCCTTTATCAACTTCTTCGGTTTTTTTGATGTCTGAGTTTGCTGGAATCATTTTTTCACCATCCCATCTTTGTCCACACCAACAAACACCTTCAGCATTTATTATACAAGTGCCACTTCCACAACAACGTTTATCTTCCATAATCTAATTCCTCAGAGAAACAAAAAAGTTAATCACTGGCTCCCTTTAGGAGGGGGATGCTCTATCCCCTGATAACTACCCTAACCTATTGTTTTAATGACAATTTAATCAATGGTTAATGTGTAATTTTAGTATATAAGATTAAATCAGATTTGTGTTTATATTCTTTAAATTTTTTCGAAATGAATCTAACTCCCCACCTAATATTTTCTTAACTTGATCTTGAGCTAGCTGCCAATGAGGAAATACGTTGCTTAAAACCTTATTTCCTTTTGCAGTTAAATTAATATATGACAGTACGACTGTTTCCGACAAAGACATAAAAGAAACATTTCAAACAAATCTTTTTTCTGTCATCTCTCTTACACAAGCATTACTTCCTCTCATAAAAAAATCTGAAGCGGGAAGAATAGTAAATGTTTCAACAATTTTAAGTTCATTAACGCTTCATACAACTGAAAATTCACCAATCGCACCAGCAAAAGAGTTTGCTTATAATGCCTCAAAAACAGCGCTTAATGCATTTACAATTCATCTTGCATTAGAATTAAAAGATACAAATATAAAAGTTAATTCGGGGCATCCAGGATGGGTAAAAACAGAATTGGGTGGTCCAAACGCTCCCATGGAAGTAAAAGATAGTTATGAAACTTCATTGTATTTGGCCACACTAGACAAGGATGGTCCAAGCGGCGGTTTGTTTCACAAAGAAGAGACTTTACCTTGGTAGGAAGAAAATATTAATACCGCCCAAATATAACGGAGTAGTAGTTAAAAATTGTACGCATACTTAAGAAAATAGATTTAGTGTAAACAAGCCTTCCTTTAGGAGGAGGTCAACGTCACATGAATATTTAGCATACTCATGTTACTTGGAGTGTTGACCTCATATGAACCCATATAAATCCTTTAGCTATAAATAAATTTATTTTATTTGTGATAAATACTGTGAAAATCTGCCCTTACCTACTGCAAATTTACCCTCAATTTTTTTACCTTCAGAAGTGACATCACTTAAATTTGAACTAGGATCACCAACCACAACCAACCCAACCATTCCGAACATTTCGTGTGGTGTACATTTGTAACCATAAACGCCTTCTGTTTCAAACTTTACTGATATTGACACCTCGCCTGCTTCTTTTGTTAACTTACCTTCCCAGGATGACGCTCCCTTTGGAAGCATTTCTTTAATTGATGCAGAATTATGCATTGCATCTCCTGACCAAGTTACTGTATCGCCTTTTTGAATTATGATCACAGCAGGTTCAAAAACGAACATATCTGGCGCCTTACCATTAAGCATTTTTACTTGATGATCTTTTGCCATTACTGTTCCAATGGAAAAAGTTAATATCAGGGCAATTAAGTTTTTAAATAACATTTTGTATTCTCCAGTTTAAATATTTATAAAGTAGTTGATGTAACCCCTTTACGACTGCATATAAGTGAAAAAGGTTCTTTTGTTTTCATATTAGCGACTATAAAACTCAACGACTGAACCAGGGCTCATCAGGGGAAGGATATCTTACGTAAGTTGTTTTGAATTCTTTTGCGTTGAGGCTTATATATTCTGGAAGATCCCTCTTTAGTTTCTGAATTGAATCTATTAAAAAGGGGAATGATCTACTTTTTTCTTTAACTTCAATCTCATCTCCAGGTTTACATTTGTATGAAGAAATATTGACAACGCTACCATTGACCTTTACATGCTTATGGTTGATGAATTGTCTAGCAGCAAAAACAGTTGGCACAAAATTAGAGCGATAAATAATAGCATCTAATCTTGATTCAAGAAGAACAAGTAAGTTCTCACTTGTATCACCCTTACTTGCGGCCGCCTCTTTAAAGATATTTCTAAATTGTTTTTCCCCAATATTTCCATAATAGCCCTTAAGTTTCTGTTTTTCTCTTAGCTGAACACCATAATCACTTCTTCTCCTGACTCCTTTTGGGCCATGCTGACCTGGACCATACGTCCTTGTATTGGTTGGGCAATTTTCTCGTCCCCAAATGTTTTCACCCATCTGTCTTGATAATTTATTTTTTGGCTGATTCCTTCTATTTTTTACTGGCATAATTATTTTCTCTATTAATGTGTTAGAAGATTATTTCTATATTGAACGCGTGGAGGGATTATTAGGTTTGCTTCATCTAAAAAGGCTGATAAAGCGTTTAAACACTTTAAAATTTTCTTTCCTTGGTATTTTTTTAGCCAACCAAAAAGTGAATTTTTAGCATCATCGTACATATCGTTTTGCAACATAAATAAAGCTTCAAGTATTTTAAATTCTCCATAATGAACATGGTCACAAAGCTCACCACCAATCGGTCCCTTCTCATTTGCTCCCTCAGCTATCCCATACACAACTGTTTCTATCAAAATTGAAATATCTGGGAGTTGATGCTGTTCTCTACATATTGTAAATAAATCTTTTGGTTCTTCACCTGTAATTGAACATGTTGCCCAATGCCTTAATGACCAGATAACCATTATTTCAGATGTATCCAAATCTAATATATTTAAAGCACTTTGCCTTATAAAATCTTTTGTTATTGAATCAGATTGCAATTTTTTCTCTCTAATGCGAAATGAATCTTATTGTAAATGAGAATCATTCGCATTACAAGAGTATATCCAATTTCTTTTGCATTAAGGTTTATATACCCTGAAATATTCCTGTATTGGTCTTAAAATAAATAGTGATATTCATTTAACTGGCTATATACCTTATAGGGGTATATAGTATAAAAACTCAAATAAGGAGAATTACTTATGGAAAACTGTTGTGACGAAAAGCATCCTAATTACGAAAAGCATATTCCAAGAATAAATAAAATTTCTGGGCAGCTAAATGGAATAAAAAAGATGATTGAAGAGCAAAGATATTGCCCTGAAATCATTACCCAATTAAAAGCAGTAAGCTCGGCTTGCCAATCATTAGAAATTATCATGCTTGAAAAACATCTTGAGAGTTGTGTTTTAGAAGCATTTCAGTCAAAAGACAAAAATGCTCAAGCAAAAAAAATTAAAGAACTATCTCTTTTATACAAACGATAAATTGAATAAGTATGAATAAGGGTATTTTATTTTTAATTACACTTTTAATAAGTCATAAAACAGTAATTCATGCTGCTCCTATGAATTTTAAGGATTCAGTTACAAGTATGACAACAATAAGCAAAAATTATTCCTATTTAGAATCAAGTTATGCTATTTCCTCAAAAGAGTCTTTCGGAATAAACATTAATGAAAATAAGGGGGATACTTATAAGCTTAAAGCAGGCGAATTTTTTTATTTAAGAAGATTAATGAGAGTAAATAAAATTAACTCTCAAACAAATTTATGGCTTTTTACTGGCGCCGGAATGGTAAATGTAAAAAAAAATATAAAGGATGATGATTATTTGTATTTAAGTCCAACTTTACAATTTGATTACGAAACCAAAAGAATATTTAGTTTGATTTCACAACAAATCATGAGGGTTGGTAATCAAAATTTTGATACGACTAAAGTTGAAGGAGGCTTTTCATTTTATGAGACAACTTTTAACGAAACACAACCCTGGATTCTTCTAAAAACAAGAAAAACTAAAACCGTGGATAGTAAAACCGAATTCACACCAACCTTAAGATTCATAAACAAATCTTTATTTGGGGAGGTGGGGGTTAATTTAGATGGAGATCCATCTTTTCACTTAATGTATACATTTTAGGAAAATATATGATAAAAAAAAATTTATTACTAGTAACCTTATTTTTAAGTATGAATATTTATGCTCAGACTCAACGCATTGAAGTTCTTGGGATGGTTTGTGCCTTTTGCGCTCAAGGTATAGAAAAAAGCTTTAGCTCAGATGAAAATATTAAGGATGTTTTTGTTAATTTAGAAAATTACTTTGTCGTAATAGAGTCAAGAGATGGTAAAAGTATTGACGAAAAATATATTACAACCATCATTACAGATGCTGGTTACGATGTTCAAAAGATTGAGGTCGTTTCTGACTCTGTAAGTGAAATCAGAGAAAAGTATGGCGCTAACTAAAGACGAAGATTTAATTAAGTCAAATAAGTTAGTAAATTACCTATCTTTATTTACTAGTAGCGGAACGATTATTTGTTGTGCATTACCTGCCCTCTTGGTCTCAATGGGAGCGGGTGCAGCATTAAGCTCTTTGATTACAGTATTTCCCCAATTAGTTATCCTTTCCATTTATAAAATTCCAATATTTATTGGTGCCTTTATAATGCTTATAATTGCTGGAATGCTTCAATACCACTCAAGAGGTCTGCCATGTCCTGCAGATAAAAAACAAGCGTATGCTTGTATGCAAACTCGTAAAGTATCGATGATTATTTACTTTACATCGGTAGGAATTTTTATTATTGGACTTCTTTTTGCTTTTATAATCCCACTATTTATTTATGTCTAGTAGCAAAAAAAGTTAACTTTCTTTGCTAAGAAATCGTTAAGAGATTTAATTCTTATTCTTTTTTTTCACATTGTCATTAGTTTTATCTGTCTTAATGAACTGAACTACTTTTGTTACATATGTAAACATAACAATGATAAAAACTGCAATAATTACTAACCCAATAATCAGTTCCATAATTAATACTTTCTCGCTTTTGAATCTTCAGTTTTGTCATACTCTTTATCTGCTTCTTTTCCAGCATACAAACAACCTGAAGCAAGAACAGCTAATACCAGCATAGTTAATAATTTTTTCATCTACCTATCCTTTTTTTATAAATTTGAAAATATTTGAATATACTACAACAGACAAATCTTTGTAATTGAAGTTCGTAGAAGAATATAAAAAGGTTACGAATAACAACGAAGATCTATTGTTAAATGTTAAAATCAGCACTCAATAATAACTAAGTAAAACAATATGCGCTTGCTAAGATGGTTTGTAGGAAAGGTAATACTATTTATAAATGCAATAACACTGCCAAAGCCTATACAGAGAGATAATATTAATCAACATAAACTGGACAAGAAAACAAAGGGCTTAACTATCTATCAATTTGAGGCCTGTCCATTTTGTGTAAAAGTCAGAAGATTTATAAGAAAAAATAATCTTAAAATAAACCTTAGGGATGCAAAAAATAATGAGATTTTTAAATCTGAATTAGTCAATGATGGAGGCAAGCATAAGGTACCATGCTTAAAAATAGAAAAACCAAATGCTAAAACTGAATGGCTATATGAATCAGATGAGATTATTCTATTTTTAAAAAAAATTATTGCATCATAGAAAAAAATTAACTAGATGATTAACTAGTGACTTGATAAAGAGTTAAGTATTTTCTTTATGTTAAATAACAGGCTTTACTTTAGTCTTACAAGTTGAGAAATCACTTTTTATATCGCCATGAATCATCTCATCATAAGTATTAATGTTATTTACCATCTCTTCTTTATAGATTGATTCCCATTTTTTTACTTTTTCTTGAGATGCTTTTTTTTCAACTTTAATGCAATCAAAATTAATGCAGCTCGTTTTATAAATATCTGACGAGACCCTGAAAAAATTTGTCGCATTCTTTGATGAAGCTTTATAAGCCTCCTGTGATTCAGCTCTATTTTTATAAAAATCAGAAATCTGTTCAAATAGAACCCCGCACCTCAATGTTATATATGAAAGAGATGCCCTATCTGATGTGTTCCAAGATGGATTTTTAGACATGTAGTCATCAAGGGTAGCTGGGAATGCAAATATAACATTTGGTATTAAAACTAAGAGAAAGAGTAGTTGTTTCATAAAATCAGTTTACCCCTAGACAATTAAGCGAGCAAATTAGGTAGGTATAAACCATGGGACTACGCCAAAGATTGTTAAAACAAGAGCCAATACTAGCAATAGTTTGTTAAGTTTAATATCAGCCCTTTAATTTTTTCTTATTCGGTTGTTTACTTAAGAAAGCGATGAGACATATCAAAATAAATACGGCAATCAATATAACAAAGACTGCAATATATAGCATTGATGATTCCATGCTAGCCTTTATCAACTTCTTCGGTTTTTTTGATGTCTGAGTTTGCTGGAATCATTTTTTCACCATCCCATCTTTGTCCACACCAACAAACACCTTCAGCATTTATTATACAAGTGCCACTTCCACAACAACGTTTATCTTCCATAATCTAATTCCTCAGAGAAACAAAAAAGTTAATCACTGGCTCCCTTTAGGAGGGGGATGCTCTATCCCCTGATAACTACCCTAACCTATTGTTTTAATGACAATTTAATCAATGGTTAATGTGTAATTTTAGTATATAAGATTAAATCAGATTTGTGTTTATATTCTTTAAATTTTTTTGGAATGAATCTAATTCCTCACCTAATATTTTCTTAACTTGATCTTGAGCTAGCTGCCAATGAGGAAATACTTTACTTAAAATCTTATTTCCTTTTAAAGTCAAATCAACATATGTAAACCTTCCATCCTGACCAGAATGTTCAAAGATATTAATTGCAGTCACATAAAGCCGGTTTCTTCTATACTATAAACTAACTTAATTAACGAAGAGATTTTTCATCATGAGTTCATGCGCGCCCCAAACCATTTTTCTTAAAGATTACACGCCAGCGCCTTATAAGGTTGAACACGTTAATCTAACGTTCAAGTTGTTTAAAGGTAAATCAGTAGTTAAGTCTGAAGTGATCTACGTAAAAAATTCTGATAGCATTGATCATGATTTGGTGCTTAATGGGCAAGATCAAACTATTGTTTGCGTAGAGTTGAACGGTGCATCATTCGATGGTTATACAATTGCAGATGATAAGATGACCATCAGTAATCCGGCTGAAAAATTTACGTTAACCATTACTTCAGAAATTGACCCTGTTGCTAATACAGCTCTTGAAGGTTTGTATCAATCACAAGGGACTTACTGCACTCAATGTGAAGCAGAAGGCTTCCGCCGTATTACTTACTTCCAAGATCGCCCGGATGTACTTAGTACTTTTTCTGTGCGGATTGAGGGAGATCTAGAGCAATGCCCTGTGATGCTTTCTAACGGTAATTTAATGGACTCTGGTATGTTGGGAGATAGTCGCCACTATACGGTGTGGAACGATCCATTCCCCAAACCGTGTTACTTGTTTGCACTAGTTGCAGGTGATTTAGTCCGTATTGCAGATACATTTACTACAATGTCTACCCGTAAAGTTGACCTGCATATTTATGTGCGGTCTGGTGATGAGCAGCAATGTGGCCATGCGATGGAATCGCTCAAAAAATCTATGAAATGGGATGAAGAGAAATACGGTCGTGAATATCAGTTGGATTTATTTAACATCGTAGCCGTCAGTGATTTTAATATGGGGGCCATGGAAAATACCTCGCTCAATGTTTTCAATACCAAGCTAGTATTAGCGCATCAAGATACGGCGACAGATAATGACTTCTTAAGTATTGAAGGTGTGATTGGTCATGAGTACTTTCACAACTGGACGGGTAATCGAGTTACTTGCCGAGACTGGTTCCAATTATCTCTGAAAGAAGGTCTCACTGTCTTTAGAGATCATGAATTTAGCTCAGATATGAATTCTCGAGATGTGCAACGTATTGATGATGTAACGCATTTACGTCGCTTTCAATTTGCTGAAGATGCAGGACCCTTAGCGCATGCAGTTCAGCCAGATAGTTTTATTGAGATTAGTAATTTTTACACTATGACCGTGTATGAAAAAGGGTCTGAACTAATTAGAATGCAACATACGTTGCTTGGTGAAGGTGCTTACCGTAAAGCAACAGATTTATACTTTGAACGATATGACGGACATGCTGTTACTTGCGACGATTTTGTAAAGTGCATGGCTGATGCATCAGGTCGAGATATGGGGCAGTTTTTCTTGTGGTACAAGCAAGCTGGTACACCAAAATTATCAGTTACCAGTCATTATAATGCTGCGAAGCACCAATACACGCTAACGTTTACACAATCACAAGACGATGCCGTTGGTCAAACTAATAAGCAGCCACTGTTGATTCCAATTTCAGTCGGCTTGCTGGATATACAAGGCAACGAAACCCATCCAACACAAACATTAGAAATGACACAAGCTAAACAAATCTTTATTTTTAATGATGTCATTTCACGCCCTGTGCCTTCTATTTTACGTAGCTTTTCTGCACCCGTTAAATTAATAACTGACTTAAGTGATGATGATCTACGTTTATTACAGCTGCATGATACGGATGGCTTTAATAAATGGGAAGCTGGGCAAATATTAGCGTTACGGACTATTGAGCGTGTCATGGTTGATAAAGATGCTGATATTTCAGTTTTTGTGGATGATTTTGGTATGATGATACAACAAGGATTAACCAGAAAAGGTAATAAAGCACTACTAGCTCGCGCTCTATCGTTACCTAACGTGACGGATGTCGCACAGACACAAGCCGTGATTGACCCAGCGGCGATTAATTATGCCCGCACGCATATTCTTAAATCAATAAAGCGTACACATAAGACAGCTCTAGTTATGTTATATGATGCCAATGCAAATATAGGTAATTTTGCTATTACACCAGAGGCGATGGGGCGAAGAGCCTTGCAGGGTGTAGTGCTAGAACTACTAACCATCAGTAATGGCACTGGATGTGCAACTCGCTCCAAAGTGCACTATGATAATGCAGATAACATGACTGATCGTGTTGCCGCATTAGTTTGCCTAGCAGACAGTACGAAGCTAGAACGTGATATCATTTTTGCAGACTTTTATGAACGGTTTAAAGACTATCAACTAGTCGTTGATAAATGGTTCTCACTTCAAGCAATGGCCAATCGTAAAGGGATTTTTGATGACTTTTCTACCTTACGGAATCATGCAGAATTTAATATTAAAAATCCAAACCGTGTGCGCTCACTTTATTCAGCATTTGCCGTTAATAACCCAGTTAAGTTCCATGACCCTAGTGGAAAGGGCTACGCACTATTAAGAAACGCTATTATTGAATTAAACATGATGAACCCACAAATTGCAGCGCGCTTAGTAACACCGTTAAAAGAATGGAAACGCTACACACCAGAGCTTCAAGCGCTCATGCAAGCTGCACTGCAAACAATTATGGATGAACCTAAGCTTTCTAATGATGTCTTTGAGGTGGTAAGTAAGAGCCTCAAAGGTTAAAGCTTTTACTCGATGGCTAGTCAGTCCCATCCGTGAGTTAAACAAAGGTATTCCTATATTTGGCGCTAAGCCTATATGGTGGAGATACTGCGAAGAGTAAATGGTGCGCCTGACAGGAATCGAACTGTGACCCTCCCCTTAGGAGGGGATGCTCTATCCCCTGATAACTACCCTAACCTATTGTTTTAGTTACACTTTAATCAATGGTTAATGTGTACTAACAAGTGTATTTTAGCGTGAGAAATTAGTCAAGTGTGACGTCATTGTGCCCAATATTTAGAGTAGTTTTTATAATAAAATCATCTACAAACTTGTAGGCTCATTCCCGGCCTAACAAATCTGACCCTTGGATTCATTTCTCGAATTGAATCAAGCTTTAGATTAAACTTCTTTGCTACTTTAATTAAAGTATCGTGTTGTCTTGCTTTGTAAAATTTTTTATTACAGTTAACGCTATTTTTTGTATTTATATTCTTGTAAGTAAATTGAGTATCACTTAGTGAAAAGAATTCTTTAAAAACTTTAGTCGGCACGAGGATACTTTTATTTACTTCTATATCACTATTTACATCAAATCCATTGATATGTAGTAAAACATCTGGACTTATATTCGCTAAATTATTCGCAACTAGATAATTTCTTAAATCTTTTTGCTTAATAATTTCCAGATAATTTTTATTAGGAAATTTGTCGAGAATCTGTCTTTTATAATTAGTTTTTATTAGTCTATTTAAGTGATGAAAAGCTAACAAATACCTTCTGGTTTCTTTTGGCAATAAATCGATATTAATTTTTTTGTTTCTAACTAGGCCTTTTTTTAAAGATTTTTTAACATTGCCGATTCCCCAATTATAAGCAGCTAAAGCAAGATTCCAATCGTTTAGTTCGTTATGTAAATATTTGAGGTATTTGATTGCAGTTTTTGTAGATTTAATAACATTCCTTCGCTCATCGTTATCGATATTATTTATAAGCCCCCACTCTCTAGCTGTTGGTGGGATAAACTGCCACAAACCTAAAGCATCTTTGGGTGACTTTGCTTGAGGGTTATTTCCACTCTCCATTAATGGGATAACTGCGAGATCTATCGGAATATTTTCTTGATTAAGCATATTAATATAAAACTTTATTGAAGGCGTTGAGGAGGCAATTAAATCTAAGTTATAAAAACTATTAATATTTTTATTTAAGTTTGAGCTAAGTTTAGTGTGAGAAATCCTCTGATTTTTTGAATAATATTCATAAAGAGAATCTGCATAGGATGAAAAAGAAAAAAAAATTAAAAAAAAATAATCTTTGTCATACAGCGCTACCCATTAAGAATATGGGTTGATACATCGCTACAAGAATAAAACCAATCACAATACCTAAAAAGACAATCATAATTGGCTCAAGCATTGAAGAGAAAGCTTCAACTGATGAATCAAATTCGCCTTCATAATATAATGAAACTGTAGTTAGCATATCATTCAGTTTACCCGTTTCCTCGCCTACCTCTATAAAACCGCACATTGTTTCTGGAAAGTCTTTCGTTTCTCTTAATGCCACTGAAAAAGGTCTACCAGAAAATATTTCTCTTTTTACTTTTTCGATAGATGCTTTTATTTTTGTATTTGCAATTGAGTTTTTTGTTATCTCTGTCGCCTCAATTAAATTTACCCCACCAGCTATTAGGTTAGCTAAAACCATTGAAAATCTTGCCATAATTGCATCCCTGACTAAATTACCAATAACAGGCAGTTGCATTAATTTCTTATCGAAGGCTTGCTGAAGTTTATTGTTTTTTCTAATGATGATTTTTATAACCTTCATTATCGCGTAGCCTGAAAAAATTATAATAGGAGCCATCCAACTTCTTAAGAAATCACTGATGGCCATCACTAACTTTGTAGGTCCTGGTAATTCAATATTTGCATTACCAAAGATTTCAACGAATACAGGTACCACAAAAATCATCATAATACCGACAACTGATAAAGCAACCGTAAGAAGAATTATTGGATACATCATCGCACTTTTAATTGCCTTTTTAATCTTTATTGTTTTTTCCAAATTGATACAAATTCTCTCTAAAAAAGTGTCTAGATTACCACTAGCCTCCCCTGCTTTAATCAAGTTCACATAGACTATATCAAAGAGATTTGGGTAAGATTCTACTGCTTCGGATAATGTAACGCCTGCATTTATCTTTTGTAATAAATCATCAATGATTGGAGTAAATTTTGGATTCTCTGATTGCTGCTCTAACATTTTAAGAGCGGGCACTATCGCAAGGCCTGCCTTCATCATGGTTGTTAATTTTTTTGTAAAGAGCAAAAGCTCTTGATCTTTAATTTTGAGTTTTGATGATGCCTTAATTACTTTATTTGTTTTTTTCTTTTTTATATCCTTGGTATTTGAATCAATTATTTCAATTACGATGACGCCATCTTTTTTTAGTGCAAACATCGCCTCATCTTTGTTTTCTGCTTCAATTTCACCATCAACAAAAGCGTTGAGCTTTAGGCCCTTCCATTTAAATTTCATTGTGCTATTTTTTTTAAATTAATCATCTTGTGGAATTACGCGTAAGTATTCTTCAACTGACAATGTTCCATCCTCAACAAATCTCACCGCCGATTCAGCCAAGCTCATAAATGAATTTTTTTTTGCAATCTCAATGATTTCTTGATCTGATTTGTTTTCAGTAATGGCTACCTCTATTTCAGGTGAAATTGTTAAAATTTCATGAACCCCCTTCCTTCCCTTGTAGCCTGTTTGGTTACAAACCTTACAACCTTTACCTTTCATAAGTTTTGCTGTGGCACTTATATTGTAACTTTTGATAAAATCTTTAACTTCAGCGTTATCTTTTTTTATTTCTATCTTACAACTTTCACAATTAACCCTTACTAACCTTTGTGCGATGACCGCAGTTAATGCACTTGATACAAGATAAGCAGGTAGGCCCATATTGACTAATCTACTGATAGCTCCAACAGCGCTGTTTGTATGAAGTGTACTTAACACTAAGTGCCCTGTTAACGCTGCTTTTGACGCTATATCTGCCGTTTCAGCATCACGAATCTCTCCAACAAGTATTATTTCTGGATCTTGCCTTAAAAAAGACCTTAGCGCACTAGCAAATGTTAAGCCGATATCCTCTTTAATTTGCACTTGCGATATACCAGCCATTGTATATTCAACTGGATCTTCTGCAGTAAGAATATTAACGTCAGGTTGGTTAAGGAAGTTCATCGCTCCATATAACGTTGTTGATTTACCACTACCTGTTGGTCCAGTCACTAAAACCATTCCCTGTGGTGCTGAGACAGCAGAAATAAATTCTTTTTCCTGGTTTTTTGTAAACCCAATAGCACTGATTGTTACCGCAAGTGATGAGGAATTTAATATTCGTATAACAACTCTTTCCCCTAAGCTTGTTGGTAGGATTGATATTCGAAAATCAACCTCAGTATCATCATTGGCGATGTATGATATCTTTCCATCTTGTGGAAGTCTTCGCTCGGCAATATCAAGATTAGCAAGAATCTTTATTCTTGCGATCACAGCATTATAATTTTTTTCTATAAAGGATTTATACTGACCTTGGGCAAGTAAAGTACCTCCATTCCTAAATCTAATTTGAGCAAAATCCTTAAATTTCTCTATATGAACATCACTTGTCCCATCAATTACCGCCTCTGACAGCATTTTGTCAACAACAGAGACTACGTCACCCGTTATATCAGCTACTATTTGATCAGTCTCTTTTTCAACCTCTTTTTTTACTTCGTTAGGTTCTTTTTTCTCAATAACTTTATTTTCTTCATCTGGTAAATTCAATTCAATAATTGGAGATTCTGTCTCAGGCATTTTTGTTGTAGATTTTTTTGTTTTACTTGTATCGTTTAGAAGGTCAGACATATCTAGAATATCTCCACTTTTTACTTTTTCATCATCTTCTTCAGGCACTTTAAGTTCGATTTCCTCGTCTTTTTTTTGCCCTAAATTACCCTCTTCCACTTCGATCTCAAGCTCTATTTTTTGTGGTTGGTCATTGTCTTCTGTTTCAGTTTGTTTATCCACAACCAAGTCGGATTTAGATACATTTACTTTAGTATGGATGTGTTTTTGCAAAATTGCCTCAAAAATATAATCCGGCGAAATAAATTTTGCTGAAGTCTTTTTTCCAATCATGATGCTTAAATTTTTTAACACATTCAATGAATTGGGAATGCATATACCAAATTCTATCTCCTCATCTGACTCTCCAATTGGAATAATTGCATTTTGTAAGCAATACTTTAGAGGGAATTTTTTTATTTCTGGCAACATCGGTTCAGGATTTAATTCTGATTTTACTGCATATTTTTTTGCTAGCGCATTTAAAAGATCATCAATTTTGAATGCTTTTTTATTTAACAACACATCATAAATTAGTTTATTTTGGTTTTTGGCATTTTTTAATTGAGTGTCATATACTTTTTTCTCTACTAAATCGAACTTATTTATGAGTTCACCAAGCTCTTCCTTTATAAATTGAACTTGATCCTTAGCCACGGGTTATATAACCTCAGGTGCTATAAAAATATATAAAGTATTCTTATTATTTTTATTTTTTTTGGATTTAAAGAAGTTTCCTATGAATGGAAGATCTTTTAGGAATGGAACGCCATCCTCAGCATTTGTCTTTTCAGTTTGTGTAATGCCACCAATCAATGCCACCCCGCCATCTTTAATCAGCAATTTAGTTTTGAGTTGTTTTGTTGAAATCGCAGGAGGGCTAGTTCCTGCTAATGGCGTGTCTTTATTAACCTCAACATCTAAGTATATATTGCCATCATCAATAATTTGCGGTGTCACTTTGAGTGTGAGTGCAGCAGTTTTAAATTCTGTGGTTGGGGTTGAACCTGCTTGAGCAACCGTATTATAGGGAACCTCTGTACCGTCCTCAATAAGTGCCTCTTCATTATCAACAATGAATATTTTTGGGTTAGAGACTATCTTAATTAAATTTTCAGTTTGCATTGCTTGCAATTCAACTCTTAGGTCAAAAGAGTTCCCTGATAATACACCCGCAATAGCGCCTGTTGGATTAGCAATCGGATTATTGGAAACTGAACCCCCGGTGGTGGCTGTCGTTATCTCACCTACCCCAGTTGGTGTTGCCCCGCCTAGAGTCCCTGCCATCGTAACAATATCATTACCCATTTTATCGCTGTTAAAGATGCCAACTCTTGTACCGAGCTCTGCAGCAAAATTATCTGTAGCCTCAACTATAAATACTTCCACTTTGACTTGTTTTGTCGGTTTATCAAGGGTGTCGATAGTCTCTTTAATCCATATCATATCGGAGGCGGATGCTTGAACAATTAATGAATTACTTCTTTGGTCAACTACAAATGAGGCTGTAGCACCACTATCTGATTCAGCACCTGCAGCGAGTGACTTTACTACATCATCGAGTTGTTGAGCCAATGTCTCAGGTTGAGCATAGTTAATTTTGTATATGGCCGTCGTTTTTGTCTCAAGCGTAGCAAGTGAATTAATTACTTTGATTTTTGCAGTCAGAGCTGTATCAAATGAGGCACTTTGTTTTTCTACCCACTCATGTGTATGAACTGTAATTACATTTCCAGCAGGATTAACATCATGTATTAAATTTTCTTCTTTTAAAACCATCACCATGACTTCATACCAATCAACATTTCTTAGCTCAATACTAATATCTCCATTGACCTCATCTCCAACAATAATATTATGTCCTGTTAAATCTGATAGCATTTTAAAAAATGTCCTGATTGGAACGACATTAAGATTAAGCGTAATTGGATAAAACTCCCATGAAGGATCCTCAAATTTCAACCCCCTTTCCTTGCCAGCAATTTTTAAAATCTCTCTTGGCTGAAGCGTCTTTTCATTATCATCCTCAGAACCATAATCTTCTGGAGTAATGGAAGAATCATCCCTCATTTCCATGACATCATCTTTAACCGAATCAGCTGGTTTATCAATATCATCCTTCTGAACAAATTCAGTTAAGCAGCCACTTAAGAATAAAGTTAAAATGATTAAAATAGATGTCTTATTTAATCTCATCACCCACCTTAATTAAATCGAAGTTTTTGCCCACAAAAATTTGATCGGCTAAAATTTTATTAATAACAATTTTCTTATTATTTTTTGTGATGTAGTCACCTTCGACATAATACTTAGAGTCACCTTCGGGTGATATGATGATGCAAAACTGTTTTTTATCAGAAACCAAAGTCCCTGAAAGAAAGTAAGTTTCATCAATTTCATCATAATTATCGCTACCTTTCTTTAACGCCTTAGGTGTATTATTTGGCTCAGCAAATGGGTCTCGTAAGTCAGAAGATGGGTCTGTTTCAGCATCAACAAAACCAACTTTTTTAAAATTATCTCTACTATGGTTAACCCTTGGAATGTCTGACCAGGTATAGCTGTCGCTTAAAAAAGTTTTATTTTTAAAAATGGTTTCTAATTTAAAGTTTGATGATAGCGGATTGACTGGGGGTGGTGAAAAATTTATCTCCACTTTTAATAGTAATAAGTTTGATTGTCTTACTTTTGAGACTTTTACTTCATTAATTTGAGTAGCTGCCAAAAGATTATTTAATTCACTATTAAAGCGAATGATATTTAAGAACTTTCCCTTAACTTCAAAGGTCATTTTAGGATTGGATGAAACACCACCTTGGTTTGTTTTTAAATTCATATTCTTTATTTCTAGCCCATAATTACCAATCAATTTTGTGATTTTTGAGGATAGCTCTGATTTAGTTTTTGAGGCTTTTGAGAGCTGCTTAATGTATGTTTTGTTTTTACTGTTTAAACTTTCAATTTCTTTTTGTGTATTGTTTGCTTTGTTTGAAGCAATGTTAAATCGTTGCTTTTGTGATTCATATGCATCTTGATTCACGTAAAGCCCGTATATCAAGTAGGACAATATAAAAAAAAGAAAAAATGAAGCGGCTACATAAACATATGATTTATTACTTAAAATAGACCTAAAATTTACCTTGCTAAAGATATCTTTTACGTCAAGCTGCGATAGGTTTTTTTCTTCTGCCATAAACTTATATCATTTTTATCATTGGATTAATTTTGATCAATTAATTATACATATCAAATATACTTTAAATAACATATTCATCTTATAAAGAAATTGATAGATATTGTATTTAAATCTTTATTGCTTGAAGGTGACTTAATTTCTTTAAGCGTCACATTTTTAAATTCGCTACTGAGCGCCTTAATCACTAGTCCTGATACCGCTGGATCTTTGGCTCTAAAAACAAGCAATGAAGGTTTATTTCTTTGATGAATAATTTCAGTGACGTATATAACACTAGGAAAGCTTGCCGTGTAACTTAAATCCAATAGTCGTGAGTTGATTAGTCCTGAGGTTTGTGTCCATTTTTTTAATTCAGCTAGCTGATTTGTTTTTTTAGACAATTTTTGCTCAGCAACCACTGCTTTGTTTTCCATATCAATTGTGTCATTAGCGCTATACATTGAAGTTGCCATGAAAATATATAATGCAAAAGATGGCCATAGCAATAATGACGATATAACCATTAACTTCTTCAACAATCCATTCGTTTCTATCTTTTTCTTCTCCTTCTTCTCTCTTTCTTTTTTATTTGGTAATAAATTAATATTGCTTACCGCTGTAACAAACTTAAAATAACCAAAAATATCAAGTTGCCTTGTTGCTAGGCCTAATGCCACAGCAAACGAAGAATTGTTTTTTTCAGACTGTAGTGAATCCTTTAAGGCGCTAGCTACATTAAGATGTGCGAAAGGGTCCATCAATTCAACCTTATATTCAGCTAATTCTGACTTAAGTTGCTTGAATATTGTTTTTACAAAGGGTAACGAACTAGATAGCTGAATATTTTCTAAACTAGGAATGCCAGATTGCTTTAAACACGAGTTCATTGCAGTCCTCATTTGTGCAGCGACTCTTTGAAATACTTCATCGGGTACTTTATCACCGCCTTCAACAAGAAAATTAGCATCATCTTCTGTCACATAAATATCGTATATAAAAGGTAAACCATCTTGCATACAAACGGCATAATTTTCTTGCCCACTAATTTCTACGAACACTTTAGTTGAAATATCGGCAACTTCTGGCATCGTTTTAAGTATATTTCGTAGCGCAAAACATCGAACATCTACTACAATAGGATCAAATCCTGCCTTCCTCACCAAGTCACAATTTTTTTCGATTTCTTCAATGCGTGAGGCGACAAATAAAAGTGAAAGTGTATTTTTTTCTTTATCTTTTTTTATTGTTTGCCAAAAAATTGAATACTCAGAAATTTCTCCAGATAAATTAATTGCTGTATCCCAAAGAGAGCCATTCTCTGCTGCCTCATTCAATTCATTATCCTCAAGATATGGTATTTGTACCACTTGAACAATTGCAGAATTTACAGGAAGAGAGATAGCCGCTTCATCAAACTTTATTTTTTGTTCTAACTTTATATTCTTTAATTGGGTAATGATTGCTTCATTTCTTTTGTCTTCATTCTCATATGACTTAGCAAGTACCTTTGAGCTTGCTTTAAGTAATGACCAACCTTTTCTCTTTTTTTCAAGCTGAACAACACGCACAAAAGAATGAGAGATATCGATGCCAACAATGGGTTGTTGAACAGGTTCGGTATCTTTGTTTCTTCTTAATAAATTTCTAAACATTCAAATATCATCAATAATTAAATTCATCTTAGTAAGTGATTTCCTGCCATGCCTTCCAATCGGAACCTTCTAAACTTTCTTCGACATCACCTATTCTCGTTATATTATCTCTACCATCCCCACCTATCTTAGTTCCGTCAGCCAAATTACTCACCCCAACATATATATTTCCTCGATTATCTATAACGGGTGCTGTGATCAAACCTTCTCCTACATTATATTGTGAAACACCTCCACAGCCATCGCTTATCTCAATTATTTGACTAGTCCCTGTAAGGGGACAGGCAAGATCTTCAGGTCTGTAAATTGAAAAAAAGATACTTTTATTATACAAACCTGCACGTCCAATCACCTTAGTCCAGTCATTAGTTGCTGCGCCTGGGCTAGGGCTGAGTGTACTTTTTGCATAAGTATTGCTGTGCCAATTCTGCGTGATATCGGTGACACAGTCGGGATCATCAATATTCTGGCTGGTTGCTGCATTTTTTGCAGTGCCCGTGAGAGTTAGGCCATTATTTGGAAAATCTATATCTCTGATACCGAATATTCGATTGTTGATTGTGGAATCTCTGCGTTGGATTCGAGATTGATCACCCGTCCCAAAATAATTAATTAAACTACTTGCCCCACTGTCATCCTGAACAATAGTTGTCGCCACTTGATTAAATCCAAACCGATCATTTGCAAGCGTGCCTTCTGCACGATGGGCTAAATTCAGCTCAAATAAATTATCATTATCTTCATCAAGAGTAGCTTTACTCAAATTGTATTTCCAGAGTTGTCCTTGAAGATCTGTAAAGTAGGCAATGCCCCCGTAATAATTAGCCAATGCCGTGCCATCTGATGTTACGACACTCATATGTGCTGTGGCTCCATTAGGTATATCGCTTGATGGGTCTGATGGGATAGGAATTGCTGAAATAATTTGACCTCCCGAGGTGTTAGGCGAAAGTGTTGTATCCGGCTCAAAGTCAAGAACAAACACATAAGGACCAAAGCCACTCGAGGCTCCACCTCCATAACCACCTCCAAATACCATTGTCCACCTTTGTTTTATTTTTCCATCAGTTGACTGATAAGGAAGTAACATAATAGAAGGCCTTGACCAAGTATCACCTAACTTTTGATAATCAATATGTTCAGGGGCAGACAGGTAAGGATAGCTTGATTTTGTGCCATCTGCTGCCCAATAATTGACTGTTTTATTGGTATCATTATTAGAAATTGTAAACATATGTTGCGGGTCATCTGGATCTGTAATATCTAATACATAGTAACTTTTGCCGCCATAACCCAGCCCACCAACAAGCACTGTTTTCCACTCCTTTGTGGCGTGAATATAAATATCTTTGACCGCAATTGGTCCATCAACATTAAATACGCTATTAGATTTTCCCCTACCTCTAGTAGATGATACCTCACCCAACATATCTCTTAATTTTGAGGTGACTGATGGAGGCACAAAAGCCCATCGTTCATTCAAATCTTCATCAAATGCATGGAGCATGCCATCATTAGCACCGACATATAATTGTGGCCTTCTAGATTTATTCCGCATTGAAAATTCAGCGTAACCATTAAGATATCTAAAATAAGATTCAGATTTACCAAAACCGATAACATCTGGGCTATAACCTGCTCGGGGCGGACCTACAAATACCATTTCTGAGTGAAATGTATCGCCAAGAACAGAAGGTCTTGGTCCAAAAAACCTTGGTGAAGCCATACCTTCATTATGAATATCTGCGCCTCTGACAAAACGAATAAGCATCATGGCATTTGTCGATGAAGAACCCGTATATTCTTCACAATTAAATAAAAGATTTTCTAATTGATCATGATTAGCCTTTATAAAATTATTATTATTTGATGGTTTAGTTAAAAGGCCACCTGGGCAATTCGGGTCATTTCCTACTGTCCATATAGACCTACCTCCATCTTCATAAGGAGTATCCCTTTCCAAGCGGGCCGAACCAAGTGCTTTAGCTAGCTTCCCATGAGCGGATACCGATCTGCTTACAATAGAGCCATTTGGGTCTAGATTATATTTTATTATATCTCCATACCACTGCTGATCTTTTCTAAATTTAAAAGTAGCTTGGTATAAAGAATTTCCGTAAATGACTGGAGGAGCATAAGTCTGGACAATATCTTTATCTGTTTCAACACCACCAGGCAAACTTGCTATTTTGGTTGGTAAGCCAGATGTAATGGCAGAGCCGCTCACCCCTTTAAAGCCAAACCCATAAGACACATCACTTTTGTTTCTTCTAGCACCCCAATAAGTTCGATCACTCGACTGACCTATAGAGTATAAAGGCACTCCCTCTGAAGCAAAAGCAGCCTCCATTTCAGTTTTATTTGCTGCTGCGCCATAATAAATCATAAAAGTATGCGCTTGACCGCAAACTAATTCACCAAATCCAAATGAGGCAGTAAATCCATGATCCGCGGGTCCGGCCTCATTATAATCTCTATTAATTTGTCTGTATTTTGGCCACTTTGTATGTGCATATCCAGGATAGAAGGGATTCGGTAACATAAATCCATTGTTGCCAGAATTTAAGACCTTAGGAGTATCAAGTGAGGCTGCAGAGGCTTGAGTACCTTTAATGGTGACCCTTTCATTGAATTCTGTTGGATGGACATCCCAATCCATAGTCCGGTTGTATCTCACATCTCTAAGGGTGTCGCCCGATATATTAGTCATGGTCACCAAAGCTTGAAATAAAGCCCCAGGTACATTTGCCGCTGGCCCGAAACGATGAGTCACTTCCAATACAGGCTTCCCTGAACTATCTTTTATCCAAACAGTTGATGTGATGCTTGTCGCTTCAGTGACAAAGCTTTTGACTTCAATATTAGATACTCTTCCAACCGCTTGATTAGCTCTTCCATAAGTTCGCCTTCCGGTCCGATCAACGAACCCTGCCCCCCAGCCTTCACATAAACAGCCCGGTGTAGTGGCGTCATACCAACCTGATTTGTACCCCTGAGATCTTGAACCATCAAACTTATAAGCAATACCTGTATAACGAGCATTTCTTGCAATATTTGGATTATAGGCACCCATCTGACCTTCTTTACGTATGCCTAGGGCAATTTTCTGCTCACTGGCAACAGTCGAGTTATAAATTATTCCAGACTCTTCAAAACCAAAGACCCCAAAAGGTATTAATAAAAACAGGAGGGTGGAGAGTGTTTTTTTAAATCCCATTTTTTCAGTTTAAGTTAATATTTTATATTTACCTATATTTATGCTCAGAAAATCCTACATGAACTTCGATATCGACAACATTCGAGGTGCTATTCCAATTATCAAGCCTTATGGCGGTGCCAGAGGAGTTTAGATACACCACGTGCTTAAATTTTAAAAGCATTATTTGTAACTGAGGAACCATAAGAAGTTAAGTCATCTATAAAGCTTTAGAAGCCTGTCTTTTTTAAAACATTTTTTATACTAAATACCTTAGAGCTATCTATTCTATTTGTCGCCATGACTTCCAATCGCGACCTTCGGAATCAGGAGTGCCTATGGCCTCTCTTCTAACTGGCCCAGTCTTTTTGTCAGTTATTATAGTTTTATCGGTAACATTGCTTACTCCATAATACATATTTCCTCTCTTATCGATAACGGGCGCTGTGATCAAACCTTCTTCCACTTTGTATTGTGAAACACCTCCACAGCCATCGCTTATTTTAATTATTTGACTAGTCCCTGTAAGGGGACAGGCAAGATCTTCAGGTCTATAAATTGAAAAAAAGATACTTTTATTATACAAACCTGCTCGACCAATGATTTTAGTCCAGTCTTTAGTTGCTAAGCCTGGGCTAGGGCTGAGTGTACTTTTTGCATAAGTATTACTGTACCAATTCTGCGTGATATCGGTGACACAGTCGGGATC
>OJFB01000089.1_pt1 | contig 24100 bp, 18 predicted proteins | sample 1593811 | NCBI WGS metagenome assembly OJFB01 (sample SAMN05416736, study PRJEB24817) | seawater metagenome | isolation source: Sea water | place: Canada:Atlantic | collected 2013-07
ACGAGATGCTCAGGAGTCTCGTGGGCTCGGAGATGTGTATAAGAGACAGCTCAATTCCCAAGTAATTAGGTTTTAAAAAAGTCTCATTTTTATTTTTGAGTTCTATTTCTGCGATAACTAACCCTTTATTTTTCCCTAAAAACTCATCGATTTCGATGATATGATTCCCTAATTTATGATAAAATCTATTTTTTTCAATAACTCCATTTTCGCAAAGAATTATTAATTCCTTAGCATCCTTTAGATCAATTTCTTTTTCCCATTCAAACCGAGTTGTTCCACTCGCATCTGATACCCCTTTAATAGTTAAAAAAGCCAAATCGTCAATTATTCTGACCCTAACAACTCTTTTTTTATTGGAGTTCAGATACCCTTGTGTAATGTGTTTTTTATCATAACATATTTTTTTGAAATCGTTATTTTTTAGTAAAAACTTCCTTTCAATTTCTATATTCATTTTTATTATTCTTTGTACTAATGTAATGGATTTATCGTTATTGTTATAAGAAATAAATATATTTGACTTCAATTTATTTACATGCTCAAGAGACTTTTCATATTCTTTAGTTTTTCAACATTTTCTTTAGTGGCTCAAGTAGATTATACTGATGCTTGGGAAGATTTTTTTTCGTACAACAATGTTAAAGATCTTATTAAAGTAGAAAACATGTTATATGCATTAACAGATAATGCGACATTCACGTATGATTTCGAAACTCAAGAAACAGAAAAATTATCTTCGATTCAGGGGTTGTCTGGTGAGACTACTTCAGCCATTCATTACAGTACAGAAACCGATAGGTTAGTTATTGGATATGAAAATGGGTTAATTGAAGTTATTGATTCTGACGGCAGTATCACAATTTCTTCAGATATCTTGAGCTTTAATCAGACTGGAGCAAAAAGCATTAATGATATTTTTGAGCACCAAGGTAAACTTTATTTATCGACCTCTTTTGCCATCGTTGAATATGATATTTTACAATTAGAATTTGGAGATACATTTTTTATTGGAAATAATTCAGCTGATGTTAATATTCTTGAAATAACCGTTTTCAACAATCAAATTTATGCAGCTACAGCAAATGGTATTTTTCATGCAGATTCAAATAACCCTAATTTAATTGATTTCAATAACTGGAATTTAATTACATCTGCAAATAATAATTTTAAAAATATTACAGTTTTCAATAATAAGCTCTACACGATACTAAATACTCAGCTCTATGAAGTAAATGAAATGAATGAACTAGAGTTTATCACAAATTTTTCTTCTAATGTTAATGGATTGAAGAGCTCTTTAACTAATCTTTCGGTAGTATTTAATAGCTCAGTAGAGGTCTATGATACCCAATTAAATTTAGTTTTTCAAAATAATGCAGATGGTGATTTTGATTATACATTAAACAATGCATATACAGAGAACAATCAACTATTATTAGCTACAAAACAATTTGGAGTTTTATCTTCTTCTTCTTTAAATAACCCTATTTTCTCAGAAATTCACCCAGAGGGTCCAGTATCAAATGATGTTTTTTCAGTCACAGCAAAAAATAATCATCTATGGGCAGTTTATGGAGGATATGACAGAACTATGGCTCCTGTTCAACCGAATTTAGGTTATAGTCATTATGATGGGGAAAATTGGTATACAGAAGAAAATGACATTGATAATTCTTTTCCAGGACTTGTAGATGTTACATTAGATCCATCTAATGAAGATAAAGCCTACATCAGTAGTTTTGGTTCTACAAGTATGATTAATACTTATAAGACAGGTGGTTTGTTTGTAGTTGAAAACAATGAAGTCATAAATTTTTATAATAATTTAAATAGTCCTTTAGAAAATCTATATGAGACAGATCCACTGATTAATAGTGTTACAATTAGAATTTCTGGGACTGTATTTGACAACCAAGGGAATTTATGGCTTGCCAATCTAGGGAAGAATAATGAGTTAAAAAAATTTTCAAATGGGTCTTGGACTGATTTTAATATTAGTGCAGGTAAGCCAGAAAATTCTTTTGGGTTTTCGGAAATAATAATCGATAGAAATAATACTCTGTGGATTGGAACACGGGGAGATGGAGTTATTGCTTTTAACGAGAATGGAAATAGAGTAAAAGGTTTAACAGCTTCACCAACTCAAGGGAGTTTGCCTAATAGGAGAGTATTAAGTTTAGCATCAGACACTGAAAACAGAATTTGGATTGGAACTATTTCTGGTTTGGTAGTTTTTAATAATGCATCAGGGGTTTTTGATGCTGATGTGTTAGATGCTCAACCTATTATTATTTTAGATGATGGAACACCAAGAAAATTATTAGGAGATGAAACTGTAAATACTATTGCTGTTGATGGCGCGAATAATAAATGGTTTGGGACTGAAAATGGAGGCGTCACCTATACTAATCCTAGTGGCCAAACTACAATTGCTAATTTTAGTAAGCAAAATTCTCCTATACCTTCAGATAGAATTGTAAAGATTGCTGTAGATAAAGATACTGGGAAAGTATTTTTTGCAACGGATAAAGGCATTGTTGCTTACAACAGCAATGTAGCTCCATTTGGAGATTCTTTAGGAGAAGTATATGCATATCCAAATCCAGTTAGAAAGTTTCATAATATAGTAACTATTGATGGGAGAAACGGGACAAATTTACCAAAAGGGACTAATGTGAAAATTTTGGATGTTGCTGGTAATTTAGTGTATGAGTCCAATGTTGTAGAAGGGCAACAATTACAAGGTGGAAAAGTGATATGGGATAAAAAGAATTTGGCTGGGACATACGTGGCTTCAGGAATCTATATAGTTCTATTAGCTAACGAAGATGCTTCAGAAACATCAACTACAAAAATAGCAATCATTAATTAATGGCAATACTATCAACTAAAGCGATTGTTATTAGTACCATTAAATATAGTGATAGTAGTTTAATCGTAAGACTTTATACTAAAGAAGTAGGTTTAGTTTCTTTCTTGTTAAAAGGAATTTTAAAATCGAAAAAAGGAAAGCTAAGAACGGCTTACTTTCAGCCATTGAATCAGCTTTCAATTATTTTTAGTCATCAGGAAAAAAGAAACTTACAACTATTAAAAGAAGCTCAAGTAATTCATGTATACGAGACTATATATACCTCTATAATAAAACAATCTATAGTATTATTTCTATCTGAGATTTTAACTAGTGCAATTCAAGAAGAGGAAAATAATACCTTATTGTATGAATATCTTGAGTATTCACTTATTTGGTTAGATTCTCATTCACAAATATCTAATTTTCATTTACTTTTTTTATTAAATCTAACTAAATTTTTAGGTTTTTATCCAGACGCTTCTCAGTCTGATAAAAAAGGCTTTCATTTAAGCGAGGGGTTATTTACAGACAACCTTCAAATTAGGGAAGTTATCAAAGGAAATGAAATAAATCAGTTCAAAAAGCTTTTAGGCACAAATTTTGATAATATTGGTTGTATGAATTTTTCAAAGACTGAAAGACAAAGATTATTACAAACATTAATTCGTTATTTTGAATTACATTTGGGCGGATTTAGAATCCCTAAATCTTTAGCAGTTTTAGAAACAGTATTTAGTAAATGAGAACTATAGTATATTTAATACTTTTTTTGACACCATTTTTATCTTTTGCTCAAGAGTTAAAAGTATTAGATATAGAAACTGGGAAGCCTATATATAATGTCAATGTTTTTACAGAAGAACCTTATTTTAATTCCTCTACCAATTCAAAAGGTATTGTAGACATTTCTTTAGTAAAGGGAAAAGACATTTTATTTTTTTCTCATATTTCATATGCTTTAAAAAGTATTTCAAAGGACCTTATAAAAAATAATTTCACATTATACTTAGCGAAACAATCTGAACAATTAGATGAGGTAATTTTATCCGTATTTAAAAGAGATGCAAAAACAAATAGAGTGGCAGAAAGAGTTGCCGTATTAACCTCTAAAGAAATTGAAAAATTATCTCCACAAACCTCTGCTGACTTATTAGCAGCTATTCCTGGTGTTAAGATTCAAAAATCTCAAATGGGTGGAGGAAGCCCTGTTATTAGAGGTATGGAGTCCAATAGGGTTATGTTAGTGGTAGATGGGGTTAGAATGAATAACGCTATTTACAGAAAAGGTCATTTGCAAAATGCCATTACTGTTGCTCCAAATCAATTAGACAAAACAGAAATTGTTTTTGGACCATCATCTGTAATTTATGGATCTGATGCCTTAGGAGGAGTGATTCACTATTATACTAAAACTCCTAAATTATCTGAAAAAACTAAGGTTACTTCCAGTTTTTTTAATCGATATTCTTCTATAAATAATGAAATCACAAATAATGCTTCATTAGAAATAGGTAATAAAAAATGGGCCTCATTTACAAGTATTTCTTATAGTGATTTTGGAGATTTAAAAATGGGAAAAAATCGTTCTCATGGATTTAATAATTGGGGTAAAGTTTTTCTGTATTCAGAAAATTCAAATGATTTTTACTCTAGCACAGCAACTGAAAATTCTGATGTAAATCTTCAACGAAATACTGCGTATAACCAAACAGACCTGCTACAAAAATTCTTTATTCCACTAACGGATAAAACAGAACTAAAACTAAATTTCCAATATTCCACATCTTCAAATATTCCTAGGTTTGATAGATTAGATGAAAAACATGAAGGAACTCTGAAATTCGCAGAATGGTATTATGGTCCTCAAGAGCGATTGTTAATCTCTCCTCAATTAGATATTAATCCAGGAAAGTCTTGGTTAGATAAAGGAACATTTACATTAGCATATCAAAACATAAAAGAATCCAGAATACAAAGAAAATTATCAAGTCTAGAAAGATCTTATAGGAATGAGAATGTTGATGTCTTTAGTTTTAATGGAGATTTTATGATTCCATTAAGTAAGAATGAAAATAGAGCATTCACTTATGGTTTTGAATTCTTACACAATGATGTTAATTCATCTGCGTTCGGAAAAACTTTAGATGTTTTAGGAAATGATATCATTGGGATTTCAGATAATTTTAATGTACAGACTCGCTATCCTGATGGTGGTAGTAGCTATGTAAGTTCAGCAGTATATCTAGGATATAGAGAGGATTTAAATGCTAAATCAACACTAAATACTGGAGTTCGTTTTACTCGTACAAATTTGAAAGCTTCATGGATAGATCAATCTATAATTATATTACCTGAAACTAATATTAAATTAGATAATTCTGCTTTTACTGCAACATTAGGTTATGTCTTCAAGCCCAATAAAAACACTCAGTTAAATACCGTTATTTCATCGGGGTTTAGATCTCCTAACATAGATGATGTAGGAAGAGTTAGAGAAAAATCAGGAAATATTACTGTACCAAACATACATCTAAAACCTGAATACGCTTATAGTGCTGAAATAGGAATACAAAAGTACTTCAATGATAAAAAATTTAGATTTGGGTTTAACACGTATTATACTTTATTAAAACATTATATCATAAGAGATGACTTCTCAATGTATGGAAATTTATCTCTTAATGGTCAATTGCTATATGATGATGAAATGGGTAATATCGTCGCCAATCAAAATAGAGGGAATGCTTATATTCATGGGTATACAGCGAGTTACCAAGGTAAATTATCTGAATATTTTACAACTAACGGATTTATTACTTATACAAAAGGGAGAACTTATGATTCTAAAGAACCCTTATCATCAATTCCACCCTTATTTGGTCAATTTGATGTAAATTTCACAAATAAAAAGTTTCAAATAGGTACAAGTTTTCGATTTAATTCTAAAAAAGATATTGTTGATTTTAATTTTACTGAAGGTATCGATAATCATGATCTAACTCCTATTGCCAACAACAATGCTACAGAAGATATTGATAAATATTTTGGTTCACCAAGTTGGGTAACATTAGGGTTTAATAGTAGTTATAGATTTAATAAAAATTGGAAGTTACAAGGAATGATTAGTAATGTATTTGATCAACACTTTAGAGAATTTGCTTCTGGAATATCTGCCCCAGGAAGAAATTTTTCTTTTTCTTTAATTACTATTTTTTAGTCTTTCTATTTCCTTCATTATCAAATTCTTCATTTAATTTTTTTTCAACACTAATGATAGTAATTAGCAATGTAAAAATCATAAAAGCCATTGGTAACCAAAGAAGTATTAAAGGTTCATTTATAAAAATCATGAGTATCATTACTACTAATGCAATTCCTGAATACTTTAGAAGAGTGATACAAAATAAACTGTTTGCAAAGTTCCAAATATCATCATTTAGCATCGTTCGGTTAGTTCTATATCCATAGATATAGTTTATTTTTTTTGGTGGAAAAAAATAGAATATAATGCTCATAAGAAAAAGCAATCCATTCACACTTAATACATAGGTAAAAGCATTCATACTACTTATTTTTTAATGGTCTTAATAATCCTTCTTGTGCAACAGTAGCTATTAATATACCGTCTCTGGTAAAAATGTTTCCGGTAGCTAAACCTCTAGCTCCAGAAGTACTTGGTGAAACAACAGAAAATAACATCCAGTCATTAAAATCGAAATCTCTAAAAAACCACATTGAATGATCCAAGCTAGCCATTTGTGTATTTCCAATACTAGCCTTACTAGCATTTGGCTTTAATGCAGCGTTTAAAATATTATAATCTGAAATGTAGGTTAATATTTGGTGTTTCAATGTTAGCTCTAAGTCTGAAGTGTTTCCTTTTAATTTAAACCACATATCCTCAACAGGAGGAAGATCTTTTCTTTCCATAGGATTCAAAATCTGAACAGGTTTAAAGTCAATAGGTCTTTCAATACTTAAAAAGTCTCGAAGCTGAGAAGGAATAAAATTCCCATATTGAGAAAGTAATTCACTCCAGCTTAAAAGTTCTTCAGGTTGTTTGATAGATGTTTTTATAGGTTCTTGATGTTCGTATCCTTCTTCTTTTTTGTGAAAAGAGGCTGCTAGTATAAAAATTGTATTATTTTTTTGGATCGCAGTAACTCTTCTAGTAGAGAAACTTCCACCGTTTCTCATTTCAGTAACTTTAAAAGTTATTGGAATAGTTAAATCGCCAGGGAGTAAAAAATAAGAATGTAGAGAGTGAACAAAACGATTATTAGGTATGGTTTGATAGGCTGCATGTAAAGCTTGAGCTAAAACTTGACCACCAAAAACTCTAGAATTACCAATAGTTTTACTTATTCCTGTAAAGGTCCTAGGGTCCTCTTTTTTTAATGTTAGGATATTAACTAAATCATCTATTGTTTTCATGATTTTTTAACTTTTTTTAAATGGAAATTTTTGTTTGAATTCTGAAGGTTGAATTTTTAGTAAAAATAATTTTAAAAATTTATTTCTGATTGATTTTTTATGACGAATATACACCGACAAGTCTTGAGGAACTGCACCAACTGAACTTTTGATTTCACTAGCTGTTCTTCCAAAGTTTAAAATTTCGATTTTATGAGCTATGGCAATCTTAATATAATCATAAAGCATTCTTTGATATATTGCGTATTGTTTATTGAGTTCATAATCTATTCCAACATAATGAGCGTCTAAATGACTTTTATTAATCATCCCTGACATAAATCCTATCATTTCATTGCCTATCCAGTAAGTTTTTAGGATATAGGAATCCCCTAATTTAGCTTTAAGACTTTTATAGGTTTGTAAATTAAATTCTCCTAAATTAAATTCTGCTTTTGTTACAACTTTTTTATACAATTCAGTCATTTTAACCAAGTGTTCATCAAAATTTAAAACTGAAATTTCTTTTGTAATAATATCATTACTAAGCGTCATAGCTTTTTTTGCCTTTACTCTAAACTTTGTTTTTAATGCGATTAAGTAGTCCTCAAAATTTTGCCATTTTGGATTAATTTTTAAAATCATATTTGGCTCAATATTGATAGCATAATAACCCAAATTCATCAGTTCATTCGTTATTGGTAGAGATTCAGCTATAAAATCTTTCACCATAAATATGTCTATTGGATTTTCACGATTATTATTTTCTGTGTGATGAAGAATTCCTTTAGATATTATCTTTAAAATAAGTCTCTTATTTTCACCGTTCTTTATAAAAATTCCATGCTCACCACTTACAAATGCGTTTCCACAGTTAATAATTGTGAGCGGTTTTTTTTTGGGAAGTATCGTTAATCTTCTTCCGATTGAAGTAATCTTTTTTAAAAAGTTTGTTGTATCATTTTCTAATGACTTCAATTGAAAGTTAATTATCTGAGCATTTGCAAATGCAATAGCTTTTTCATTTTCATTTTTTAACACAAGGTAAAAAAAGGATAAATGAGAATTATTTTTTTCTAAAGCCTCTAAATAGTTTGATGAAAAATATAGGTTTTGAGAACAATTTAGTTCTTCCCAAACCATAGTAGGAATCTCAGCTACTTTATTGAATACTAATACTTTAGATTTATTATGGTCTAAATTCAAAAAACTTATTTTATGTTAACGATACTTTATTTTTATTTATTCTAAATAAATACTTATTTTTGAACATTAGTATACCTTAAAATGATTGTATTTTACAGTTCAGAAAATCCGATAATAAAAATTACAAATATATTATCTGTTTGTAATAATAGCTGTTCATCAAATTGTATAAAACCTAAAAATAAATGTTGTTTTAAGTATAAAAAAAAGGGCACCAACTGCAAGCGATGCCCGAATATCTTTTTGAGAGAAGCTTCTTAGCTTCACAAAATCATAATATTAACAACAGAGATGGCCTATTATTTAAAAGCATTTAAGCCAGTTATATCCAATCCTGTAATTAATAAATGAATGTCATGAGTCCCCTCATAGGTGATTACACTTTCTAAATTCATGGAGTGACGCATAATAGAATATTCACCACTAATTCCCATGCCTCCTAATATTTGTCTTGCTTCTCTAGCAATGTTGATTGCCATATCTACATTATTTCTTTTTGCCATAGAAATTTGAGCAGTCGTAGCTTTTCCTTCATTACGTAAAACACCCAAGCGCCAAGTTAATAACTGTGCTTTTGTGATTTCGGTAATCATTTCAGCTAATTTTTTTTGTTGTAACTGGAATTGACCAATAGGTTTACCAAATTGAATACGTTCTTTGCTGTAACGCAAAGCAGTATCATAACAGTCCATAGCAGCCCCTATAACTCCCCATGCTATTCCATAACGTGCAGAGTCTAGACACCCTAAAGGTGCTCCCAAGCCAGATTTATTTGGTAATAAATTTTCTTTTGGAACTTTTACATTGTCAAAGATTAACTCACCAGTAGAGGAGGCTCTTAAAGACCATTTGTTGTGAGTTTCTGGAGTAGAAAATCCTTCCATACCTCGCTCAACAATTAGACCATGTATTCTTCCCTCTTCATTTTTAGCCCATACAACAGCAACTTGTGCGAGAGGAGCATTAGAAATCCACATTTTTGCACCATTTAAAAGATAATGATCTCCCATTTCTTTAAAATTAGTCGTCATTCCTCCTGGGTTAGATCCATGATCGGGTTCCGTTAATCCAAAACATCCCATCCATTCACCCGAGGCTAATTTTGGCAGGAATTTGTTTCGTTGTGCTTCATTTCCATATTTCCATATGGGATACATCACTAAAGAGGATTGAACAGATGCTGTAGATCTTACACCTGAGTCACCCCTTTCTATTTCTTGCATAATCAAACCATAAGAAATTTGATCTAAGCCTGCACCTCCATATTCTTCTGGGATGTAGGGGCCAAATGCACCTATATCTGCTAAGCCTTTAATAATTTGCTTTGGAAATTTAGCATTTTGAGCATATTCCTCAATTATAGGCGATACATCTCTTTTTACCCAATCTCTTGCAGCTTCTCTAACTAACTTGTGTTCTTCAGTTAGTAGGTCATCTATTTGATAGTAATCAGGGGCTTGAAATAAATCTGGTTTCATGTTCTTTGATTTGTTTACAGACATCAAATTTAAAGAATAGATGTCAATTTAGGCTAGTTTTAAATATTTTTTTATTGGGTTAAAAATTTTGATAGTAATACATGAAAGTGATGAACTCCCTTTTCTCTTTTGGGTGAAAACCGTCCAGCTTTATAAAATGAAGAACGAACCCCTTTTTGTACGTTTTCTACCACAATTTCATCTTCTTTTTCTACTTTTTCAAGATTACTTCCTGCACCTTTATTTAATTTAGTAGGATCTAAAACATAGCTAATAAAAGAAACTTTTGTCTTACTTATCTCTAAAGGCTTTACTATATTAATAGATAATCCCCAAGGATAAAAGTTGAACATTATATTTGGGAAAACCCAAAAATAGTAGGCAGCTATTTTTTTTCCATAATCTATGTGATTTTGAGGAAATTCAAAGATTTCAGTAGCTTCATTTGAATAGCCAATTTGCAAATTACAATGCTCATAAATAATTGTTTCATAACTACCATAATCCAAAACTTCATTAAGGCCCTCGTGAACAAAAGGTACATGAAACCCCTCTAAATAGTTGTCGCAGTACAATGCCCAATTCGCATCAATTAGGAAGTCTTTTTGTAATGTTTTTTCAAGTTTAAATTCATCTATAGGTAAAAAACCTATTCTTTCATTCATAATATTAATCACCTCTTGAAAATCAAAACTTGGATTGAGTCCTGCAAATAAAAGATGCCCCCATTTTTTTAATGGGAACCTATGAAGATGATCACAAGGTCTAGGGAAATTTTCAGCATCGGTAAACTCAGGCATAAATTCAAATTTACCCTGTAAGTTGAATCGTCTTCCATGATAAGAGCAAGTGAGTTTTTTTGTAAGTTTAGATGTTAATGCAAGTAAATTTCCTCTGTGCGTACAAACATTTGTGAGACAACTAATAAGGCCGTCTTTATCTCTTGTTATGAGGAGGGGTTCTGTTAAAAAACCATCTAATAAAATGAACGGATGCACTGATTGTGGCTTATCAACTAAACTTTCATCACCTATCCATTGCCAAGATTTTAAAAAAATTTTTTCTTTAATTTTTTCAAAAATATCAGGATCTTTATAAAATGTAGCAGGGAGTGTTTCTGCTTTTGTAATGTCTGAATTGATGTTAAACCTCATTTTTAATTGTATCTTTCAAGAGTTTGATTCTAAAATTACACAAATTAAATGAGTTCTAATAACAAAAAAATTGGTTTGATAACAACAACGTCTTTGGTTGTTGGAAATATGATAGGTGCAGGGATATTTATTCTTCCAGCTTCTTTGTCAACTTATGGGAGTATCAGTTTATTAGGATGGATTTTTACTGCATCAGGTGCTATAGTCTTAGCAAAAATATTCAGTAATTTGAGTAAGATCATCATAAATAAAAGCGGAGGGCCTTATGCGTATTCAAAAGAAGGATTTGGAGATTTTATAGGTTTTCTAGTTGCATGGGGATATTGGATTTCTACATGGATTAGTAATGCTGCTATTGCTATTGCAATTATTGGAGCATTGAGTTTTTTTTTTCCAATTTTAAAAACAAATTCATTATTAGCTGTTAGTATTGGTTTATCAATGATTTGGTTTTTTACTTGGATTAATTCCAATGGGATAAGATCTTCAGGTAAAATTCAAGTTATTTCTACAGTATTAAAAATACTTCCATTACTATTTGTTATCATTTTTGGTGTATTTTTTTTTAGTATTGATAATTTTCCAAAATTTAATTTGACAGGAGAAGCTGACTTTACTACATTTTCATTAGTAGCTGCGTTAACTTTATATGCTTTTTTAGGTTTAGAATCGGCTAGTATTCCTGCTGAAAATATAAAAAATCCATCAAAAACAGTTCCTAAAGCCACCATGCTCGGTACAATTATTAGTACATGTATTTATATTTTAGGGACCGTTGTTTTATTTGGAATTTTACCCACAGAAACTTTACAAAATTCTCCAGCCCCATTTGCTGAAGCAGCCCAAGTTATTGGGGGTAAATATGCAGGTTATTTTGTTGCTGTGGGAGCTGCAATTTCTGGAATGGGAGCACTTAATGGTTGGATTTTAATATTAGCACAAATCCCTATGGCGGCAGCAAAAGACAATATTTTTCCAAAAGTTTTTAAAAAAAACAACAAAAAAGGGGCCCCTATTTTAGGGCTCATTATTGGAAGCCTATTAAGTTCTGCGGTTATGCTAATGAATTTTTCAGATAGCCTAGTTACCCAATTTACGTTTATGGTAAACTTAACTGTTTTAGCCTGTTTGGTCCCTTATTTATTTGTTTCTGCAGCCTATATCATTATTGTCATTCAAAAAAATAAAGATACAAGTAGTATCCTGAAAACAGTCATTTTGGGTCTTTTAGGGTTTTTATATTCTTTATGGGCAATATACGGTTCAACGGCAGAAGTTGTGTTTTATGGATTTTTATTATTATTGCTTGGAATTCCATTTTATGTTTTAATGCAATGGAATAAATCTAAAGCAAAATGAAAAAAACTCATCATTCGGAATATTTAAGATTAGAAACTCTGTATTTAAAATCTGCAGAAAGTTCCTTTTACTCAGAAAAGCAGCTATCAAATCAATGGGAAGAATTACAGTTTATCTCAAAACCTAATTTCAATGAATCCTTAAAAGAATACCAAGCATTTCAATTATTTCTTGCCAATAAAAATATAGAATTATCATTTTTCCCCGAGGACAAGAAAACTTGGATAGATTCCATCTATTGCAGAGATGCTTCAATTGCTACAGACTTTGGAATGATCATATGTAATATGGGGAAGAAGGGAAGATTATATGAACCCAAAGCACAATTAGAGGTTTATCAAAAAAATGATATAGATATACTGGGAGAGATAAAGTTTCCTGGAACCCTAGAAGGAGGTGATGTAGCGTGGTTAGATCTAAATACGTTGGCTGTTGGACATACCTATAGAACAAATGAAGAAGGGATTCGTCAATTAAAATCTTTATTACAACCTAAAGGAATAGAGGTAATTGTCGTTGAGCTACCACATTATAAAGGGAAAGAAGATGTTTTTCATTTGATGTCCATACTCAGCCCAGTTGATAAAAATTTAGCTATAGTCTATTCTCCTTTAATGCCAATAAAATTTAGAAATGAATTACTTCAAAGAGGTATTCAATTAATAGATGTCCCTGATGGAGAATTTGAATCTATGGGCTGTAATGTTTTAGCAGTAGCTCCTCGAGATTGCTTAATGGTTGACGGAAACCCAATCACAAAAAAATTACTTGAGAATGCAGGATGTCAAGTGTTTAGTTATAAGGGTCGTGAGATTAGTGTAAAAGGAGGTGGTGGCCCCACTTGCTTAACACGTCCAATGGAAAGAATTATTTTGTAAATAAGTTACTTTCTTTGATTTAGAAATTTTTTCTAAGATATTACTTTCTAAAAACCCTTTTATGTAAGTTTGTAATAATGAACAATACGTTAGGTAAAAAAGAAAGATTAAAAAGCCAAAAACTCATAGGGAGACTCTTTGAGGAAGGTACCTCAATAAAAATTTTTCCCTTTAGGCTTATTTATATTGTTACAGAAAAACCTTTATTACAGTCTTCCTTTTCAGTTCCAAAAAGAAATTTTAAAAAAGCAGTAGACCGAAATAGGATTAAAAGATTAATTAAAGAAGCCTATCGGTTAGAGAAAAAAAATGCATTTAAAACAACTAGTTATAATTGTGTTTTTATGATTACTTTTCTTGGAAAGAAAGCCCCAACATTCTCTGAAGCACAAAAAAAAATAGGAGAACTTTTAAAATTATTTATTGAAAGACAAAAAAGAAAAGAAAATGAATAACCTGTCAATAAAAAAAAAGTTACTATTAACACTTGCCATTGGAGCTATTTTCCTTTCTTTTTCGTTTAAATCAAATTTTTTTGAAGTTGCTAAACAATTGGAGATTTACGCAACATTATTTAAAGAATTGAATCTATACTACATAGATGAGATTAACCCTGCTGAATTTACAAATAAAGCTATTAAAAATACGTTAAAGGAATTAGATCCTTACACAAATTATTTTGATGAACAAGAAGTTGAAGGAGCAAGGATTAGGAGAGAGGGAGAGTATTCAGGAATTGGAGTTTCAGTTTTTTTTGATCAAAAAGGGATTACATTAAATGAGGTTTACAAAGGCTACGAAGCAGATATTAAAGGACTTAAAGCTGGAGATGTTATTATAAAAGCAGGAAGTCAATCTCTCCAAAACTTGAACAAGGATCAACTTTCACAAATATTAAAAGGTGCACCAAATACCCCTTTAGATATTTCTATTTTGAGACAAGATAAAGTTATTAAAAAAACAGTTGTTACTGAAAAAATTGAACTAAACCCCGTTCCTTTTTATGATTTAATTGACTTAGAAACAGGATATATCGTTTTAACTAGATTTAGTCAAAAAGCTTCTTCTGAGGTTAAAAATGCTTTTCTAGATTTAAAGAAGAGAGGAATGAAAAAGTTAATTTTTGATTTAAGAAATAATCCAGGAGGTTCTCTAGGTGAGGCAATAAACATCTCAAATTTTTTCTTGCCAAAAGGAAGTAAAATTACATCAACAAAAGCTAAAGTTAGAAAATGGAGTACTACTTACAATGCATCAAATATTCCTTTAGATTTAGAAATTCCTCTCACTATTTTAATTAACGAAAGTTCAGCTTCTGCTTCTGAAATAGTAGCAGGCGCACTTCAAGATTATGATAGAGCAGTTATTTTGGGAGAACGCTCTTTTGGTAAGGGGTTGGTTCAGCGCTACAGGAACTTGTCCTATGGGACGCAGCTCAAACTCACTATTTCTAAATATTATACCCCAAGCGGAAGGTGTATTCAAGAATTAGATTATACTAATAGAGATATAGATGGAGAGGTTCCTAAATTTTCAGACGGAACGGTTACTTCTTTTAAAACAAAAAACGGAAGGATTGTATTCGATGGAGGAGGAATTACTCCAGATGTAGCAGTAGGCTTTTCAAAAATAAATGAATCTACCAAAGAATTACTAAAGTCAAGAGCAATTTTTAACTTTACCACAGATTTCTTTCATAAAAATCCAACAATAAGCTCAATTAATAATTTTTCTTTTTCTTCATCGAATTTTAAAAGCTTTTTAAACTATATCAAAATTTCCGATACTACTTTTAAAACTTCACAAGAGCGCCTTTTTCTAGATGCATATAAATTATCTTCAGATACAGCGTTGATTTCAAATGAATATCAGGAAATAAAAAAGAAATTACTTCAATTAAAAATTGATAATATTTTAAAAGATCAAGATTTTATATCTGATCAAATTATAGATAATATTTTAATCAGGTATTATTACAGGAAAGGAACTTATCAGAAAAAAATAAAAAAAGATAAAGTACTTCTTGAGGCATTTAAAATTCTTAAAAATAAAACCCAATATGCCAAGATCCTTAATGGTGGTTAATTCTAGCCGAATTACTTATATTTGCTGATTAAAACACTATGCTGCAAACCAATCATAAAGAAAGAACAAGAGCACAAGAATCAACAAATGCTATTGAACGTTTGTACATATCTATGCGACATTTGTTTAGTAGGGGTTTTTATAAGCCTATGGGTGTTTCGGGTGAAACCTTAAGAAAATCATTATTACTTCTTCGACCAGAAATCTATGGCTCTATTGCAGAGGATCGAGTAGAGTTAAATGGATTAATATATGTGATAGAGCGTTTGCCAGAGGGTATAGAAGAGTGTCAGTTTATAAACCTTACAGCTGATGAGCGATATAATAAATCACATTTTAAGGTAATCATTCCTCCTAAAAGAAGAAGAAATTGTTATAGAATTGACAAAGATCAAATGAATATTGAGATTACTAGAGGGCGATCTGAAATTTATGACATTTTAACGCACCTTACTTTTTTATTTATTGAATCTCATAAAATAAAAGAACGTGTTTTATTAAATCCAAAAGGAGATGTTACCCGTGAATGGAAAAACTTAGAAGAGGTTGTTCTTCATCACAAAAAAATTTCTGAAGAAGAAAGAGAAATTACAAAAGTTCATTTAGCAAGTGTGCTGGGTAGAACTTATGATGAAATTGCCGATACTTATAAAGCCTTTTACTCCTCAGAAAATCCAGATCGTTTTTTTCAAATTATATACTGGTTAGGAAAACTTGCTATTACTGAAAGCTTTAATCAACAAAAAAGAGCTATTAATTTTAGTTCTGTTTTAAGAGAAGAGATTGGGCATCATATCTATGGTGAGATCTGGGCAAATAATATTAAAAAAATATTGAAAGATAATAATCTTTTAGAAAGACCAATACACATCATTAGTGCAAACATGCATAGTGTTCTTAATACTATTTATGCAACTAGTGCGTTATCAACAATAGCAAAGGGTAAGGAAGGCTTTGAATTGTTCGAATTATTGAGTAATAGTGATAGTAAGCTTCTTCAGAAAAAAGTAAAAGAATATGCATCTGAAAATGGATTGATTTATATTAAAGATACCTCTGGGACTAACATCAATGTTCAGGTGATAGATACTAAAAAGATAGGTATTGATAAATCACAATTTAAAAAAGAAAACATAAAAGGTGAAAATCCTGTAATTATAGTGATGGATTATGCTTTCGGTGAGCAAGCTTATGAAACTATGGACGAATTATTAAAACCATACAAAGAAAATAAAAGTTCAACACATTTAAATGTTGAATCTGTATCAATTATGGGTAAAGCTGGAATATTAGAAGGAGGAAAAGGAGATATCATGATTCCATCTGCACACATTTTTGAGGGCACAGCAGATAATTATCCATTTACAAATCAATTGACCAAGGAAGACCTTGAAGGTTTTGGAGTAGCCTCTTTCGATGGAGCTATGGTTACGGTGTTAGGAACTTCTCTTCAAAATAAAGATTTGCTAAAATTTTTCCATGATTCTACATGGAATGTAATTGGTCTAGAAATGGAAGGAGCACATTATCAAAAAGCTATTCAAGCAGCCTCTAAGATACGAGGAAATATATCTGAAAATGTAAAAGTACGATATGCGTATTATGCTTCTGACAACCCCTTAGAAACTGGAGCAACATTAGCCTCGGGTGGGTTGGGAATGTCTGGTGTAATTCCAACGTATGCAATCACAAAAAAAATACTAGAACAAATTTTTCAATACTAAAACTAATCAAAAAAATAATATGTCAACAGATAAAAATAAAAACGAAGAAGAGGTAGATTTAGGTTCTCTATTTGTAATTATTGGAAATGGAATTACAAAATTCTTTAATTTTATTGGAAGTTTTTTTAAAGGAATTTTTCACTTTTTAATTTCTATCTTATTATTTTTTAAATCTAATGTTATTAAGTTTGTAATTGCTGCGTTAATAGGAGGAGCGATAGGAGCTTATCTTGAAAGCTCTAAAGAAAACACATTTGGGTCTAATTTATTAGTGCAACCAAATTTTAATACTACAAGACAATTATATAAAAATATAAATTATTATAATGATCTTGTTAAGCAAGAAAATATAGAACTAATTGCATCTCTTTTTGATATAGATACGATCAAAGCTAGAAAATTTAGAAAATTTGAAATAACCCCTGTCATAAATAATAATGACATCATTAATGGATACAATTCATTTATTTTAGCTTCCGATACATTAACAGTTCAGAGCTATGACTTTAAAGAATATGAAAGTAATTTCACAGATTATGATTTTAATATTCATGACATTGAAATAGAAGCTACAGTAAATGATGTTTTTAGTGGTTTAGAAAAAGTTATAATAAAAACGGTAGAGAGTAATCCTTTTTTCAATCGAATAAAAAGATTGACCAACGAAAACCTTAAAAGAACTGATTCGTTATACAAAGAAAATTTAAAAAATGTAGATTCAATTCGTCAGGTGTATCTGAAGGTTATGTTGGTTGAAGCAAAAAAAGAATCTGCAGGGACAAGCATTGATTTAGGTAGTACCAAAAAATCAACTAAAGAAATTGAGTTATTTGATACTGACCGAAATATAATGAAAGATTTAGAACTTAACTCTAGGTCCATTGCTCAAAAATCTGAAGTAATTAATATTGTTTCAAACTTTCAAACTATAGGATATGAAGTTACAGGAATTACAAAGAATTTAATTCTCATACTAGCAATATTGTCAGTTTTATTAACATTATTTTTTATTCTATTATTCGATTTGAATAAGTACCTAAATAGATACAAAAAGTAATAAACGCTTTTACATGATAATTAAAGTTGAGGGTGTCTTTTTAAGGCTAATTTTTGTATTGATGTTTTTTTGCTAAGACAAAGTTATGAATAAAGAAAAAAAAATCATCGTAAAAAATTATGTTGCTTTACTTTTTATTCAAGGAGCAAATTTTATTTTACCACTTATAATACTTCCCTATTTGGTGAGAGTTTTAGGCTCTGAAAAATATGGACTTGTTATGATTGCTCAGTCTGTAGCCCTTTTTTTGACTATTGTTGTTGATTTTGGTTTTAATATTAGTGCAACAAAGGAAGTTGCCTCTATAAAAGATGATCAAGAAAAATTATCTCAATTTTATTGGAATATAGTATTTATAAAGTTTGTCTTGATAATTGTCACTTTTAATATACTTTTAGGAATGACTTATTTTATAGATAAATTCAAACTAGATCCTCTGGTTTACTTATTTAGTTTTGGATTGGTTATAGGTCAAGCAATTTTCCCAACTTGGTTTTTTCAAGGGATACAAAAAATGCAAGTAATAACAATTGTAACAGTTGGAGCAAAACTCTTTTTCACACTGTCTTTATTTTTTGTTGTTTTTGGTCCAGAGGATTATGTGTATGTCCCAATATTTAATGGTTTAGGTTTTATTATTTCTGGATTGTTTGGATTTATTTTTAGTTTACAATATGTTAAATTTATTTCACCTAAATTAATGCAAGTAAAAGAAATTATTAAAAGTAGCTCCAGTTTATTTTATTCAAATCTTGCAGTTAGTTTCTATACTTCAAGCAATACTATAATATTAGGTTTTTTTGCAGGTGACTCCATTGCAGGTATTTATTCTAGTATGGAAAAATTAATACTAGCAATAAAAAGTATGTACGCCCCGTTGTATCAAGCAATTTTTCCAAATTTATCATCAAAGCCTCCTAAACAAGTAAGGATTTTTATTGATAAAATAAGGATTCCAATAGGCATCTTTGGAGTTGTGATATCAACAATTATTTTCTTTGGTTCAAAAACAATATTAACTTTCGCATTTAACGACCCTATTATTACAAGCTACAGTATTGTATTTCAGTTTTTGGGATTAATTTCAATATTTTCTTCTTTAAATATGTTGTATGTAACCTTATATTTCCCCTCTATAAATCAATACAAGACAAGGATGAAAATTTTGATATCAGGAGGTTTTTTTAATTTAATTATTGCATTGATTTTAGTTCAGTTTTTCGCTATTTATGGTGTTGCTTTCTCTGCTGTAACAACAGAGCTATTTATTCTAATTTTATCGATGTATTACTACTATAAAAAAATAAATAAAAAAGTTGCTTATTGAAAAATTTAGTAATCATACAAACAGCAGTACCTGACTATAGGAAGGGTTTTTTTAATGCTATAGAAAATGCATTGGATGATCGTTTTGATTTATATGGTGGAGACTTCTACTTTGAAAACTCTGTAAAAAGCGATAGTATAATTTCAAAAAAAAGAATAAGAAATCATTTTATTTTTCATAATAAATTTCTGTTCCAAACAGGTATTTGGCATTTGTTATTTAAAGACATAATTTTAGTTTTAGAAATGAACCCTAGAATTTTATCTAACTGGATTTTTCTTATAATTAGAAAAATAATTAATAGAGAAACAGTATTATGGGGTCATGCATGGCCAAGAAAAGGAGCATTTAGTAAGTCTGATAAGCTAAGAAACTTAATGAGACTCTTGGCAAGCAAAATAATAGTTTATACAAGACAACAGCAGTTTGAATTAAAAAGTAAAATGCCTAAAAAAATAATTTTGGCTGCTCCTAATGCTGTTTTCAGTTCGTTTAAGATGGAGTTTTCAACGACAAATAATAAATTTAATATAATTTATGTTGGACGTTTAACAAAATTAAAAAAAACTTTTTTTTTAGTAGAGTCTTTCGCTAAAGAAATTCACAGATACCCGTCCAAAACAAAATTAATTATAATAGGGGAAGGCGAAGAAAAAAATAAAATTAAAAACTATATTGTAAAGAATAAACTATCTCAGAGAATAGAATTACTTGGTCATATATCTAATAATGAAAAATTAAAAGATTTATATTTCACGTCTTTTTTTAGTGTTTCCCCAGGATATGTTGGTCTTTCTATTATTCAAAGTTTTGGATTTGGTGTTCCGATGTTAGTGTCAAGAAACGAAAATCACTCACCTGAAATAGAGGCTTTAAATATAAATGAAAATGGATTATTTTTTGAAACTAATCAAGAAGATAATTTTAATAATGTTCTGTTACAAGCATTCAAAGAAAGAGAGTATTGGATAGAAAAAAGTGTGCATATAGTTAAATCTTGTCAAAAGAATTATTCAACAGAATCTATGGCTGAAACATTTATAAAATTAGCAAAAAATGAATCTTAAAGGGGTTTTACTTACTTTTTATATTGCTATTACTGCCTTTATGTTTATTAATTTAGAGGTATCTATTCCTCTTTGGTCTTCGTTTTTTTTGACTGCAATTATTTTATTTTCGATCACAGCATATCATTTGTTTTATGAAAAAGGATACTCCCCATTTTTATCCTCTTTTATCGTTTTTACTTTCTTGTTCTTTCTTGCAGCACCAATAGCACAAATAAATTCTTTTGAAAGTTTTGAAACTGCTAGGTTTTCAAATAATTTTCCATTTAGAGAAAGCACAATAATATACACCAATATCCTTATTAATATTTTTAATACGGTGTTTATAATCAGCTATATTCTATTTAAACAAAAGATTTTAAATAATATTAAGATTGTAAAAGAAGAAAACAATGCTCTTTTACCACTAACAATTTTAGTGATTTTAGGCATAAGTATTATAATATTTATTGCAAGTTATAATTTTTTAAAAGTAGAGTTTTCTAGACCAGCCTGGTTAAAATCTGATACATCAGTAATGAGTATTTTAATATGGAAAAAAGTATTATTCATGATCCCTTTTGCTGGGATAATTCTTTGTTTTAAATATTTAATAAAACGCCCTATTAATAAATCAAATTTTATTAATGTAATACTATTTCTTAGTATTCTGATTGGTCTTTTTTTCTGGTTTAAAAATCCTTTCACTGAAAAAAGAAATGCTTTAGGACCAATTTTTTTATCTTTAATTTTCTTATGCTACCCAAGGGTTCTTAAAAGTAATGTTAAAACGCTATCTTTTCTTTTCTTTTCCATGATTATAGCTTTTCCATTATTGGCGATGTTAACACATAGTGATGCTTCATTTTCACAGATTTACAATAATCCTTCAATCATATTAGATCAAATGAAAGGTGGAGGAATAGTTGCTGCTTTTAATACACTAAACTATGATGCGTTTTCAAATATTGGAGTTACTGTTGATTATGTTAATAAATATGGTTTTTCATATGGATATCAATTTTTAGGAGGATTGTTCTTTTTTATTCCTAGAATTATTTGGATCAATAAGCCGTTTTCTACGGGTCAAGTTATTGGGGAGCATTTAATAGATGATTATGGGTTTGGTTTCAGTAATTTATCTAATTCCTTAGTTTCTGAAAGTTTTATTAATTTTGGTGTTATTGGAGTTATAATTATACCAATCATATTGGCTATTGTAATAATTCATATGATTAGATGGTTGAAAAGTGATAATTATTTAAAAAAAATAATGGCCTTTTATTTTGCCATGCATCTTATTTTTCTTCTAAGAGGTGATTTTTCAAATGGATTTACTTACTTTATAGGCCCCCTTATAGCAGTAGTTTATTTTCCTAAAATTATTGAACGTATCATTAAAGAATCACTAATTTTCTCAAAACATGAAATCAATAAAATCACTAAATAAATTTGATATAGTTTTATCATAGTTTTTTTTTGATTATTAAAGTGATGTATAAAGCTGAAAATAATAATAAAGGAAAAAGAGTAAAAAATAATAAACCAACTTGATTGCCAGATGAAAAGCGAAGAGATATTTCAGATATTATTAAGATAAAAAATATTAGCAAAAATAAAAAAAAATTAAACTTGTTGTAATTATTGTTTTCCTTAGATCGTATTATTATTAATCCACACATTAAAGCAATCAATGGTAAGTAAATTGGTTTATAAGTCCTCTTTAAAAATTCTTGCTGTATATCGTTCATTGTTTCTTGTTTACACTGTAGATATTCTGCTCTAAATTTATTTATTTCATCTTTAGAATTTAAATAGATACACATATATAAATCTTTAATAGGAACTTCCTGTAGTTTTTGGTATCCGGAGCTTTTTGACTGATATTTTTCCAAATTATAATTTATTTTATCAAATGTAAAATTGGTTATTTTATTATTTTCTTTATTAATAATTTCTCCATCATTAAAGACAAAAACTTTTTCACTATTCTCTTTGGTTAAATAACCACTTTTAGCATAAATTATTTGGTATGAGCCTACTGGACCATTGTCAATCGATGTATCTTTAAGATATATATTTTTGTAATTTCCCAATTCATCTTTAGAATCTATAAATATAGTTACACCTGCTAATGTATCTATAAATTTACCCTCTCTAATAAGTGAAGGAAAAAAATCTATATTTGAACTTCGAATATAAGAGCGACTTTCATTTTGAGTGTTAGGAGATATATAAGAACCTAAAAAGATTTGAAAAACAAGAATTAGCAGAGAGTATAGAATAACAACGTTAATAAATTGAATTTTTTTTACCCCATTAGTCCAAAGTAATAATAGTTCATTATTTTTTTCATATTTGATTATTTGATAAAAAAGTGAGATAAAAAAAACAAAAGGTAATATTCGGTGTATTATTTTTGGAAAATTAAAAACACTGTAAAAAAAATAAACTTTGAATCCGTGACCATCCTCAGTAACAAAATCAAGAAAATTTACCGCCTGAATAATCCAAACAATTAAACCCAATGTAAGAGAAATCATTACAAAAAGTTTAAATGTATCTTTTATAAATTTTATAATTAAGGTTTTTTTCATTGAAATTTAGTAATATTTTACTTATATAGCAGCATCTCTGATAGAGTGTATTTAAAAAATTATGCCAATTAAAATTAATTATATAAATAGATTAACCAAGAAATCTCAAATAAATATAGCCTTATTTGTTGATGAAATTTTCAATATAAAGCACTTAAAAAATCTAATCACACAAGCAGAATTTTTATACATATCAGATTTGATAAAAACTAGTGATTTAAAAAAGAAGTTACTAATTTTTGAAATTAATTCAAAGAAAACAATATTTTTAATATCCATTAAAAAGAACTTAAAAACGTCTGATATAGAGAGCTTAGGAGCCAAATTTCATAGTCATGTTAATTATGATAAAAAAAAAGATTATTTTGTAAACATAGATACCATAAACAGTAATGAGAAAAATTTTGCAGGATATTTTCTACATGGATTAAAATTAAAATCTTATGAGTTTAATTTATACAAGTCAAAAAAAAATAAAGCTCTAGTTTTTATAAATGTTATTGGAAAAAAAAATAAAATATCTACTCAAGATCAAATAAGATTTAAAGCTTTAGAGAAGGGAACTTTTTTTGCAAGAGACCTGGTTTCAGAACCAGGAAATATTTTACATCCTGATGAATATGCAAAGAGATTAAATACTTTAAAAAAGTATGGTTTAAAAATAAATATCTACGATAAAAACAGGTTAAAAAAATTAGGAATGAATGCCTTGTTAGGTGTTGGTCAAGGTAGCGTCAAAGGCTCATACTTAGTTACAATGGAATGGAATGGGTTAAAAAACAATTCTAATCCTTTGGCATTTGTTGGTAAAGGGGTTTGTTTTGATACCGGTGGTTATTCATTGAAGCCAGCTAAATTTATGGAAGATATGACCTATGATATGGCAGGCTCAGCTACAGTAGTTGGTCTAATGATAAAC
>OJFB01000095.1_pt1 | contig 23645 bp, 21 predicted proteins | sample 1593811 | NCBI WGS metagenome assembly OJFB01 (sample SAMN05416736, study PRJEB24817) | seawater metagenome | isolation source: Sea water | place: Canada:Atlantic | collected 2013-07
CTACACGTAAGGAGTCGTCGGCAGCGTCAGATGTGTATAAGAGACAGCTTGTGGATATAAAGAAAATTCATTAACACAATATTAGGCGGGTTCTGCCCTTCTTGTGAGAAGCCCAATTTCAGTGGCCGATAAGCTTTCTTGAGGGAACTGGCTCTGTGACTTACCCTGGTATATCATATCCGGTGCCCACCTGTATTACACAGGCTCCGGGAAATTAACCCCTTCCACCGTCGTGTTGAGTGCGATTGCAATGATATTGCGTTCTAATGTGGGCCCGCCGTTAAGTGCTTTTAAAAAATAATTTAATAAATAAAATATACAGATGACAAATATACAAAATTTAAAATCATTGTGCCGAAAAGCAGCATTTAAAGCTAGAGCCGAAGCTCATTCAGTTAATGATGATCAAGAAGCCAATGCTCAGCTATTCAGCTATCTAAAAACTTTTGATTCAAATTTAATTATAGCTTCATATATGCCAATCCGTACAGAAATAAGTCCTTTGTTGGCAATGGAGAAAATGTCAAAGCGGGGTTATAAAATATGTGTCCCTGTTGTAGTCAAAGAAGGGAAACCTCTTAATTTTTATCAATGGACACCTAATACTAAAATGATTCCAGGTGCATTTGGTGCAATGATACCAGAAAAAAGTGACTTATTGGTTCCTGATATAATTATAACTCCCTTAGCTGCATTTGACATGAATGGTTACAGATTAGGCTATGGAGGTGGATTCTATGATAGATCTTTTGCAGAAATCACTAAAGTAAAAAAAATTACTGCAATTGGTTTTGCTTATAGTGCTCAAGAAGTTATGTTGGTTCCTAGAGAAGCTACTGATTATAAACTTGATCAAATAATAACAGAGCAGGGTCTCTTGTCCTTTTAAGATAATGCAGTTAACGGAGTTGAATGAGACTTTTATTTCTTGGTGATATTATGGGCCGCTCTGGCCGCAAGGCTATAAGTGAACGTTTAAATCGTTTGCGTGATAAATGGCGTTTAGATTTTGTTGTAGTAAATGGTGAAAACGCTACTGGTGGAATGGGATTATCAGCAAGCCACGCTAAAGCTCTAATTGATTCTGGAGTGGATTGCATAACATTGGGTGATCATGCTTTTGATCAAAAGGATATGTTAACCTTTTGTGAGCAAGAACCTCGAATTATTAGACCATTGAATTTTGCAAAAACTGCTCCAGGTAAAGGATCTAGGCTTATTAAAGCACGAAATGGTAAAAAAATTTTAGTGGTTCAAGCATTAGGTCAAGTATTTATGAAAAAGCCATTTGATGACCCGTTTTCTGCAATCGATACTGCACTGAAAGGAGCACCAATGGGCGGATTAGCTGATGCCGTGATTGTTGATTTTCATGCTGAGGCTACATCTGAAAAGGTTGCAATGGGCCATTGGTTGGATGGGCGAGCATCACTTGTTGTTGGTACACATACTCACATTCCAACAGCTGATACGCAAATTTTACCAAAAGGAACTGCTCATCAATCTGACGCAGGAATGTGTGGTGATTATAATAGCATTATTGGAATGCAAAAAGATGAACCACTCAGAAGATTTATAACTGGAATGAATAAAGAACGATTTACTCCTGCAGTTGATGAAGCGACATTGTGTGGTGTTTTTGTAGAAACAGATGACACAAATGGTTTAGCTAAAAATGTCGTTCAAGTCCGCAATGGTGGGCGATTGCAACAATCGGAACCAACATGAAAAGCAAATCATGGTTATTTGTTCCATTAATTACTATTGGCGCAACTTGGGGTTTGACGATTCCTGCAATAAAGATTGCGGTGTCGGGTGGCTACCCTGTCTTGGGGGTTTTATTTTGGCAGGTTTTTCTTGCTGCATTTACTGCATTTATTCTTTTTCTACCAAGACGGCGTACTTTTAAGTTAACAAAAAGAAGATTAATTTTATTTGCTTGGATAATGGCATTTGGGTCAATATTGCCAGGCATAATAACATATACTTCTGCGTTCCATTTGCCAGCTGGAGTTATGGCAATAACGATAGCAATGGTGCCAATTTTTATTATGCCAATAGCAATTGCAACAGGTCATGAAACTTTTAAAAAATCTCGTGCACTAGGTGTATTAATGGGCGCTATATCAATAGTTCTTTTAATTGGGCCTGAAGCAAGTTTGCCAGATCCAGCAAAAGCTGGGTTTGTTTTATTGGCTATTATTTCACCATTTTGTTACGCACTTGAAGATAATTTTGTTGCATATTTTGGCCTAGATGGAATGACACCAGTTGAAACTTTGCTTGGTTCTGCTGTAATGGGTGCAGTTGTATTGGGTGTTGTGGTTTCAGTTCAAGGATCATTTATACCACTTTGGGAAAATGGATTTGAAAAAGCAGATTATGCAATTTTAGTAATCGGCTTTACAACTGGATTAGCTTATGCCGGATTTATTTGGTTAATTGGGCAAGGTGGGCCAGTGTTTGCGGGATTGGTTGCATATTTAGTAACATTTTTTGGAGTTATTTGGTCAATTTTAATATTAAATGAAACCTACTCAAGTTATATTTGGGCTGCATTTGCCATAATGTGTATAGGAATGTTTTTGGTGCGTCCTAAAGTTAAAAGCATTAATATATAAAATAAATAATTATTTTCTTATTAAAGAATGTATTTTGCAATCGAGATGTGCTTGGTCTTGAAAAAATTATGTCTAATTTGTATGTAGCATTCAATGTTATTTAATTTATAGGGGTTCGTATCATGGCAGGCCATTCCAAGTGGGCAAATATTCAACATCGTAAAGGTCGCCAGGACAAACTTCGATCAAAGTTATTTTCTAAATTATCAAAAGAAATTACTGTTGCAGCAAAAATGGGTGATCCAGATCCAGAAAAAAATCCAAGGCTACGCATGGCTGTTAAAGAAGCCAAATCAAATTCTGTTCCAAAAGATGTAATTGATAGAGCAATTGGAAAAGCTACTGGAGGTGATGACGAAAGCTATGATGAAATCCGATATGAAGGATATGGTCCAAATGGAGTAGCTGTAATTGTTGAAGCAATGACTGATAACAAAAATAGAACCGCCTCGTCAGTCCGTTCTTTATTTACAAAGTCGGGTGGAAACTTGGCAGAAACAGGTGCTGTTTCATTTATGTTTGAGCGCAAAGGTTTAGTAGTTTATAAAGCTGATGCTGGTGATGCCGACACAATTTTTGAACATGCTATTGATGCAGGTGCTGAAGATGTTGAGTCAACAGAAGACGGGCATGACATATATTGTGATTCAACTGATTTAAATGATGTATCAAAAGCTCTAGAATTGGCCTTGGGTGAAAGCGAAACAACAAAGTTAATGTGGAAGCCCACTACTTTGACTGAGTTAGACTTGACTGGTGCTGAAAAATTAATGCGACTAATTGAAAATTTAGAAGATGATGATGATGTCCAGAATGTTACTACAAACATGGATGTGTCTGACGAAGTTATGTCTCAATTATAATAATACAGTTAAGCTTTAACGCATTGCTTATTTTAAAGTAGATAAGATTTAAATTATTTTATGATGATGACTGGTGTAAATTTTTCAAGATGCTAATGTGATGTTCTATAATGTTTAAATCTGCCGAATCTGATTTTGGCAACGCTTGAACAAAGGAGGCTTGTCATGCGCATAGGGACACCTAAAGAAATTTTCCTCGGTGAAAACCGGGTGGCAATGACGCCTGAATCTGCAATACAATTGCAAAAGCTTGGATATGAATGTTTTATTCAAAAAGGAGCAGGTGACGCTGCTAGATTTTCTGATAAAGATTATAAAGACGCTGGTGTTAAAGTCTTATCTAGTGCTTCTGCTCTATATAAAGAAGTTGATATAGTTGCAAAAGTTCGACCACCAGAAGATATAGAAGTAAAGCGCTTAAGGGATGGTCAAACTTTAATTTCCTTTTTTTACCCAGGCCAAAATACACCTCTTTTAGAGGCAGCTAACAAAAAAGGTGCCCATATTATTGCAATGGATATGGTGCCTCGTATTAGCCGAGCACAAAAAATGGATGCTTTGTCATCCATGGCAAATATTGCTGGCTATCGTTCAGTTATGGAAGCTGGGAACAATTTTGGGCGTTTTTTTACTGGACAAGTAACTGCTGCCGGTAAGGTTCCACCAGCTAAAGTGTTAATTGTGGGTGCAGGCGTCGCAGGCCTTGCCGCTATAGGTGCTGCCACTTCACTTGGGGCAATGGTATATGCTTTTGATGTGAGGCCAGAGGTTGCAGAACAGATTGAGAGTATGGGGGCAGAGTTTGTATTCTTGGATTTTGAACAAACTCAGTCAGATGGTGCGGAAACTGGAGGCTATGCGGCTCCATCTAGTCCTGAATTTAGAGAAAAACAATTAGCCAAGTTTCGTGAACTTGCTCCTGAAATGGACATAGTGATTACAACGGCATTAATCCCTGGAAGAGATGCACCAAAGCTATGGCTTGAAGATATGGTTAAATTACAAAAACCTGGTTCTGTTGTGGTCGATTTGGCGGCTGAAAGAGGAGGGAACTGTGATTTAACAGTTATGGATAAGAAGATCGTCTCAGATAATGGAGTTACCATTGTCGGGTATACGGACTTCCCAAGCCAAATGGCTGCCCAATCATCAACATTATATTCAACAAATATTCGCCATATGATGACAGATTTAACTCCTAACAAGGATGGTAAACTGAAACATGATATGAAGGATGATGTGATACGCGGAGCCACTGCATCATATAAAGGTAAAATAACGTTTCCACCACCACCTCCAAAAATTGCAGCAATTGCAGCAAAAGCTCCTTCTGCTCCAGAACCTACAGTTGAAGAATTACAGGCTGCTGAAGCATTGAAGCTTAAAAAAGCGGGCTCTCAACAAACTGCATTATTGATATTTGGTGGTTTATTAATGTTATTAATTGGAGCATATGCTCCATCATCCTTTATGCAACATTTCATTGTTTTTGTTTTATCATGTTTTATTGGATTTCAAGTTATATGGAATGTAAGCCATTCGCTTCATACACCATTAATGGCTATCACAAATGCAATTTCAGGCATTATTATTCTGGGCGCTTTGCTTCAAATTGGAAGTAGTGGCTTTATTATAACAATACTGGCTAGTATTTCAGTGCTAATTGCCATGATAAATATCGTCGGTGGCTTTATGGTTACAAGACGGATGTTGCAAATGTTTCAGAAATCTTAGGGGAGACAATAATGGGTATAGGTATTGTAACGGCTACATATATTGCTTCATCAGTTTTATTCATTCTTGCGCTTGGTGGGCTTAGTAACCAAGAAAAAGCAAAAAGAGCTGTTTGGTATGGAATTATTGGTATGGCCTTAGCTGTTTTAGCGACAGTATTAGGCCCTGGAATGGCAGGGTGGTCTTTAGTGCTACTAATCCCATTACTAGGTGTTGGTGCATTTATTGGGATGGTTGTAGCCCAAAGAGTTGAAATGACGGAAATGCCCCAGCTTGTTGCTGCACTACATTCATTTGTTGGGTTAGCTGCAGTCTTTATAGGTCTTAATTCAGATATTTTGGGTACTCATGGTTTAGTTGGCGCTGAGATTGCGATACACGAAGTGGAAGTATTCCTTGGTGTCTTCATAGGGGCAATAACATTTACTGGATCAATTATTGCTTATGGTAAGTTAGCTGGAAAAATTGACGGTAAAGCTTTGGTATTACCATTTAGACATCTTCTGAATTTAGCAGCAATTATTTTTAGTTTGATTTTATTATTAATGTATATGAACCATTCTGGGTCATGGACATTGTATTTGATGATGATCATTGCCTTTGCTTTAGGTGCGCATTTAGTAGCCGCAATAGGTGGTGCTGATATGCCTGTAGTAGTTTCAATGTTGAATAGCTATTCTGGTTGGGCTGCTGCTGCGACAGGGTTCTTACTTGGAAATGATTTATTGATTGTAACGGGTGCTTTAGTTGGCTCATCTGGCGCTATTTTGTCATACATTATGTGCAAAGCAATGAACCGATCATTTATATCTGTTATTCTAGGTGGATTTGGAGGCTCAAAAGGTCCTGCCATGGAGATTGATGGAGAGATGATAGCAACGGATGTAAATACAGTTGCCGCACAATTGAATGAAGCTAAAAGTATTGTCATAATTCCTGGATATGGAATGGCAGTCGCCCAAGCTCAACAATCTGTTTCTGAGCTTACAAGACGATTGCGTGATAAAGGTAAAACTGTGAGGTTTGCTATTCATCCTGTCGCTGGAAGACTGCCGGGACATATGAATGTTCTACTGGCTGAGGCAAAAGTTCCATATGATATAGTTCTCGAAATGGATGAGATAAATGATGATTTTCCTGAAACTGATATCGCAATTGTCATAGGCTCAAATGATATTGTAAATCCAGCTGCCCAAGAAGACCCAAATAGTCCAATCGCAGGAATGCCAGTGCTTGAATGTTGGAAAGCAAAATCAGTTATTGTATCCAAGCGAGGTCAAGGTACAGGATATTCGGGAATTGAAAACCCATTGTTTTTCAAGGAAAACACTAGAATGTTATATGGAGATGCAAAGGTAAGTTTAGATCAAATATTACAGTCAATAATTTAAGATAGATTTTTAATGATTTAAATTTAGAGCTTCTTTCGACTAACTCTGGGTATAAAACAAAAGCCTAATTATATGTTGAATTATTATAAGGCTAATGTTTTATAATTTACAGTCTAATGATTGGAAGTGTTATTATTTATATATTTGGATTTTATCATCTGGATGTTGACCATAAATCAGTTTTTAGAGTAATAAAATATAGAGTAATTCATAAATATTATATGAAGCATTATTGTTTCTTTATGCATTGCATTAACAAAGAAAAATGACATGAGGCAAAAATGCACAAACACCGAGGCTTTCCGTCGCGATTACCAGGGTCTGATTTCCAGTTTACAATTAGACGGCCTAATAAAAAAGGCCCAACACCAATAATACGCCGAGAGAGATTTGCTGATAGGCGAAACGTTGATCGAAAAGCTGATGAAGTTTTCATGTTATCTTTAATTGAGAGTTTTGGAGAAGAACCTTTTGTAAGGGGAAATCTAGATGCAGGAAGATTGAGTTGGTTATTTGGCCGAGAAGTCTTACCGGTTGATGATCCATTTGATCCATGTGATTATGAAGCTAGAATGAAAATTGATTTAAGTAAAACTATGGTAAGTTTTTCAAAGATATTTACTGAAGAATATGAATAATTGGCCACAATAAAAGATAGGTATTATCTATAAATTATAGGATAAATAAATTTAAATGTCATATAAAGCCATTTACGAATCTGCAAAATTAAACCCAGAAAAATTTTGGATGGAAGCCGCCAATCAAGTCGATTGGATTAAGCCTCCAAGTAAAGCGCTTTTTGACAATAATTCACCTTTTTATGAATGGTTTAGTGATGCAGAAGTAAATACTTGCTTTAATGCTGTTGATCGCCATGTGATAGCAGGCAATGGTAAGCAAACTGCCATTATTTATGATAGCCCGATTACTGGAAAAAAAAGTAAAACTTCTTATTTAGATCTCCAAGAGCAAACTTCTAAATTAGGTGGTTTGTTGCGCAAGCAAGGTGTCAAAAAAGGCGATAGAATTATTATTTATATGCCTATGATACCTGAAGCAATTGTTGCTATGTTAGCATGTGCAAGAATTGGAGCAATTCATTCCGTAGTATTTGGAGGGTTTGCTGCAAATGAGTTAGCAACAAGGATTGATGATTGTACCCCAAAAGTTATTTTGGCAGGCTCTTGTGGAATAGAGCCGTCGGGAGTAATCGCATATAAACCATTAATAGATAAAGCTATTGAAATAGCTAATCACAAGCCAGATAATTGTATTATTTACCAACGTGAAACTCTTCAGGCAGAATTAATAGAAGGTCGTGATTTAGATTGGGTAAAAGCTCAAGATGGCATTATTCCTGCAGAATGTGAGAAAATGAATGGATCAGATCCTGCGTATATTCTTTATACGTCTGGTACAACGGGCCAACCAAAAGGTGTATTGCGTCCTATTGCTGGCCATATTGTAGCTCTTACTTGGACTATGAAGAATGTTTATGATGTTAATCCTGGTGAAGTGTTTTGGGCAGCATCAGATGTTGGTTGGATCGTTGGGCACTCTTATATATGTTATGCTCCATTATTTAATGGAAATACGACTGTTGTATTTGAAGGAAAGCCAATTGGCACTCCAGATCCAGGCACATTCTGGCGTATTATTGAAGAATATAATGTTAAAGTACTATTTACAGCCCCAACTGCATTTCGAGCAATTAAAAGAGTGGATCCAACAGGGGAATATATTAAAAAGTACAATTTGAGCTCACTAAGTAGTTTGTTTCTAGCAGGTGAACGCGCAGATCCAGATACAATTGAATGGGCAAAACATCATTTAAACGTTCCAGTCATAGACCATTGGTGGCAGACGGAAACTGGCTATGCAATTGCATCAAACCCTTGGGGTATTGAAAAACTACCAATTAAATTGGGTTCTCCCACAGTTGCTATGCCAGGATACGACATTCAAATACTTGATGAAAAAGGTAAAGAGGTTCCTGTGGGGAATTTGGGTGCAATTGCTATAAAGTTACCACTTCCGCCTGGAACATTAACCACTATTTGGAATGCAGATCATCGTTATGAAAGCTCATACCTTAAATCATTTGATGGTTTCTATGAAACTGGTGATGCAGGTTATAAGGATGAAGATGATTATCTATATATTATGGCTCGAACCGATGACGTAATGAATGTTGCAGGCCATAGATTATCTTCAGGCCAAATGGAAGAAGTTTTGGCAAGTCATCCTGATGTTGCTGAATGTGCAGTAATTGGTGCAGCAGATGCTCTCAAGGGGCAAATTCCAATTGGGCTTTTATGTACTAATGCAAATACATCAAAATCTAATGAAGATGTAATTAAGGAATGTATCAAGTTAGTAAGAACGAAAATTGGTCCTGTAGCTGCTTTTAAAACAGCTATTATTTTAGATAGACTGCCAAAAACGCGCTCAGGTAAAATTTTACGCGGTACAATTGTTAAAATAGCAGATGGTCAAGAATATAAAGCACCAGCAACTATAGATGATCCAAAAATACTTGAAGAAATAACTTTTGCATTAAAAAATATAGGATATCCAAAGCTTTAGTTGAGGAATGAAATCAATAAAGAATTTTGATATGTTGCGAAAAATTAATAATTTATGGTTTAGTATCCAATTCAGGATTATTATTTTACTTCTAGTCAGTTTATTATTTAAGGCATCTTATGGAAAAATATGAAAATATTCAAAAAGAAGCTCCAGATCGTGCTTATGAAATGGACTCTTATTTAATTGATACCGTTCTAACTTATATTGATGATCAAGATAAACAAAGCCTTATTACTTTATTAAACGAATACCATCCTGCAGATATTGCTGATCTTTTTGAACAAATAAATCCAAATAGCCGGTCTGCTTTAATGGAACTTTGGGGCAAAGAAATGGATGGAGAAGTTTTTGCCGAAATGGATGAAGGTCTTTCTGGTGAACTCATCGAAGAAATGTCTGATGAAGTAGTCTCTTTAGTATTAAAGGACTTGGAAACAGACGATGTTGTCGATTTGCTTGAAGATCTAGAAAAAGATGAGCAAAACCGGCTCATAGATGTATTAGATGCAAGTGGTCAAATTGCAGTATTAAACTCATTAAAATATCCAGAGGGAACAGCTGGTCGGTTAATGGCCAGAGAATTAGTTATGGCACCAACCCATTGGAACGTGGGACAGACAATCGATAACTTAAGAAAAAGTAAAAACTTACCTTCTCAATTTTATGATGTTGTTGTGGTCGATCCAATGTCAAAACCTATTGGAAAAGTTACACTGTCAACATTATTGCGGGCTCGCAGGTCTACTCCTTTAATAGACTTAGTTGATGAAGAGTTTAGAACAATCCCAGTTTCACAATCTCAAGAAGATGTAGCTTATGCTTTTAACCAATATAATATGGTTTCTGCGCCAGTTGTGGATGACGAAAACCGTTTGGTTGGGGTTATTACAATGGACGATGCAATGGAAGTTCTAGGTGATGAAGCTGATGAAGATATCAAACTTTTGGGAGGTGTTGGCGATGAGAGCCTAACTGACACTATTCTTGTGACTGCACGACAAAGATTTCCTTGGCTTGGAATTAATTTATTAACATCAATTTTAGCATCAATTGTTATTGCACAATTTTCTTCAACTATTGAAGCTATCGTAGCACTTGCTGTTTTAATGCCAATTGTTGCTTCAATGGGAGGTAATGCAGGAACGCAAACTTTAACTGTTGCTGTTCGTGCTCTTGCAACAAAGGATTTAACATCAGCAAATGCATGGCGTGTTATTCGACGTGAAGCATTGGTTGGATTATTGAACGGCTTAGTTTTTGCAATTATAATTGGCCTTATCGGATACTATTGGTATGGTTTTGCAATGTTAGGAGCCGTTTTGGCTATGGCAATGATTTTAAATCTATTAATGGCAGGATTGGCGGGTATATTAGTACCATTAATGCTTGATAAATTTAAGATGGATCCTGCTTTAGGCTCAAGCGCCTTAGTAACTACTGTAACTGATATTATTGGGTTCTTTGCATTTCTTGGTCTTGCATCTGCAATTTTATTATAGATATTTATTTTAATATTCTAATTATTTCAGATTGCAGCCCTTTTTGAATTTTTATATTTTTTGTATTTATTTCTAATATTTTCCAACCATCTATTTCTTGGCCAAGTTTAGCAGATTGATAAACACCATTTTTATTTTTAAATAAGGCACTTTTTCGTTTTTTTGATCCAAATGTACTAATCAAAGTAAATGCATTAAAATCAAATTTATTAATAAAATTTATTTTTGGGCTATCTTTTTTAAAGGGCAAAATATTTTTTTTGGAAACTCTACTGAAAGTTATTTCATCATCTTTTAATGGAGAAACTTTAGCTTGATTTACAATAATATTAAAATCTTTTGGCCTTGTTGGGGGTGTCAAAAATTTTTCTTTTTCATCAATTATTAAATTAGTTTTTTTGGTAGATAAATTTACAGGTCTAAGCTTAGGTGCGAAAATGGCTGTATCATCTGGGAGCACGTGGTTAACATTAGTATTGTTTTTAAGGTTTGACGAAAATGCGCCACTTGAAAAGCTAGACAAGAAAACTGCTAATAATAAAAGATACGATGATTTCAATTTATGCTTATGATTGGTATATTCACTATGGTTAGGCTTAAAAGCTGATATAAAAATATATGAAGCTTTATTTACCATTTAATTAAATTACCTAATTATTTATTGCAGATTATGAGATTAAATATTTTTTAACAAGTAAAAGTGCTTTAAAGAAAGCAATTGGCCAATTTATGAATAAAAGAGATTAATTATTCCCTATGTTTTTTTAGACTTGGTGGCATATAGAGCAACAGCTGTTGCATTCGAGACGTTAAGTGAGCCAAACTCAGCAGCATAATCAATTTTTACTAATTCATCGCATGTTTGCTTTGTTAATTCTCTTAAACCAGGACCTTCAGCTCCAAGAACAATAGCAAGAGGCCTATCTTGATGTAATTTTGCAATATCATCAATGCTATTGTCCGCTGTTCCGTCTAATCCAACAACATAATATCCCATTTCTTGTAGCGTTTTAATAGACGTAGCAAGATTTCTAACGCGTATGTAGGGTTGTCTCTCAAGTGCACCTGACGCTGTTTTAGCTAAAGCACCGGTTTCTGGAGCTGAATTGCGCGCTGTGGCAATCACAGCGCGCGCGCCAAACACTTCAGCTGAGCGTAATATTGCACCTACGTTGTGTGGGTCAGTGACTCTATCAAGAATAACTAATCGAGCTTTCTTATCATTACGGGGGGCGCAAACTGTTGACATGTTTCCCCAGTCTAATGGCTTTACTTCAAGTGCTGCCCCTTGGTGAACTGATTGTGGATCTATTGGTGGGTTAAATTTGCGAGGATCAATAATCTCTACATCAATGCCAGATTTTAAAATTGAATCTGCCAATTTATCACTAGCATTTTTTGTTACCATAAGTTTGATGCGTTCTCGCATAGGGTTCTCTAATGCATCTCGCACTGCATGAAGGCCAAACAACCAAACCGTCTCAGCAGATCCAGCACTTCTTTGGCGTTCTTTTTCTACAATCCAAAGTGGTTTTTTCTTTGATTTTGGTGCCATTTACTTTGTCCTGATCAATTTATTCCTCTTTGCACTGCTTATGCTTGCACTGCAAGTTCACTTTGTTTGTTTTTAATGTTGACGAACGTGATTAGTCCGCCTATTCAGACGCTCGTTAGATGTGTTTTCATATCTATGGGCGACAGGCCGCAAGGTGTGGCAGGGGACTGTAACTCCCTCGCGGAGACGCACGCCTGGTTCGATTCCAGGGTCGCCCACCACTTACTCTTAGGCGATTAAGCCACGAGAGACTAAGTGAAAACCACAAGAGATTTCCAATAAAAAAGTGGAAAAATCGTGTTTGTTTCTTACTAAATTTTAATTTGTACTCTAGCTCTTCTGGTAGTCTTTATTAATTTACAAGTGCTCTGCCTTCACATGGTTGCTTCTTTTTAAACAGAAACAATATTAAGCAAATTGATACCTAATCTCGTATGTCTGATGACACGCTAAATTACACAAGTTAGCTTCGCAAAGCGACCTTATTTTTATAGTTATCAAGTTCTTTGAGTAATCCTAGACCAGTAGGTACGTTCATACGTTTGCAGAATTCATTCCAGATTGTTCCGAATGGAAGGTCCTTAAACTCTTCAGTCATCATGAAGCGCGTAGTGAAGTCTAATTTGTTTTCCGCAGATTTCAGTTGATTTAGAGGTAGCAATAGTGCTCTCAATAATGACTTCTGCATATTGCGTGTACCTATTACCCAAGCAGCTGTTCGACTGATAGTAGCATCAAAAAAATCTAGTCCGATATGCGTGCGCCCGAGCAGCCCCGAAGTAACTAATTCTTGAGCTATCATAAGTATTTCGTCACTTTGTAATATGACATGATCACTGTCCCATCGCATAGGTCTGGATACGTGCAAAAGCATTTCGTCGACAGACAGCGCAACTGCACTTAATTTGTCGGCAACATTTTCTGTTGGGTGAAAATGTCCCATATCAAGGCAGAGAATTGTACCATTACGAATAGAGTAGCCCATATAGAATTCGTGGCTACCAACTGTCATAGCCTCAACTCCAATACCGAATAGCTTACATTCAACTGCGTCGCGCATCTTAGTGGAATCCAGTTTTTGTGAGAGCATTTGGTCGAGAGACTCTTCAAGGCGTTTACGTGGACTAATCCTATCAATGGGATAATCTTTATAACCATCTGGAACCCATATATTGTTTATACAGGCTGATCCTAGCTCTTCGCCAATTTTTGCTGCAATTTCTCGTGTACGTTTTCCATGTTCAATCCAAAAGTCACGAATGCCTTTATCAGGATGGCTAAGTGTCAAATTGTCATCAGCTTTTGCATGGCCAAAAAATGTGGGATTAAAATCTAGGCCTATATTTTTTTCCTTGGCCCAATCAACCCAGGGCTCAAAGTGTTTGAACTCTATCTCGTCACGGTCTGGCGTATCCTCAGTATCCATATACATGGCATGTAAATTAAGGCGATGTTTGCCTGGAATAATAGAATATGAAAAATCTAGATCAGCACGAAGCTCTTCTGGAGTGCTAGCTCGTCCTGGATGGTTGCCTGTTGCTTGGATTCCACCACCAGAAGTACCAGTTTTCTGTTCAAAGCCGACTACATCATCGCCTTGCCAGCAATGCATTGATATTGTGATCTTTTTTAGTGTATTAATGGCTTCTTCTGTATCAATGGCCCAGTCAGAAAATTGTGCTTTTGCAATTTCGTAATTATTCATAACTGTTTCTCCTGAATGTCTAATCAGCGCGTAAATGCTTGTACGTTACCCGCATCTACGTTGATTATATTACCTGTTGATTTAGCAGACATATCTGAAGCAAGGAAGTAGCAAGCTTCTGCAATATCCTCGGGAAAGACTGATCGTTTCAACATGGATCTTTGGCGGTACATCTCTTCAAGCCCCTCTTTGTCAGTGCCATGTGTGTCGGCTCGTTGTTCTAACCATTCACCTTCCCATATTTTTGAGTCGCGCAGAACAGCATCGGGATTGACGACATTTACTCTTATACCGGCCCCAGCTCCTTCCAATGCAAGACATCTTGCAAGATGAATTTCTGCTGCCTTTGCTGTGCAGTAAGCCGAAGCATTAGGACTGGCTGCTAAACCATTTTTTGAGGCTACAAAGACAACAGAGCCATCTAAATTTTGGGCACGCATCAGTCTGAAAAAATCACGGCTGACAAGAAAATATCCAGTACTAAGAATATCCATGTTTTTATTCCACATCGCAAGAGTTGTATCCTCGACAGGAGCAGATGAAGCAATTCCTGCATTTGAAATAAGAATATCCACACCACCAAATTCGATTGAAATGTTTTTATAAGCCGATGCAACATCGGCTTCGTCTGTAACATTCATAAATATACTTTGTACTACATCCTTACCATAGGTTTGAGAAAGTTTTTCAGATGTATTTTTTAAAGATTCTTTATTGATATCTGCCAACATAACACAGGCACCTTCGGATAGGTATCGATCTGCAATTGCTGAACCAATTCCTCCGGCGCCTCCTGTAATAAGTGCCAAACGGCCTGCAAGCGATTTGGCTTTTGGCATTCTTTGCAACTTAGCTTCTTCTAATAACCAATATTCAATGTCAAAAGCTTCTTGCTCTGGTAGTCCGACGTATTCACTAACAGAAGATGCTCCGCGCATAACGTTTATAGCGTTAACATAAAATTCACCTGATATACGTGCAGTGGTTTTATCCTTTGCGAAAGTAATCATGCCAACGCCTGGGACAAGATAGACCACTGCATTAGGGTCTCGCAATAATGGACTATCTTCGTGTTTACAGCGATTGTAATATGCTGTGTAATCTTGACGATAAACTTTTATTTGTTCAGGTAGGTTTTCCAGAACTTCCTTTATGTTATTTGTAGACGGATCAAAGTTTATAACCAATGGTCGAATTTTTGTTCGCAGGAAATGATCGGGGCATGATGTACCTAAAGCAGCCAGAGATTTCATATTTGCTGAATTTACAAATTCCAATACCTCGTTGCTGTCGTTGAAGTGACCAACCATATATTGGTTGCTAGATACAAAGCCGCGGATTCGTGGCATAAGCTCAGCAGCAGTGTCGTGTCGATTTGATTTAGACAAGCTTTCATGCTTTGCACCACCAAAAACTTCAACATTTTGTATCTTCGCATCAAGCCAAGTATTTGCTATGTTTATGATATTAATGGTAGTATCATAGCAGTCTTTTGCTGTTTCTCCCCAAGTAAACAGACCATGACTTTCTAAAATAACACCACTAGAATTAGGGTTCTCAAGGCAAAATTTTTCAAGCCATAGACCCAACTCAAACCCCGGACGCTTCCAAGGTAACCAGCCAATGTTATCGCCAAAAATTTCTTGGGTAAGCTCTTTTGAATTTTTTGATGCTGCGATCGAAATAATAGCATCAGCATGGACATGATCTACATGCTTATGCGGAACATAAGCATGTAGGGGAGTATCAATTGATGCAGCGCGGGGATTTAAATTATATATACAGTGAAGAAGATGACCTACCATTTCATCTTCATACTCAACGCCTTGGTAAATGGATTTTAATTCCTGCAACTTGTCCATATACAAACTCGCAAAGCCATCCATTTTGATTGACCCAATATCTCCACCAGAACCTTTTACCCAAAGAACCTCGACTTCTTTTCCAGTTAATGGATCCTTTTCAATAATTTTTGCAGAAGTGTTACCACCACCGTAATTGGTTACGCGTTTATCAGATCCAAGAATATTTGATCGATATAGCAAAAGCTGTGCCTCGCTCATACCATTAGCTTCTTTTTCGTCCCATCGACTTTCAAGTAACTGATTTATTTTTGCTTTTGACATTTTCACCTCTTTGATAATGCAATGCATTCTGCATAAATATTATTTTTAAATTTAATAAGGCTGCGTCGAATTGTCAATCAAAAATAATCATAAACGATCAAATAATTCTGTTTATGACTGAAAATTAATAAAAATGATTGACTAATGATCGAATCTGCGTAAAGTTTGCCCTGCAAGGAAATATTATGCACGAAAAAGAACGACACAGAATTATATTATCAGCCGTAGTTGATCGACCAGTTGTTACGGTAGTTCAAGTGTGTAATCTCACTGGGGCATCTGAGGCTACAGTTCGAAGGGACATCGCAACCCTTCATATGCAAAAAAAATTACGTCGTGTGCGAGGAGGTGCTGAGGCGATTACTCCACCCCAATTTGTCGGTCTAGCTGGCAGGCCGTTTTCTGTTAACCAGGCAATCCATATAAAAGAGAAAGAGGCCATTGCACGCGCTGCTGTTGAGTTGTGTGATGATGGCGACCCAATTATTATTAATGGAGGTACTACCACTTTCCAAATGGTTCATCCTCTAGCATCGCGCCGTCTTTCAGTATTCACTAACTCATTTCCAATTGCTGAGCACCTACTCAAGCATTCTAAAAACACAATAATGCTATCTGGTGGTACAATATATCGTGAGCAAAATATTATTCTGTCTCCATTTGATAATGATGTGACACGAAATTTTTATGCAAAGAAAATGTTTATGGGTGTTCAAGGCCTTGGTCCACTAGGACTTATGGAAGCTGATCCGTTAATTATTCAGGCAGAACAAAAACTCTTAGGTCAAGCTGATGAGCTTGTTGTTCTTGCTGATAGCTCAAAATTCGAAAACCGATCAAGTTTAGTGCTTTGTCCGCTTTCTCGGATAACTACAGTTATAACTGATGAAAGAGTATCAGATAAAACAGCCTCAATGCTTGAGGCTGTTGATGTGAATTTGATTGTAGCCGAATCTGGCTCTAATCAAAAAGAAGAAGGGGCGGTTTCTTAACAAGCTCATTCAAATACAATTGTAACCAAAGAGGAGGAAAACTATGAAGCGTTGCAAATTTACTAAAATCGTTGCCGGCCTTAGCGTTGTTGCCAGCATTATGGGAACAACTGCATTCGCAGAAGATACGCGTATTGCGCTGGTCGTAAAGGCACTGGGTATTGGCTTTTTTGAAGCTGCTGCTAAAGGTGCAGAAGAAGCTGCCGCTGAACTTGGTGGTGTAGAGATAATCTATACAGGTCCAACAAGTACTACTGCGGAAGGTCAAATTGAAGTTATAAATTCTTTAATTGCCCAGGGAGTTGATGCAATTGCAGTATCAGCAAACGATCCTGATGCTTTAGCTCCAGCTTTGAAGAAAGCTATGAGCCGTGGTATTACTGTTATTTCATGGGACTCTGGTGTTGCTCAAGAGGGTCGTCAAATGCACTTAAACCCTTCATCGACCCCACTAATTGGAAATACCATTATTAAATTGGCAGCTGATCATATGCCAAATGGTGGTGATGTTGCAATTTTGTCTGCAACCTCAACATCGACCAATCAGAATGCATGGATAGATGCTGCAAAAGAGGTTTTGCCAAATTATAGTGGTGTTAATTTAGTAGCTACTGTTTATGGAGATGATTTATCAGACAAATCATACCGCGAAGCAGAGGGTTTAATGGCAACCTATCCTGATTTGAAAGCAATCATCGCTCCTACAACTGTTGGAATTTTAGCAGCTTGTCAGGCAGTCACAGATGCTGGAAAAATTGGAGAAATCAATGTAACTGGCCTTGGTTTGCCCTCTGAAATGGCTGGCTGTGTTGATTCAGGTGCAACAAAGAGCTTTGCGATCTGGAATCCAATTGATTTAGGATATGCTGCTACTATGCTTGCTTATAATATACACAATGGAGCTGCGACTGATGAAGGTTCTTCGGTTGAGATGGGCCGTATTGGATCTGCAGTGCTAGATGAAACTGGTTCTGCCGCAATGTCTGATCCATTCACCTACGATAGCTCTAATGTGGGTGATTTTAAATCAATATTTTAATATATTAATTAAAGATCTTGGCGTTTTGACGCCAAGATCGCGTATTATTTTTTAATGGCAAATTCATGCAGGTAATAACTCAAGATCAATCTTCACAGGATAGGACAAAACCTGTTCTTGTATTGGACGGTGTAACCAAGGTTTTTCCAGGTGTAAAAGCACTCTCGGAAGTGTCTCTGAAGCTGTTTCCAGGTCAGGTTATGGCTCTTATTGGTGAAAATGGTGCTGGCAAGTCAACAGTTGTCAAAGTTTTAACTGGTATTTATCAGCCTAATAAAGGTGACATTCTTTTAAATGGGAAGCCAATTCATTTCTCCACCCCTCAAACTGCAGCAAATGCTGGTATTACGGCAATACATCAAGAAACAGTTTTATTTGATGAATTATCTGTAGCTGAGAATATCTTTCTTGGACATGCGCCTAGAAGCAATTTTGGCTTAATTGACTGGCCAGAAATGGAACGTCGCTCGGTTGAAATTCTTGATGGAATTGGTGCTAACATTGACCCAAGCGTAAAGCTACGTGAGTTGGGTATTGCTAATAAACATCTTGTCGCAATCTCGCGCGCACTCAGTATTGATGCAAGCGTAGTCATAATGGATGAGCCAACAGCGGCTCTTTCTTACAAGGAAATCGAAGAGCTTTATGAATTGGTAGATAAACTTAGGTCTCAAGGAAAAGCTATTTTGTTTATAAGTCATAAATTTGATGAAATTTTTCATATAGCTGACCGCTATACAGTTTTTCGTGACGGTCAATTCATAGGCGACGGGCTGATTGAGGATGTAGACAGAACAACGCTAGTTAAGATGATGGTGGGCCGTGATATAAGCCAGATTTTTCCATCCCGTGATAGTCATTTAGGCGATGAAATTCTTTCAGTTGAAAACTACACTCATGTAACCGAGTTTGCAGATATAAGTTTCAGCCTTCGCAAAGGTGAAATTCTAGGTTTTTATGGACTTGTTGGAGCAGGTCGCTCAGAATTGATGCAGGCTTTGTTTGGAATTACAAATCTTTTTTCTGGTGTCGTGCGTATTGATGGTGCTGAAGTGATAATTGGTTCTCCAGCTGATGCTGTTTCTAACGGTATTGTATATGTGCCCGAGGATCGAGGTAAACAAGGCGCTATTATTGATTTACCAATCTTCCAAAACATTACCTTACCATCTCTTGGTCGTACATCGAAAAATGGATTTATTCGATTGGCTGAAGAGTTCAAGCTAGCACGTAAATACACAAAGAGAATTGATTTGCGTGCTGCTTCTTTGGACACAAATGTAGAAAATTTATCAGGTGGCAATCAACAAAAGATTGTTATTGCCAAATGGCTTGCTACTCAACCAAAAATCATAATTATGGATGAACCGACAAAAGGGATTGATATAGGATCAAAAGCTGCCGTGCACGAATTTATGGCAGAACTTGCAGATCAAGGTTTGGCTGTAATTATGGTCAGTTCGGAGATACCTGAAATCCTTGGTATGTCTAATCGCGTGATTGTAATGCGAGAGGGTCGTATTGTTAGCGAGTTGACTGATGATGACCTTAAGCCTGAAACATTAGTTCAATATGCAGCAGGAATTAACAGGGAGAGCTAAAAACATGTTGAAACGACTTATTACATCGCGAGAAGCCTTATTGATGCTGATTATTTTAGTTTTGATTGGTTTGGTAGCCATCCGTTTCCCGAGGTTTATCACACTGTCAAATCTTGCAGGTGTCTTTAACGACACTTCACCTTTGATCCTCCTTGCGATTGGCCAGATGATAGTAATTCTAACCAAATGCATAGACTTAAGTGTTGCAGCAAACTTAGCGTTAACAGGTATGGTTGTTGCAATGATTAATGTTGCTGCACCGGGTGTGCCAGTTGTTGTGATTATTGCTGTAGCAATTGGTCTCGGAGCCTTGATGGGTGCATTTAATGGTCTTTTAGTTTGGAAATTAGATATTCCACCAATTGTTGTCACACTTGGAACTATGACAATATATAGAGGTACAGTCTTCGTTATTTCAAATGGAAAGTGGGTTAACAGCCACGAAATGACACAAGCTTTTAAAGCTTTCCCTCGTTATGAGCTGTTTGGAATGCCGATGATGAGCTGGACTGCAATTATTGCAGTGATTATCTTTTTTATAGTTATGACACGTACAACTCTTGGGCGATCGTTTTATGCCGTTGGTGGGAATCCTCATGCAGCGACTTATGCAGGGATTAATGTAGGTAGATCTCAGTTCTGGGCTTTCACAATTTCTGGTGCTCTTGCAGGTTTGACTGGATACTTATGGGTATCAAGATATGCTGTCGCATATGTGAATGTCGCATCTGGCTTCGAACTGGATGTTGTTGCAGCCTGTGTCATTGGAGGTATTTCTATTGCTGGTGGAATCGGTTCAGTTGGCGGGGCACTTTTGGGTGCGATATTCCTAGGCGTAATTAAAAATGCGTTGCCAGTTATTAATGTTTCGCCTTTCTGGCAATTAGCCATCTCAGGTAGTGCTATTATTATCGCCGTAGCTTTGAACGCTAGGTCAAATAAAAATCATGGTCGGATTATTCTAAAATCAGCGGAAAAAACACAATGAAAACAACTGAACGTATTATTCCTGATCGCTTGCAATCACCCATACAGCGCTACTTAAAAAGCTGGGAGACTTTGCTTTTAGCAGTAGCAGTTGCAATTTTTATAGCCAACAGCTTTGCCTCGCCTTATTTTCTAAATGCATGGAATCTAAGTGATGCGACTTTTAACTTTACCGAAAAAGCTATGATTGCTTTCGCAATGGCTCTTTTGATTATTTCTGGAGAGATTGACTTATCTGTTGCGTCAATGATTGCTTTAGCCTCGACTGCAATGGGTGCTGCGGTAGAGGCTGGTTTTGGTACACCTGTTTTGATCCTAGTTGGGCTTGGTACAGGCGTTATATGTGGTGCATTTAACGGAATTCTTGTAACCCGTATGGGATTGCCATCTATCGTTGTAACAATTGGGACAATGAGCCTCTTTAGGGGCATAAGTTATATTGTCTTAGGAGATCAAGCTTACCGCGGATACCCTTCTGATTTTACTTTTTTTGGCCAAGGGTACATTTGGTGGGTTATTTCTTTTGAATTTGTTTTATTTTTAATAATTGCTATTATTTATGGCATAATATTGCATAAAACTAACTTTGGACGTGCGGTCTTTGCTATTGGCAACAACCCCACTGGGGCACTTTTCTCCGGTATCAGAGTGCAAAGGGTTAAATTTATACTATTTTTATTGACTGGCTTTATGTCAGGAATTGCTGCCATATGTTTGACATCAAGACTTGGTTCGACGCGACCCTCAATTGCGTTTGGGTGGGAACTTGAGATCATAACCATGGTTGTCTTGGGTGGTGTTAATATTCTTGGTGGATCGGGTTCTATCCCAGGTGTAGTAATTGCAGCCTTTGTGATGGGTCTTGTTACTTTTGGTTTGGGGCTTTTGAATGTCCCAGGTATTGTAATGTCTATTGTTATAGGGGCACTTTTGATTGGGGTGATTGCTATGCCTCGGATTTGGAAAATGACGAGAACAAATTGATGCAAAAATTTGCTTTTAAAATGCACCTTAAGCCGGGGTGTGAGGAAGAATACAAGAAGCGACATGATGAAATTTGGCCTGAACTTTTGGAGATACTAAAAGAGGCTGGTATTTCTGATTACTCAATCCATCTTGACCGTGAGACTAATGTTTTGTTTGGTATGCTGATGCGTATAGAAAGCCATAATATGGCAGACTTACCAAATAAATACATCATGAAGAAATGGTGGACACATATGGCTGACATAATGCAAACTTACCCAAATAATGAACCTGTCATTACCGAACTCACACCTGTCTTTTACATGCCATGACTATTAAGAATGTTGCAGTGATTGATATTGGCAAGTCTAATGTAAAACTTACCTTGGTTTGCCTTAACGATCTGAATGAAATCGCTATTCTAACCCAACCTAATGATGTTTTGCCTGGTCCCCCTTGGCCCCATTATAATGTAGAATCTCATTGGGTATTTCTATTAAATGGGCTGCTTAACTTTCAGAAGTTGCATGGAATTGATGCAATATCAGTGACTACTCACGGCGCTTGTATTGCACTATTGGACAATATGGGAAATCTTGCAGCGCCTATTCTTGATTATGAGCACACAGGTCCAGATGAATTTGAGGTTGAATACAATAAAATTCGACCATCATTCTCTGAAACGGGATCACCGCGTTTGCCAATGGGCCTAAATGTCGGTGCGCAATTATACTGGATGTTTGGTAAGAATACAGAATTAAAAGCTAAGACGGCTAGTATCGTTACTTATCCACAATACTGGGGCCATCGTTTGACTGGAGTTGCAGCAACAGACTTAACTTCATTAGGTTGCCATACTGATTTGTGGGACCCTTATTCAAAGAAAATCTCGTCTCTTGCTGAAAAATTAGGTGTAAGTGCAAAGATTGCTACTATAATTAATTCACATGAGGTTCTTGGTGTAATCCTGCCTGAGATTGCATATAAGACTGGAATAGATCCAGATACTCCAGTTTATTGTGGCATACATGACTCTAATGCATCCTTACTTCCTCATGTTATAAATCAACCAGGTTCTTTTAGTGTAGTATCGAGTGGTACCTGGGTAATTGTTATGTCAATCGGAGGTAAGCAACCTGATTTGGATCCATCAAAGGACTTGCTAATCAATGTAAATGCGTTTGGAGACCCTGTTCCTACAGCTCGGTTTATGGGGGGGCGCGAATATGAATTATTAATAGGCCAAAAAACAACTGAACCAACTGACAAGGAAATCGAAATAGTTTTGCTTGAGCAATCAATGCTATTGCCAGCTGTAATTAAAGAAACTGGACCTTTTGGAGGTCGAAAGTCAAATTGGCTTGGAGATGAGCCATCTATTGGATCTAATAAACGTGCAGTAGTTACTGGTTTTTACCTTGCTCTTGTTACAGCGCACTGTCTTGAATTAATTGGTCATATCGGACCAATTATCGTTGAAGGACCTTTTGTAAAGAACCGCTGTTATTGTATGATGTTGGCTTCGGTAACAGGATGTGAAGTACGTGCAATGAATGGTGAAACTGGTACAAGCCAGGGAGCAGCTATGTTATGTGCTAACGATTTGTCATTTTGTGTCGAAAGTTCAGCTGCAATTTTTACTCCAGGTTCTTCATTAGATAAACTTTTTAAAAGTTATTCCAAGGTTTGGAAAGAATCTTTAACCGCGAAGTGAAGTTACTGATCTGGATAATCTGATACTTGATTTACTTAGTCAGTCGACACCGCCATCTGCTTTCTCAGATTGCAAACTAGCCCATAATTGCGTGAATTACTCCGTTGTTTCAGCGAGATACAGGTGTGCATTTTGTGTGATGCTTGGGCTGAGGCCTTGATATCAGCTAATCTATAGCCTTTACTCAGCAGTTCATTTGGTGGGGGTGGGTTTTGTTAATAGCTGTCTCTTATACACATCTCCGAGCCCACGAGACTCCTGAG
>OJFB01000101.1_pt1 | contig 22767 bp, 18 predicted proteins | sample 1593811 | NCBI WGS metagenome assembly OJFB01 (sample SAMN05416736, study PRJEB24817) | seawater metagenome | isolation source: Sea water | place: Canada:Atlantic | collected 2013-07
CATTTAAATTTATTGGAAGTCTATTTTGAATTATTTTTAAGTGAAGTTGAAACACTCATTCACCGAGGTCTGGTAAAAAAATACCGTAAAAACACTGGCAATGTGAAGGCGTTAAAAGGGAAATTAGAATTTGCAGGAAACATACGTTATAACCTAGTTCATAAAGAGCGTTTTTACACCACGCATCAAGTTTATGACCATGATCATTTATTACATCAAACCCTAGCGCATGCCTTGGAAATTATAGAACAGTTTTCTAAAGGGAGCTATTTATTCGATCGCTGTAAAAGGGTGCTTTTGAATTTTCCAGAAACAACCCCTCTAAAGGTTACAAAAAAACAGATTGAGGGTATCGTTTTAAATCGAAAAACAGCGCCTTACAATCAGGCCCTGGAGCTTGCAAGGCTTATTGTACTAAATTACTCGCCAGACATTTCAACAGGAAGAGAAAAAATGATTTCATTACTGTTTGATATGAATAAACTCTGGGAAGAATTTATATTAATTCAAATAAGAAAGGAATTGGCTGACACAAGTTATTCTGTAAAAGGGCAAGACAGTCAAACTTTTATTGGGTCTAACTACCTAAAGCCCGATGTGGTAATCCAACATGATGAGGATCCAAAAAAGGTATATATCATTGATACCAAATGGAAACGTCCCTCAAATCAATCATCATCCATTTCAGACTTAAGACAAATGTATGCCTACAACCGATTTTGGAATGCTAAAAAAGCGATGCTTCTATACCCTGGAGAATCAAGAAATAATTCATTTAAACCCTTCAAAACCGAAGACTTTTTTAGAGATAACGACCAGACAACAGCAATTACTCATTTATGCAAATCTGGTTTTGTAAGTATTCTTAATGAAAACAACAAATTAAGTGATTCTATCGGAAAACAAGTGCTAGATTTACTAGAAGAAAATTTTAAATAATTTTGTGGCAAAAACTGAATCAAAGAACAACAAAACTACTCAAAAAAGAATAGAGTACCGTGGTGAGAACGTTCGCGTATCAAGAACCGGCGGGGTTGCAGCGACTAAAACGTTCAAAGGCGATGGACATGCGGTAACTCTAAATACCAAACATGGCGTTCGCCTGCACAAGCGTTTGTTTAAAGGCGCTAGAATGGGGTTTCAAAATGGAAACTTTCAATTTATTGGACGCTATCACAGTGGTCCTTTTAATTTTAACATCTCAAAAACCGGCGTTTCTTCATCTATCAAAAACAAAAGAGGCACTTACAACTTCTTCAAACCAAATTATTCGAGCTTTAAATTAGGGGGCATACAAGTCCGTGGTAAGAATGCTGCAACCTTTCAGTTGATATACATGGTGCTTATTTTATTAATAAACAGCATTAAGGTTTTATGGCATCTTACTGTTTCTGTTTTATGGTTTGGATTTTTAGCTGTAAAGTGGTTGGTAGATTTTAGCATTGGCTTTATAAAAGGGTTTAAAACCTCTGCCCCATGAAACAACGCATCAAACACTGTAAAATCTGTAATCTAGATTTCTCTACAATGTACAGGATACAATACAAAAACCCAAAAGAATGGGTATTTGTATGTGAAGGTTGCTTACTTAAAGTTAAAGCCAATAACAGCGCCTATAAATACGGTGGTACCTGGAAGAAATAGAGTTTTTATCTTAAATTTGGAATCATATGTGCGATCTAAACGGACCTTTTCGACTTTGCACCTGTAGTTCTGAAATAGACTACACAAAACCACATTGGATACTACGAATCAATAGTGTCAATAATGGTGAGGAGATAATGGTGACAATTGGTATGATGATACCACCAAATTTAATCAACAAGATTGAAAGGCGTAAAATTCTAAGACGACTTAACACAGTAAATGTTTTTGACTTTGAATATTCACCATCTGAAAATGATCAATTAGAATTGAATCTAGAGGAGGATGATGGATATACATTCAATTTTAAAAAAGGGAAGTGGGTTTTTGAAGAATGGTATGGTGAACATCAAGAATTTGAATATAAAAATCAGAAAGAAGGGATTATTGAGTCACTTCCTTCACAATTAAAGGAAGTTTACAATCAGTATTTGAGTGTCCTTGAAGATGGTCAACCTGATATAGTCCAAGACAATTGGTCCGACAAACGAATGTCCGAAAAGTCTCTAATCGATTATATGCAAAGGCGTATTAATGGTAGAGATTAAAATCAAATCCTCCCCAAAATAGTTCGATTTTACTCCCTTTGTCTCCACTTTTTATTCCCAAGAATAATTTTTTATTCTTGGGAATATTTTTTTCTAAAAATAGCTAAATCCTCCCAAAAAATTATTCGATTTCATCACCTTCGCTTCACGACACTATTCCCAAGAATAAAAATTTATTGATTATCTTGAACTACAAAAAAGGGATGAAATAACCCATTTATTAATTTAAAATTAAGACTTTTAAGTAATGAAATATCCAAATTTATTTAAAGCATTTAATACGCATATTGATTTAGACATTGATGTATATCTAGATTTAGAAGACCGTTTAGTCCACAAAAAAATAGGTAAAAAAGATTTTTTATTTAAACAAGGGGAAGTGGTTAATTACTTACCATTTATTAACGATGGACTAATGATAAATAATATAATAGATAAGGATGGAGAAGAACATGTAATCCAAATTCGGGGGACTGGATTATGGCTTGGTGATTTGTACAGCTTTTTTTCAGGTGCAACAACAAGGTTTAATATTCAAGCCTACCAACCTACTGAAGTGCTGATGATAAATCATGAAACATTTGATTACATGACCAAAAATCATCCCGTTTATGAAAAATATTTTCGGTTGAGCATTCAGAACGCATATGTACAAACTCTAAATAGAATTTATAATCTACATAGTGCATCTGCAGAAGAAAGGTATCTTGAATTAATCAAAAATATACCTGAATTATTTGACAAAATCCCTCATTATATTATCGCTTCTCATCTAAACATCAAGCCCCAATCTTTAAGTCGAATTCGAAAGAATCTTAAATGAATTATCTGATTAACATAGGTGAATGGAATACTGAGTTTATTCAATTAATTTTATTATTCAATTATTAGTTTAAACTTAAATAGAGTATAATGAAACGGATTACATCATTATTTATAATATTTCTTACAATAATAAGTTCTTGCTCAAAAGATGAAGGTTCTATTGGTCCATCTCCAATTATTCCTGACCATAGCTGGGCACCTTTAAACCGAACTACAAGTTCTATTTACTTGGCAGCAGAGGATAGCATAATTATCGATACAAATTCTGTAGAGTTAGATTTTTATCGAAACACCGCTTACACCTGCGGCTTCTCGGGCAACTATACATTCCTTGTAGTTGAGCCTATAAATAATCCTGGAGCCGAAGCTCCACTATGGGTATATCTTCATGGTGGTGGTGCAGGTTATTTTGATGAAAACCGAGAATATAAAATTGGAGTAAGACCAACTGATGGGGCACCCAGAAATCCCAATCAACACAATACTGAAAAAACATTAGAGAGACTAAGAGATGACCAACTCATTTATAATACTCAAACTAACACAGGACAAATTGAAAATAGTACGCTTACAAGAAGAATTATGGAAGGGTATCGCATATTAATTGTTTCTATGAGTGATCATGACCTTCATTCTGGTATGGGCACCCCTTACCTAAATAATCCACATGGAGGAGAAGTAAATGGTTTACAGGCCAATATGGCTGCGATTGATTATACTGTAGCAAACTATCCTACAACTCATGTATTCGCACATGGTACTAGTGCTGGTTCCATAGGGGCTTTTACTTTAGCATATGCATATAATTTAGAAGGTGTTAAACTCAATGGTATTATCATGGATTCACATTTGGCTTCTTATAGAACAGAGACTTTAATCGGGTCTTTGGTTGGTGAAAGTGGATTTGTGTTTCCGGCAGATTTTGACATTATAGAGGCTGTAAAAAAAGTTGGCTGGATAGCTGACCGAGATAGATTTCCTGGAATAGAGTATGTAATAAATAATGGATACGATATCCCCTCATTAGATATTTACGGTAATTTGGATCCTGGATGCGGAGGAGGGCTGGCTCGAATTGATGAAGCTCATTCGGTTGGCTTAGATAACTGTGACTGGGTGCATGAAGGTTTTAGACAGGCAGTTGTATCTCAACCAAACAGCATACACAAAGTTCGAGTAACCACAGGATTTGGTCATGTACCAACAAATTATGCTAGCCCCGCAAATGATTTTGTTGATGAATTTATAAATGAAATTTTAGCTACTAATCCATCAAACCCTTTTAACTAAATATGAAAAAAAGCACTCTACTTACAGTAATTCTTGTATTGCTTTTTACATCATGTAATGAGGACGACATTCAACCAAACGACACTAATTTATTTGTTACTCCGAAAGTAAATAGAACGGTAACACAAATTAGCTTGGTCGATGAAATGACTATCAATGGTGGTGTCTTTAATGCAACCTTAGAATTAGATTTTTATAGAAATGAAGCTTATGAAGCAGGATTATCTATTGAATCCAACCCTGAATATTACACTTTCATGGTTATAAATCCCAATAACAACCCTAATGCATCTGCGCCGCTTTGGATTTATCTACATGGTGGTGCTCAAGGATATTTTGATGAACAAGGTGTATATCAAACAAACCCAAATCAAGATGAACATACTTATAATCATGAAGAATCGTTTGATGATCTCTGGCAGGTTATCACTATTCGAACCATTGCAAATGGCCAATTAGAAGATAACACTTTAAAAAGGCGGATAGAGGAAGGTTACCGAATACTTGTAGTTTCATATAGCGACCATGATTGGTATTCTGGATTTGGAACAACCTATCCAAATAATCCTGCTAATCCTAATGCACAAGTAAACGGGTTACAAGCCACAATGGCTGCTATCGATTATACAGCTGACAACTATCCAACAACTCATGCTTGGCTTCATGGTACCAGTGCTGGTTCAATAGGCGTTTGGTCTGTTGCACTTAGTTATGAGCAGGAAGGAAGACCAATTACTGGGCTTATCGGAGATTCTGGAGCTGTTGTTGAAAATATTGATGCAATATTTGATGCTTATCTAGAATCAGGCCAACTTAACTATGATGCATCATGGAGACCAGAAGGAATTGAGGAGAAAGTCGGTTACTTTGCAAATGTGAATAACCAAACTCATCCTGAAGCTCAAATCAAAAACTTTGATTTCAGAGCAACTCCCGGTATATGGATTACAGGTCTTGCAGATCCTGCTTTTGCTGCTCATCTTCCAACAGTTGCAGAGGCAGTTGATGCTGGGTTTGACAACAACCCTGAATATATCATGAGTGGATTAAATACAGCTATTAATGGGCAAATTGGTTCACCTCATGAATTACATTTCTTACCAAATACAGGACATGTACCAACTAATGATGAAGGTCCGGCTAATAATTTAGTTAATAATTTCATTGATAAAGTACTGGCTTCGAATCCGCCACCTTTTGGTCTGTGATAAAACAACAACACTAGCGCTAACAATTGATTTGACAGAACAGCTCCTTCGTCAAAACTCTGCATATCATTATACATCGTAAAATATTGACTCATAATTATTCAATTTTAACAAATCTGTTCCAAAATAGTTCGACTTCACTCCCTTTGGCTCCACTTCAAAAACCCACTCACATCGGCATCTACTCAAGCTATTTACTTGAAAATATGTGTAAATTTAGCTAGCTAATTAATGTTTATTGATTAATTTGATAAAACTTTAAAATATATTGTAAAATAATGTATTTTTATGCACCAAAATTCATTAAAATTTTATTTTGATGTAGGAGTTTTTAATACTCAATTGTTATCTAATAGAACTCAATAAAAATTAGACCTATTTATGTTATGAAGAAAAATCTACTTTGTATTTTATTTGCGCTTTTAACTTACAGTGTATCTTCACAAGGGGAAGCTAATAACTGGTTTTTTGGATTTGGCGCTGGTCTTGTCTTTGACAACATCAACAATACAGTAACCCCAACCGCAGATGCCGCACAATCTATCAGTACTTTGGAAGGATGCTCATCTATTTCAGGACCCAACGGCGAATTAAAGTTTTACACTGACGGACGTGATGTATGGGACGCCGACCACAATCTTATGCCAAATGCAAATTATTTTGGAGGCTCAGGTCTATTGGGAGATCCCTCAAGCACAAGTTCTGGGGTTATTATTCCCAAACCTGGCGATTTAGATAGGTATTATGTGTTTACCGTAGATGAACCACATCATCAAAACGCCTGGGCCTACCCGAACCAGGGGCCCGCAGATTTTAATGGCATCCCAACAGCTCAATATGACGACTCAAATACTTCTGTACCTCAAGGAGATGACGGGTTTAACAATGGTCTTAACTATTCATTAGTGGATATGACTCTGAATAATGGAATGGGGGATATTGATATCGCAGAAAAAAATATACAACTTTTAACTTATGATGATAATAACCCGCTACACTTAGAATATAAATGTGCAGAGAAAATAACAGCTGTTGAGCATGCCGACGGTCAATCGTATTGGGTTTTAACACATTTTATAAGTTCTTTTTATGCTTTTCGAGTGGATTCAAATGGCGTGAATCCAGCTCCTTCTATTTCAAACGTAGCTCCTTCAATTGCGATTGAGGGGTATAGACGAAATGCTATAGGCTACTTAAAGTCATCTCCCGATGGCAATAAGATCGCTATTGCTCACAATCAAAATGGAACTAATGAAGGAGGAAATAGTAACAACGGTTCGGCCTGGATTTATGACTTTGACAAAGAAACTGGACAAGTATCAAATCCTTTAGAAGTATTAAATAACGACAATTTTTACGGAGTCGCATTTTCGCAAAATTCAGAAAAAGTTTATTTTTCCAGTAACTCAGGAGTGCAGCAGTTAGATCTAACAGCAGCAGATATTCCAAGTTCTGCTAGCTCCATTTACCAAACATTTTCTGGTTTTTTAGGAGGAATGCAGTTAGGACCTGACGGAAAAATATATGTGTGTAATTCTGAATTCAGTTTCGCGTTAGATGTTATTAATAATCCTAACGACACTCCAGCCGCTACAAACTATGTAGAAGCGGGTCAGCAGTTGTCTCCAGGAACACAAGCTGGATATGGACTCCCCCCGTTTATTCAGTCTTTTTTAGTTGCTAATATTAGCTACATCAATGACTGTTTGGGTTCTAGCACTGAATTTTCCTTATCAACTTCTGAAACGATCGTTAGCTTGGAATGGAATTTTGGTGACGGGGAATCATCAACTGATTTAAGCCCAGTGCATACATATGCCAATCCTGGTGAATATATTGCAAGTGTAACCATAACAACAGCAACTGAAACTCAACCTTTTGAAACTTTAGTGACTATTTTTGACACACCAATTGCTAATCCAGTTGCGAATATTGACATTTGCGATGATGATAATGACGGAGTTAATAGTTTTGACTTTACTTCTGACGTAACCCCTATTGTTTTAGGAACCCAAGTGGCGAGCAGTTTTAATGTCACATACCACCCAACTCAAGCAGATGCAAATGACAATACAAATGCATATGCAATCCCTTACAGTAATACACTCACTCAAGAAATCGTGTTTGTACGTATTGAAAACACAGACAATACCAACTGTTTTGATACCACTAGTTTTGGAATTGAAGTCTTTGATACTCCGGTGCCACCAGTTGATTTTGAGTACTATCAATGTGACTACACAAACTCTGGAGATTTAATAGAACAATTTGACTTAACAGCGCTCAACACAGCTATTGCCAATGGGCAAGACCTCACTATAACACATTATGAAACTCAAGCAGATGCAGAATCAGGAACCAACCCTATTATAGGACTATACAGTAACACTTCAACAGTGCAAACACTGTATGTATTACTGGTTAGTAATGTATTAGCAGACTGTACTGCTGTTGGACCTTACACCATTGGAGTAGATCCATTGCCAAATGTTATTGTGGATGTTCCTTTAGTACAGTGTGATATTGATGACGTTCAAGACGGGATCTCTATTTACAATCTTGAAGAAGTGGGCGAAAATGTGATTGTCGGGGATGACCCCACTAATTATTCGCTCACTTTTCACCTTTCACAAGCAGACCTAGATGCTGGAATAAATGCCATACCAAACCCAACGTCTTATGTCAATCTGGCGCCGCTACAAACAATATTCACACGAGTAGAAAATATTGCCACAACTTGTTATACGACCTCGTTCTTTTTCTTAGAAACGATTTTTAATCCCATTCCAGATGATGCCGGACTTATTGTTTGTGATAATAGCGAAGGAAACGGAAATGATTATGATGGTTTGGGGTTATTCACTCTAAGTAATGCTAATAATTACATTCTCTCCCTAATAGTAGCCAACCCAAATAATGACATTACAGATCCAAATCAATTAACCATTGCGTATTATTCAAGCGAAAATGACGCCTTGTTAGAGTTAAATCAACTTCCTAATGTGTATACTAGTGAGGTTGCTGATGCGCAAACTCTATATATTAGAGTGGAGAGAGGGAATGATTGTTTTGGAATCAACACTGTTCAACTACAAGTTTTACCCGTTCCTGACTACAACGAAGTTCCAGATGAAATTTTGTGTACTTACACTCCGGGATCTATAAACATCGACCTTGAAGCCAACTATGACCCTGTAATACTAGGAACTCAAAATGCAAGTGAAGTGATCATAACTTACCACACTTCTCAAGAAGATGCGGACGCAGGAGTGAATGCATTAGCAAGCCCATATACTATTTTTGATGAAATCACTCTTTTTGTTCGTGAAGAAGTTCAAAACAATGACCCTTTAGTTACCGCTTGTTATATATCTAATGTAAGCTTTACCCTAACGGTAGAGCCAAGACCTGAATTTGTAGCTCCGATCCCTTTAATTGTTTGTGACGATGATGCTGTTTTAGATGGGCTTACCACTATAGATATTTCGGTACAAACAGAAATCATAAGAGCTGGTATTGAAGAAAACGTAGTGAGTTATCACGTTTCTGAAAATGATGCCAATACTGGAGATAATCCTTTGGATCTCATTTATACAACAATTGTTCCGGACTTACAAACTATTTTTGTGAGAATAGAAGATGATCTGACTGCAATTACAGGCTGTTATTCAATCACACCTTTTGATTTAGTGGTTGTACGACCACCAGCAGCAACCACGCCTATAAACTATGAATATTGTGATCCTGATGCCGACGGTTTTGGAGTCTTTGACTTCTCCACTCTCGACGCAGAAATTACAGGCACACTATCCAACTTGATAATTAGTTATCACGAAACGCAGGCAGATGCCTTTAATAATATCAATCCAATTATTGGTGAGTATTTTAATATTGTGGCCTACCAGCAAACTATTTTTGTTCGTATAGAAGACACCACTATTACGACTGATTGTTTTAATTACTTAGATTTTCTGATTGTAGTCAATGATGTTCCTCAGATTGAGCTCACCCCAGACACATTAGAAACCTGTGATAATGATTTGGATGGGTTTGCATTATTTGATCTATCGCTTGCCAATGAACAAATACTTAATGGCCTAAACCCTTTAGACTTTGAAGTGTCTTACTTTGAAACGCTGGCTAATGCAAATACAGGAAGCAATCCAATTGCGACCCCTTTCTCGTACACCAACATAAACCCTAGCAACCAAGATGTTTACGTTCGTGTAGAAAACATTGATACAGAATGTTATAATGCAGTAACATTGCCATTACTGGTCAATCCGTTACCAGTGATTGTACAGCCTACACCCTTAGCACTTTGTGATGATGCGGTTGCCGATTCCTTTACGTCTTTTGATTTAACATTAAAAAACACTGAGATAACTGTGGGTGATGGTAGTTTAGAGGTGGTTTACTACACCACATTTGTAGACGCTGAATCGGCTACTAATGCCATAGCAGATCCGACGGCTTATACCAACCAAGCAATAGGCACTGCCGCACCAAATCCACAAACCTTACATGTACGGGTGACCGATTTAGACACCGGATGTTACGACCTTACGACTTTAACTATTCGGGTTCTTCCCAATCCCACTCCAAGTCCAGATCCAATGGATTTAGAACTTTGTGACGACACCAATAGCGGAGATGGTTTTGAGGTCTTTGATTTAACTACTGAGGAGATTTTCATTCTTAATGGGGAGCTGGGAGTTTCAGCGACCTATCATGAAACCTTGGAAGATGCCCAGGCTGGAGAGGATGCGATTACAGCTCCAGAGACATATACTAATATAGAGACGCCAGCACAGACGATACATGTTCGGGTTACTAATGATCTAACGGGTTGTTACACCCTTGTTGATTTTGATATAATAGTCCTTCCATTACCAAACGCTACTGCAGTAGCTGATATGATTGCATGTGAGCTTAATACAGACGACGTTTTTGACTTTGATTTAAACACACAGAGCAGTTTAATACTCGCAGGTCAGGATCCTTCTATCTTTGAAGTAACTTACCATACGTCCTTAGCGGACGCCCAAGACGGCATGAACTTTTTAGGAAGCCCTTACACGAATAGTAGCGACCCTGAAATCATATATGTGAGTGTATTTAATACCGATACAGAATGTAGAAACACTCAATTACAGTTCACTCTAGAGGTTCATGAGGCCGCTCAGGCAAGCGCTCCATTAGAAGTCTATGTTTTATGTGATGATAATGTAGAAACCGATGGCGATCCAACGAATGACCGCGTTCAGTTTGATTTGTCAACCCAAGATTTATTGGTATTAAACGGACAAGACCCATTAAACTACACGGTTAGCTATTATCCAAGCCAGGCGGATGCCGACCAAGGGATTAATGCTTTACCAACACTTTATGAAAATGGGATTAACCCTCAGGTGATCATCGCTAGAGTAGATAATGACCTTCAGGTGTTAGATGCTACAGGAAGCTTAGTGGATAGTTCTATCTGCTATGAGACTGCTTTGGTAACTTTAGAAGTTAACCCGCTCCCAATAGTAGATATTGATCCGGATTATATCCTATGTGTAGACACCAATGGAACGGAAGTATTAGCACCTCTAGAGGTAGACACAGGCCTTTCGTCAGTTGACTATACCTTTATATGGTCTGATGCTACAGGGGCTGTTGTAGGAACAGGCTCTAGTTATGCGCCCTTGCAGGGTGGTAATTACACCTTAGAGGTCTTTGATGCAACGCTCTCTACGCAGTGTGCTGCACCAGTAGAAGTGTTTACGGTAATTGAAAGCACACCACCACTTCTAACAGCGCAAGTGAGCACGGCCGCCTTTGCTAGCACGCATGTCATAGAGGCGGTTGCTACAGGTCAAGGGATATATGAATACAGTCTAGACCAAGGACCTTGGGGTGACTCAGGCATGTTTATTGATGTTACACCTGGACAACATGTGGTTACAGCTCGAGATTTAAATGGATGTGGAGAAGCACAGGTGGTGGTTTATGTGATTGATTACCCATTATATTTCACTCCAAATGGAGATGGTTATAATGATACATGGAATATTGTTGGAATTGCCAACCAAGCTAATGCAAAAATTTATATCTTTGATAGGTATGGAAAACTACTCAAGCAAATCAGCCCGTCAGGGACGGGATGGGATGGTACTTATAACGGTGCACAACTCCCCTCTAGTGATTACTGGTTTACTTTAGAGTACTTAGACCCAACAACAGGAAAAAATAACCAATTGAAATCACACTTTACGATTAAAAGATAATTTATGACCTCATTAAAAAAAATTGTGTTTGTAGCAATACTAGCTTTAGTAGCACAGAACATCAATTCTCAAGAAGGATTGCCTATATATTCGGATTATTTAACAGACAACTATTATCTTTTACATCCCTCGATGGCAGGTATTTCTAACTGTAATAAAATAAGAACAACAGCCCGTCAACAATGGTTTGGAGATGAAGATGCTCCAAGCTTGCAAACTATGAGTATTAACGGTCGAATCGGGGAATCCTCATCAGGTGTTGGTGCGATTGTTTTTAACGATAAAAACGGATATCACTCTCAGTCAGGAGCCTACTTAACGTATGCTCACCATATTATGTTTTCGCGAAATACAATTGATCTAAATATGCTTTCATTTGGTTTAAGCGCCGGGATGATACAATATAAGTTAGACGAAACAGCATTTTTAGAATTTGATCCTATTATTGCAGGTATTGAACAAAGCTCTTCTGATTTTAATGTAGATTTTGGTTTTTCTTATCACTTTATTGATTTTTACGCTCATGCAACTGTAAAAAATGCTCTTGCAAATGAAGGTATAAATATTAATGAACAGGGAGTTGTTTACGATAACTTAAGAACTTATTTATTCTCAGCTGGTAATGTGTTCTCTAAACTTGGAAGTGACTGGAGCTATGAGCCCTCATTTATGTATGCCTATAAAGATGCCACAAAGGAATCTTTTATTGACATAAATTTTAAGACCTACAGAGAGTTAGATTTTGGAAATATGTTTGTAGGTATTTCATACCGAAGAAGCTTTGATGGTGCCAATTTCACGGACGGTTCTAGAATAAGCAGTCAAAAACTCCAATACATCACTCCTGTAGTAGGAGCGGAGTATAACAATTTCATGCTAGCATACACCTACTCGTATCAATCAAACTCTGTAGTTTTTAATAACGGAGGCTTTCACCAACTTACTTTGGGAATTAATTTTGGTTGTAAAAGAGAAAAGTACGATTGTAATTGCCCAAGTGTGAATTAAAAATCTAATTTTTCAAGCCTCACATTCTCTGATTTTAAAAGGTCTTTTAGTATCGTATGTTCTCCGTTTGTATATAACTGACTTTCGCCATTTGTTACTCCGTTATTAGATAATTTATTAAGTTCTAAAATTGATTTTGTTTGCCTCGCAACAGCTTCTGCCGAATCAATAATATTCACATTATTGGGTAATAGTTCTTTAAGTATGGGAGTCAAGAAATGGTAATGTGTACAGCCCAAAACTAAAAAGTCTATTTTGGCTTTAATCATTGGCGCTAGATACGTACTCAATAGGATTCTCATTGCTTTTGAGTATAACCCTCCTTTTTCTATTAATTCTACAATACCATTTCCAACCTGTTCAACCACGACTAAGTCATTAGAATAAAGCTGTGAGGTTTTGTGAAATAAACGGCTGCTTAAGGTTCCTTTAGTTGCCAAAATCCCTATTGCTTTTGTTTTTGATTGAAGAGCAGCTGGCTTGATGGCTGGCTCAATACCAATAAAGGGAACGGAATAGTTAGCTCTTAAGTAATCTACAGCATTTGTTGTAGCCGTATTACAAGCGACTACAATTAGCTTACATCCGCCGTGATCAATAAGATACTCAGTGTTTTTTATAGACAGCTCTAAGATAGCTTTTGAGCCTTTTGGACCATAGGGAGCATGCTTAGAATCTGAGAGGTAAAGCGTAGACTCCAATGGAAGCAATTGTCTAATTTCTTTCCAAATCGAAAGACCTCCAACTCCTGAATCAAATATGCCAATTGGTTTTGAACTCATGTTATGCAAAAATAAAAAAGCTGCTTTAATAGAAGCAGCTTTTTATAAACTATTTGAGAGACACTTGGCTGTTTAGAAACCGAGCTCAACTTTTACATCTTGCATTAAATCAGTACCCCCAGCGAAAAGAACACCTTGCCCTTCTGAAGAATCAAGTACATAATCAAACCCTTTTGCTTTTCCAACTGTAAGAATAGCATTTTTAGCTTTTTCAAAAACAGGACTTGTTAACTCTTGCTGTTTTTTTTGCATTTCTTGTTGCGCTTGCGCTTGAAACTCACGTATATTTTGTTCAAATTCTTGAAGTTCCTGAATACGTTTACCGTTTTCTTCGTCTGTTTTTGTTTCTGCTTCTGCGGCGTATTGTTCACGCACGGACTCCATTGCACTTACTTGGCTTTTGATTTCATCCTGGTAAGTTTTAGAGAGTTTCTCTAACTCTGATGATGCAGCTTGCATTTCTGGCATAGCCATCACTAACTCTTGTGTATTTATATGTGCTACCTTGCTTTGTGCCTGTGTTGTAAAAGTAGTTGCAAAAAATAAAGTAGTTGCAAATAAAATTGATTTTAAATGTTTCATTTTGAATTGTGTTTATTGTTTATTTATTAATCTTGATACTGTCTCTTTTTCTTTTTTGTTCTTCCACTCTTGATTTACGTTCTTTAAGCAGTCTTTTTTTCTTTTCTTTTAGGGCTTTTTTTCGTTCATCTAACTTTTTTTTGCGCAGCTCTTTGGCTGTTAATTTTATCTCTGTTGAAGATTCATCATCATCTTTAACAGTGCTTTCAGATGCCTTTTCATTTTTTTCTTTTTTCCCCTTTTCGGGGTCTTCTAACGGGTTTAGTTTCTTAGATCCAGGCTCTTTTTTTTGTTGCTCTTTAATAGTTATTTTTTTCTGTAGTGAGGATTCATCATCATCTTTTACAATGGTTTCAGGTGGATCTTCGTTTTTTCCTTCTTTTTTATTTGCGCGCTCTTCTAACTTTTTTTGCTTTTTAGCTTCACTCTTTTTTTCTCTGATTTCTTTAGCTTCAAGCTTTTTTTGACGCTTTTTTTCTAGGAGTGCTTCTCGCTCTGCTTTTCGTGCATCTAATATTTTCTGTCGATCACTTTTACCAGGATCTACTTCAACGATTGTCGTTTCTTTTTCAGCTTCCTTACGCTCTTTTTTAGTTTCTGCCTGCGTTCTTTTTGAAGCTCTATTTATGGTTCTTAAAACTTGCTCGCTAATGTCGTATCTATCTGCAGAATATAGCATAACTACGTCAGCAGACTTGTCAAAAATAAAGTCATATTTTTTTGAGCTTGCTATTTCTTGAACTGCTGCAAAAATTTGATCTTGGATAGGCTGAATCAATTGTTTTTTTTGAATCATTAGATCTCCACCTGGACCAAACCGTTTTTGTTGGTAATCTATAATTTCGTTTTCTATTATTTGAAGGTCTTCTTCACGCTCAGAAACAAGCTCATTTGTTAGCAGAATACGCTCGTTGGTTAGTTTTTTCTTCTCGTCTTCCAATGATGTTAAGCGTTGTTCAATCTCTGCTTTCCATTCCATTACTTTAGTATCTAATTGTGTATTTGCAATGGAATATTCATTAATATTTTCTAAAATATATTCTGTGTCAATATAACCAATCCTAACGCTTCTTTGAGCATACAAGGATGTGCTAATGAAACAGATCATTAGGACAAGACTTATACTAATAAGACGCTTTGTGTTTTTTGATTTTAAATCTAATGAATTCATTGTCAAATTGTTTTCATGTGGTTGAATTACATATCTACTTATCAAATTAACGAAATAAATATTAAAAAATTTCAACTCTACGCTTTTCATTTATCTTACTCTGGAAATTATCTTGATAATATTAAAACTGTTGACCAATAATAAAGTGTGTTTGCCAACCACTTTTTTGTACTTCGCCTGGTAATGGGTCGAAACCATGTCCAAAGTCAATTCCTAGTAGTCCAAATGCCGGCATAAAAATACGCAAGCCGATTCCTGCAGATCTTTTGATGTTAAACGGATTAAAGTTTTTAAAATCATTATATGAATTACCGCCTTCTAAAAACGCAAGTGCAAATATCTTCGTCTGTTGTGCTAGTGTAATTGGGTGCCTTAGTTCTAATGAGAATTTATTATAAATTGACCCTCCATCTTGGCTTGACAGTGATTGGTTAGGATATCCTCTTAGTGCAATTGCTTCCCTACCATCTAAACTATAGGTGCCAAGTCCGTCTCCTCCTAAGAAAAAACGTTCAAAAGGAATAACTCCACGATCATTATTGTAAGCACCTAAGAACCCAAACTCAAAAGTAGGTTTAAGAACCAAATTACCAACAACCTTTGTGTACCATTCCCCTTTAAATTTGACTTTGTAAAATTCTAACCATTTATATCTCAATTGGTCTATTTCCCCAATTCTTTCAGAAGCTGTATTACGTAACCCAATTTCTTCTGCGTTGTTACTGTTCGCGTACTGAGCAATAATATCATATTGAGCATCTCTTTCATTTTTTAATTCTGAATAATCTACATCACTTACTGCAGAATAAGGAAAGCTGAATTTTGCGGATAAGTTAAAGCTAGATCCACCTATTGGATATATAGGGTCATTAAATGAGTTATTTCTACTCAACCCAACCGTATATGCTAAGTTGTTTGAGTTTCCATTACCAAATGTAAATAAACCTGTATTGTAATTATTCAGATCATAATATTGAAAACTTATTGCTTGTGAGAGTACAAAATAATCATCTGGAACAGATAGTTTTTTAGCAATCCCTAGAGTCAGTCCTGTAATGTTAAAGTTTCTGCTCTTGTCTGCGTCTCTTGTTGCAGGGTTATATAAAAATTGTTTCGTCTGCGAAATAGAAGACGAAAACTGCACAGGTTTCTCTCCTCCTAGCCAAGGTTCAGTAAAAGAAAAACTAAATGTTTGGAAAAATCTACTCGCTTGGGCACGTAGTGCTAAGCTTTGTCCATCTCCCATAGGAAATGGCTTATAGGCTTTCTTTTTAAAAATGTCTTTTACAGCAAAGTTATTAAATGAGAGCCCTAAAGTTCCAATGAATCCTCCACCTCCATATCCCCCCTGAAGTTCTATTTGACTCGATCCTTTTTCAACTACTTTATATGACACATCTAAAGTACCGTCAGTTGGATTGACATTTTTGATGTCTGGAGAAATTTGTTGCGCGTCAAAAAATGGAAGCTGCCCAAGTTCTCTAATCGTTCTTACGATATTTTTCTTGCTGTATAGTTGCCCTGGACGGGTTCTTAACTCCCTGTAAATAGCGTGATCATTTGTTTTGTCATTTCCAGAAACAGTAATATTTTTAAAGTATGCAGGTTTTCCTTCAGTTACTCGGATCTCCATATCAATTATATTGCCATCAGTACTTACTTCAACTGGTGTGATTGTTGAAAATAGATAACCGTTATTTTGATATAAATTTGTCAAATCAAATGCATCAGGATCTGAATTATCTGCGATCCTTTTTTCTAATTCAATACCATTATAAGTATCTCCTTTTTCAATTTTCAATACTTGGTTAAGTTGCTCGTCTGTATATATGGTATTTCCTAAAAACCTCAAAGCTCCATAGTAATATTTCTCACCTTCTTCAACATCAATCTTTAAAGAAATTGTATTGTTTTTATTTTTTATCAGTGTGTCGGAAACTATTCTCGCGTCTCTGTAGCCTTTCTCTTTATACTTGTCAATAATACTTTCTAGATCTTCAGAGTAATCAGCTTCTATGTATTTGGAACGTTTAAATATACGGAACAGGTTTTTCTGTTTCGTGTTTTTCATTGTTTTGCGAAGTTTCCCATCACTAATTTTTTCTGATCCTACAAATTCAATTTTTTGCACTTTTATTTTTGATCCTCTATCAATCTTAACAAGCATATTAACTCTTGTTTTTTTGACTGAATCGATAACTTTAGTAGTTGTGATGATTGTTTTGGCATTTAGAAATCCTAGTTTACGGTATTTACTTTCTAAATAATTTTTTGTAGTAGTGATTAAGTTTTCCGTAACCTTAACTCCCTTCTTAAGCTTATTTTCTTCAATGAGCTCCTTGATCTTTCCTTTCTTAATTCCAACAACTTTGATTTCTTTTAGTTCAGGCAAATCATTTAGAGCAATTTCTAAATAAACATCGCTTCCCACTTTCTTATTGACATATACTTCAATACTGCTAAAAAGGTTGGACTCCCATAACTTTTTAATTGCGGCACTTATTTTGGTCCCACCTTCTGTTTTTATGCTCTCTCCTTTTTTAAGGCCAGAATAAGTGATAATAGTCTCAGCTCCATAGACTGTTTCTCCGCTTACCGAAATCTCAGCGATTATAAAATCTGTTAATATTGGTTTTTTTTCTTGAGAAAGAATAGTAAAGCTACTCATGAACAAGCATAAGTAGAGAAGTTTATTCATGTATCTTGAAGCTTTTTTAATTAAGCTGTTCACTTGTTTTTCCAAATCGTCTTTCTCTTTTTTGATAATTTATAATGGCCCCATATAGATCTTCATTTTGAAAATCTGGCCAGTACACATCTGTAAAATATAATTCTGCGTAGGCAATTTGCCATAACAAAAAATTACTGATGCGTTTTTCACCGCTTGTTCTAATTAGTAAATCTACATCTGGTAAATTTTGTGTGTAAAGATGCTCATTTATTAGCGCATCATCAATTTTTTCTATTGAAATTATGTTATTTTTAACTTTATCGCATATTTGCTTAGTTGCGTTCACGATTTCATCTCTAGAACCGTAGCTTAAAGCCAGGGTTAAAGTCATTTTTGTATTCTCTTTGGTCGCTTCAATCACTTGAAGTAGTTCATCTTGAACCTTTTTTGGGAGGTGTTCCAAGTTCCCAATTGCATTTAATCTAACCGAGTTTTTTTGCATCGTGTCCATTTCTTTCTTCAAAGAAGATATCAAAAGCTGCATTAATGTTTTAACTTCTAACTTTGGGCGATTCCAATTTTCAGTTGAGAAAGCATAAAGCGTTAGGTTTTCAACGCCCAAATCAACACAGGTTTCTACGGTTGTACGCACAGATTTTGTCCCATTCTCGTGGCCAAAAACTCTCATGAAGCCTTTCTCCTTAGCCCAACGACCGTTTCCGTCCATTATAATGGCTATGTGCTTGGGTAGGTTTTGTAAGTCAATACTCTCTTTTAAGCTCATATTTAATAGTTACAATAGCAGGGTTTTCTTCCAAAAGTGTAAGTTAGTGTTAATCCACTAAATACATACCAGTCGTTGTTATTAAAATTTCCAAACCTAACAATTTCTTTTAGCTCTTCTGCATCTGGTTCACTTCCATCTATTTCATCAGAAAAGGTATAGCGAGCCCCTACCTCAATAGCTATGATAATACTTTCGGTAATGGTGGCCTTGAACCCTAAAGTTATTGGTATTCCAAATGCATAACTTCTTGTTTTTTCATCAACAAGTTTGTTGTTGTTAAAGTAGAAGTTAGGGTGGTAAGCTATGCTTATCCCAGTGTGTATATAAGGAGTTGCTAGTTGCGTTGCTGAGTGTAGGTCGAAATCAAAAAAATTAAATTCCAACCCCATCGACGCTTCTATTACTTTCGATTTAAAATGATAGCCTCTTTGTATTCTTTTTGGGTCGTCCGAAAGTTTGTCATCAGCCGATAACTTTGTGTATGTTAAGCTCGCTCTGTAGGAATGTCTAGGGCTTCTGTTCCATTTGAAAACGCCTCCCAAGGCTAACTCATTTGGGTTTACGAATTGAGAAGAACCGACATCACCAATGAAATTACTTCCCCCAAAAAAGCCGCCTATTTCATAAATTTGAGAAAACCCCAAACTTGAAATAAAAAGAACACATATGGTTGATAAAATTGTTTTCATTGAAATTTTAAAGGGCTGCAAATATAGTAAATTACCTATTTATCAGAAAATTTGTTTCTAGGCTAATTTATAAACTCTATTTCTGTTCAAATATTGTTTAATTTCTTTGATCCGCCCCCCAAAGCAATTTTTTTCTTAATGTTTCTATGAAACGCTCATCCTTTAACTCGATCATGTGTATACTAAAAGGCGCTTTTTGAATAGTAATCGTTGTATTGTTTTTGAGTGTTTTTATCCTTGAATCCAAAGACACTAAGTGCTCTTCTTCTCGACCACTAACTTTTAGTCTTATAATTTTGTTGCTTGAGATTACTAAGGGGCGTGCATTTAAATTGTGAGGAGCGATTGGGGTTAACACCAAACTATCCGACTCTGGCATAATTACTGGCCCCCCACAGCTTAACGAGTACCCAGTTGATCCTGTGGGTGTAGAGACAATGAGTCCATCCGCCCAGTAGGAGGTCAGGTATTCGTCATCCAACCAAGTTTCAACAGAAATCATTGAGGTTGTGTTTTTTCTGCTTACGGATATTTCATTCAATGCAAAGTTTAACTCAGACTCATCTTGATCACCATCAATATTTATCGATAATAAACTCCGTTTTGAAATTCTGTAATTACCTTCAAAAATCTCGTCTAGTGCTTTTTCTACGGTATTCATTGGAATGGTAGCCAAAAACCCTAGTCTGCCTGTATTGATTCCTACGATTGGAATGTTTAAGTTTTTCACGTATGTTATGGCTCTTAAAATGGTTCCATCGCCTCCCACACTAATTAAGAGATCAAAAGAGGTGTCTAAAATTTGAAAAGTATCAAATTTAAGCGATTCAATTTCTATGTCAGAATCTATTAAGATAGATTCATAAAAGTTTTTTTCAAAAAAGACATTGGCACCTTGTTTTTTTAAATACTTAATCAGAACCTTGATTGTGCTTTTTGAGCGCTCGTTACAAAGTGGCCCATAAACAGCTATTTTCATTTGAGTTGTGTTTATCACTTTATTGGTTTAAATAGTTATTCAAATAGGCGGAACGTTCTTTGAGAGTTTGTAAAAACCCATCGTCTTCATGACCAGAAACGACAGTATATCCATATCGTCTAAAAGCTTGAAATACACCGGAAAGTCCGCTGCTGCCAATTTTAATGGTAATTTGAGTTAATTCATTTTCTGTTTTTGATACGAACGCTCCTAGCATCTTTGCATTATTAGATTCTATAATTTGACTTAATTCGCTAAATGAAAAATCATTACAACTTTTTTCAATGACGATAATTCCGCCAGGTTCAGAAAAAAATGGCGTATGATTAAACATCGAAATAATATCATTTAGTTGATAATAGCCTAGGTAATTATTTTCAGCATCTAGGACGGGCATTATGTTGCTGTCATTTTCGGCAAACACCTCTAAAACATTAAGCCATATGCTTGTCTCTCGAACATAAAAGCCTTCAATTGCATAAAAAACGTTTGTAACCTTATCTGTTGGTTCAAAACAGAACACATCTGTTTCCGACAAACAACCCAAGTAAATACCCTCTTTCAAAACAGGAATATGTGAATAGGTAAGTCGCTTGAAAACATCTTGAAGCTCACCAATAAGCGTATCTGGGCCTGTGGGTGTTAGGTCGTTTATTATAAATTGATTTAAAGACATGAGTGCGTTTACAATCTAGATGCAAATTAATCAAAAATAATATACTTTAAGCGTAAACTACTTTGTATTTTTGTTTCAAATTTATTTTTTAATGACCAAGTTAAGCGTTAATATCAACAAGATTGCTACTCTCAGAAATTCTAGGGGCGGCGATACCCCTAATTTGGTACAGTTTGCAAAAGATGTACAGGAATTTGGAGCCCAGGGGGTCACAATCCATCCACGACCAGACCAACGTCATATTCGTTATCAAGATGCCTACGACCTAAAGTCAGCGGTTTATACCGAATATAATATTGAAGGCAATCCAATTCCAGAGTTTGTAGAAATGGTTTTAAAAATCAAACCCACTCAAGTAACTCTAGTCCCAGATGCTGAAAATGCCATTACTTCTAATGCCGGTTGGGATACTATAAAGCACAAAGACTTTTTGACAGAAATCATACAAGAGTTTAAGCTTAATGACATACGAACTTCAGTTTTTTTAGACCCTAGTATCAAACAGGTAAATGGAGCCAAAGCCATTGGAGCTGACAGAATTGAACTTTATACAGAAGCGTTTGCGCATCAATTTTCTCTAGGCAATAAAGACGCTATAATTCCTTACTCTGAGTGTGCAGAACAGGCAATGCAATTAGACCTAGGACTTAATGCTGGTCATGACTTGTCTTTAAAAAACATTAAGTTTTTTAAACAACATGTGCCAGGATTATTAGAAGTGTCTATAGGGCATGCCCTGATTTCTGAAAGTTTGTACTTAGGAATAGACAATGTAATAAATATGTATTTGAACAAGTTAAAATAATGCTCTTACACTCGAATATAATTGGCGAAGGCCATCCGTTTATAATACTTCACGGGTTTTTAGGAATGGGTGATAATTGGAAAACCCTTGCCAAACAATTTTCTGGCTTAGGGTTTGAATTGCATCTTGTTGATCAACGCAACCATGGAAGAAGTTTTCATGATACTGAATTTAATTATGAAGTATTAGCTTCAGATCTTTTGAACTATTGCCAACACCATGATTTAAAAGACTGTATTCTTTTGGGGCATTCTATGGGGGGGAAAACAGCGATGCTTTTTGCCACACTTTACCCCGAACTGGTTTCAAAATTAATTATTGCAGACATTGCACCTAAATTCTATCCTGTTCATCACGATGCTATTTTGGAGGGCTTAGCTTCCCTTAATTTCCAAACAATAAACACAAGAAAAGAGGCGGATTTACAACTTTCTAATTACGTTCAGGAAGCGGGGACCCGACAGTTTTTATTAAAAAATATATATTGGGTATCTCCAGGAGTTTTAGGTCTGCGAATTAATTTGCCAGCACTAAAAACTCATGTTTCAGAGGTTGGAGAGGCCCTACCTCCCTCCTTAAGTTATGTTAAAGAGTGTTTGTTTTTGAGAGGTGATAAGTCTGAATATATTTCTCTTCAAGATGAAGGTTTAATCAAGTCTCAATTCCCAGAGGCTTCTATTAAAATAATTGCAAATGCAGGACACTGGCTTCATGCCGAGAATCCCGTAGATTTCTATGAAAGTGTTCGTTCGTTTATCGCTTGAAACACATAAGGTTAAAAATGTTTGTAAGGCATTAAAAATATTGTATTTTTGCCACCCAATTTTTAT
>OJFB01000110.1_pt1 | contig 22003 bp, 22 predicted proteins | sample 1593811 | NCBI WGS metagenome assembly OJFB01 (sample SAMN05416736, study PRJEB24817) | seawater metagenome | isolation source: Sea water | place: Canada:Atlantic | collected 2013-07
AAAAACGGTTACACTATATAATAGTATAACCGTTTTATTGTTTTAGTAGATAACTTTATTGAAATATCGAACATAAGTCTAACTCCAAAAGATTTAATAGACACTCATCATATAATGACTCTTATTATGAAAGAATTTAGTTTAATTCCCCTATAGTCAGTGGTGATGTTGAGTGAGCCTTTTTTGGCTGCGGTTCCTTAAGAGCCTTGGAATAGCTTTCTTCATTCTATTTATTTAGTCTTTGAAAGTTTAGATTCCTTTTGTTGCTTGTTTTTTTAATATGTTTGTGATATTCCCTCAAAAGCTGTCTTCCAATCAGCAAATCCTAGGCCCTTTCCAAGTCTTACAATAATCAGATTCTTTTTAGGATTTACATAAATATATTGTCCTAAAATTCCTTGAGCAAAAAAATCTCCTGTTTGGCTTGGCAGCCACCACTGATATTGATATCTCTTAACACTATTGTTAGTAGTGTCAACTTTTGTGGATTGCGCTACCCAATTTTCTGAAACAATTTGTTTGTCGTTCCATTTGCCCTTATTCAAGTATAATCTTCCAATTTTAGCATAATCTCTTGCTCGTGCATTGATGCAACAAAAAGTTTTTTCCAATCCGTTTTTCTTTCTGTCTAAACTCCAGCTCGCATCAAATTCCATTTCTAATGGTTGCCAAATTTTTTCTTCAAGATATGATGAAATTGTTTTGTTTTTTAATGCTCTTTCTAACACTAAGCCTAGAAGTTGTGCACTGCCGCTAGAATATGCAAACCGTTCACCAGGCTCAATTTCTAATTTCATTTTTTTGATTGCTTTCCGCAAGTTTGTTCCATAGTAAAAAGTTGCTGCATCTCCAAATGGATTTATATAACTTTCATTAAATTTAATTCCTGAAGTCATTTGTAACAGATTTTCAATCGTGACTTTGTCAAAGTCATTTTCTTTAAGTTCAGGAATATAATTTGTAATTGGTTCGTTGACGGATTTTATTAATTTATCATCAATAGCGCAGCCAATCAAAATTGAAGTGATTGATTTGGCCATTGAAAATGAGGGAACAATTGAGCTTTCGTCATATTTTCCCCAATATTTTTCATATTGAATTGTGTCGTTTTTAATAATCAAAAAAGCTACTGTTTTACTCTCCTCAAGTAATTGTTCAAATTGAAAACTGATCATCTTACTTTCTGCATATGGTGATGTGGAAGACTGTTTTTTTGTCGGCCTACCGTATTGCACGATCTCTTTTGGTACTTTTCCTTTTTCCGCAATAGGGAATTGGAATTTAGTAGCTCCATTCTTAATATCTCTTGATGGAAATTTTTTATGGTCATTAATGTCTGCAAAATTATAAACAACAAATCTTCCTACCTTTCAGGAGCTTAAAGACATTAGTAAAAAAAATAAAATTAAGTTTTTCATAAACTAAAAATATAATAATTAAAGAAAAAAATGCAAAAACAGCTACAATAAACAGCTACAAAAGACCTGTACTATAGAACACCATAGTACTGTTTAATGGTAGAAGATTAATAAGGTTTAGATAAAAAGATTCCTAGTTAATCACATTGTCTAGTCAACCATTCTTCATATTCAATAATCTTTGAAGCTGTAATTTTTGAAGTTTTGAAACCATCTAATCCACCATTGCCAATTGGCAATGGTGCACCTTCACCACTTTCTTTAAGACTTACAATATTTGGCTCATTGTAATTAACTTCAATAGTTCTATTTTTATAAATCAAAACTATTTGCCTTTCAGTTTCTTTGACGATTGTTATTTCGTCCAACGGTATTTGTTCATACCATTTTTTATACCGACAAGGATCTTCCCAATCTCGAGTGCATAGCACTCTATATACAACTCCATTTTGAAACCATTTATAAACACATTCTGTATTCTGGTAAACAGATTTAGGGTCTGACTTTTTCCAGAACATATCTTCGTTAGAAGTTAATTGTGAGAGTTTTTGTCTTATTAATTCTTCTTCTTCTTCAGATGATGAACAAGAAGTAATTACAAATAATAAAGAAATAAGAAATAATAATTTTTTCATAATATTTATTTTTATGGTTTAATTTTGAATTGTTATTGTTCCAACCATTCCTGAATGTGCAGAACATTGGTAATAATAAGTTCCAGCTTCAGATGGCGTCCATACTACATTTCCACTTGTAGTTCCGTTATTTGTAACACCACTAATTTGATTACCAGTTCCTGTTCCTGCTGCAGTTTTTAAATAAAAAGGATGATTAGCTGCATTTACTGAAAAAGTAACTTCATCTCCAACTTTAAAAGTCAAGTTAGGGTCATTTCCAGACACATCTCCATTTCTGTCTTCTCCTGATAAAGTGTAGTCAGCGCTACTACTTGCGGTAACAGCAATTCCATAAGAATTACCTGGGCAAGTTCCCCAAACTGGCTTGTTGGCATCTATTAAAGCAGATGACGTGTTAGTAAAGTTAGCCGGTTCAGATGTAATATTCGATACACACCATTTAGTTAAATCTTGATTAAATAAAGTTGACAAACTAAACATATAACTCATTTCAGTTACACTACTCACATCCCAGCTTCCTATATCTTGATTGAAAACTAGTGCTTCAGTAAACATCTCTTTCATAGTAGTTACATTACTAACGTCCCAATTTCCAATATCTTGATTAAATTCTTTTGCTCCCTTAAACATATAACTCATTTCAGTTACACTACTTGTATCCCAGCCATTTAGTGACTGATTAAAAACTGACGCTCCATCAAACATAACCGACATATCAGTAACACTACTTGTATCCCAAGCAGTATAAGTTTGCCCATTAACAGTAACTTCTTTAGTATTTATAGGTTGATTAAAAATTGATAAACTAAACATAGACGACATATCGGTAACACTACTTGTATTCCAGTTACTTATATCTCCATTGAAAACTCCATATGAAAACATAAAAGACATATCTGTCACTTTACTAATATCCCAATGACCAATGTCTTGATTAAATTCAATTGCATTAAAAAACATCGTCTCCATAGTAGTTACATTACTAACGTCCCAATTTCCAATATCTTGATTAAAAGCATGATCGCCGACAAACATTCTGGACATATTAGTTACATTAGCAACATCCCAACTACTTATATCTTGATTAAAACTAAGTGCTTTATCAAACATCCCACTCATATCAGTAACATTACTAACATCCCAACTACCAATATCTTGGTTAAAAGTTTCTTTACGATCAAAAAGATATGTCATATTAGTTACTAGTGAAGTGACTACTTTAGTCAAATCTTTACTGTTATCTGCCATTGATTTTAAAGTAGTATTATCTACAGCCGTGTAAGTAACTCCATCTAATTCTCCTGTAGTCCCTGCTGTAACCCCATCTTTAGCTTTAATAGTTATACCATTATCATCTAAATAAAAAGGAGGTAATGATTCACCAACAACGGGATCATCACCAACAATGGGATCATTACTATCGACACAATTGGTGAACAAGACAAGTGAACAAAGAAAACTTAAGAAGAGGAGGTTTTTGATGTTTTTCATAATACTATTTTTTGTAATTTTTATAAATTTATATTCTAAATTATTTAAAAGTTATGCCAAAGGTTGTCTGTAAATAATAAAGTTATTCTTTTATTCATTATTTTTTTTACAAACGAAAAGGTCTCATTATTTCTTTTGTAAAGCAATTCGCAAATCTTAATTAAAGTCTAGCACAATTCTCATCCACATTCCCGATAAAGAATTTCCTGGGTCATCTTCGGTACTCAAAATAGGAAAATTATAAACAGCCGAGGTCATCCCTGTGCTTTCATTGGCAAATACCTCTACACCTAGTTCACCTAAAGATGAATAATATTGTTCACGATATTCTTCGCTAAACACATCAATATCACTCATTCGCACATATTCACCATTGTAATTCATATCAATACCAATAACATCTTCCCCTGTAAACGTGTGGGTTGCATTTGTAGCGGAGTTATTTCCATACAAGAAGGTATGATCTTCTGACAACATTCCTTGTTTAAGGAATACTTGTTTAATCTCAAAGTCATCTATGTTGCAATCATCGCAAGGAACCATTTGCCCTTCCACCACTTTAAAAACGGTTGATTTCCAAGTATCCGATACCTCATGAGATATCCTTTTAATTTCACCTCCACCTCTACCAAGTAGATCAGACCCTGCATCTGCTTGAGCAAAATTTCTCATTGTTACAGCCGTGTCTCCTTCCATGTTATCCTCTGAACAACTAGCAAGAAAGAAACTAGCAGTAAGAATTAATACACTTGTCAATTTTAATAAATTTTTCATATTGTAGTTTTTATCTACAGCAAATGTAATGGCGTTTTCAATACTAAATTGGAAAATGTTCTGAATGTCAAAGTAATGATTCAAACGTCAAGGTAAATATTGTCTATGCTAGTATTAGATGTTTCAAAGCATGAAGCAATTACGAATTCTTTTGAAAAAATTCCTTAACAATGGGTATATATTTTCTAGATACAGGAATTATTTCTGAATGGTTTATAAGCTCAATTTTTAAGCCTTGTGCATTTCCAGAGATATTTTTCACTTTATTTAGGTTTACCATATAAGAACGATGGCATCTTACTAAACTAGAAACTTCTTTTAGTTGTATTTCAAATGATGAAAGTGTAACTCGATGAGTTACTTTTTTCAATTTGTTTTCATCTAAAAAAAATATATCAGTGTAGTTTCCGTCTGCTTTTGCATAATTAAAATCGTTCTCTATAAAAGAGAAAGTTTCATTTTTTAAATCTGTTAAAATTTGATGTGTAACATGTCTGGAATCCTTTATAAACTCTTTTTTATTTTTTAGAATATTAGACGCTAAATTAAGGTTAGATTTAAGTTTTTGGTTAAAATCAAGGAATGTAATAAATGCTGTTGGAAAAACACCTACAATACATGTTCTACTTAACATTAACCAATAGTAATCCCAACTAAAAGGGATTGAATTCCTATAAATCGAATAAATGCTATTAAAGGTTGCAATTACAAGTATAATTAGTAGTAAAAATATTATTTGATATCCTACTTTCCAATTCTTATCAGAAAATAGATTAGGAAGCAATAATGGGGAAACATATAAAAAAAACACTAAAACAATAGTCGTAATACATCCAAAAAATGATATTTGAAACACATTATTTTCATTAGTATCTAAATGGAGATTAAAAGGCTTAAAGTATATTAAAAACAGAGTTATAAAAAGCCCGGATAATACTGCAATAATCAAATTTTTTAAAACTGGTCTTGGTGCTGGATATTCTTGGGCAAGTATTCTTAACATTCAATTTTTTATATTATATAAAAAAACAAACGTCCTGTTTATGGGTCTACGTTTCCGAATAACAGGAACTTTTACTTTCGTTTATTACTGCAAAAATAATAAACTACATTCTTAAAATGACGTTAAACTTTTTCAATACTATTTTGAACTGTTCTAATAATCGCTGGAAGAACTTCTATTAATCTTTGAGAGTATTTAAACGAGGTCCTTTTAAATAAAAAAACGGTTACACTATAATCGTATAACCGTTTTATTATTTTAGTAGCGGGAGTTGGATTCATTTCTCCACGTTGTTCCGAAATGGGCCAAAGAGGAGAGCAGTCCAAAGAAACTCCAATTGCTTTGCAATCTGATTTTTTATTTTGTTCTCAAGACGATGCAAGCATCACTTGACCCCAAAATAAAAACTCCTTGATTTCTCAAGGAGTTTCTTTGTAGCGGGAGTTGGACTCGAACCAACGACCTTCGGGTTATGAGCCCGACGAGCTGCCTACTGCTCTATCCCGCGATTTAGACCCCAAAGATACTGCAAAAAAAGATCAACCACCAAACAAACCTTGTAATTTTATTCTAAAAAAGGTAGTTTCTTGGCTAACAAGTTTCTATGAATTGTAAAGCAATCTTTAAAAAACATTTTATCTTTGCGCTATGACACACAAAGCAGGTTTTGTAAATATTATTGGCAATCCAAATGTTGGAAAATCAACTTTAATGAATGCATTGGTAGGTGAAAAACTATCAATTATTACAGCAAAAGCGCAAACAACCAGGCATCGTATTCTTGGAATTGTAAATGGAGACGAGCATCAAATCATCTTTTCAGATACCCCTGGTATTTTACAGCCAGCATATCAGTTGCAAGAATCTATGATGGATTTTGTAAAGTCTGCTTTTGATGATGCAGATATTTTAATATATATGGTTGAAATTGGAGAAAAAGAGCTTAAAAACGAGGCCTTCTTCAAAAGAATTATTACTAGTAAGATACCGGTTATTTTATTAATTAATAAAATAGATAAGTCAACACAAGAAGAAGTAGAAGAAAAAGTAAACTACTGGCAAACGAAGGTTCCAAACTCATTTACCTATGTAATCTCTGCTCTCGAAAAATTTAATGTAGATACTGTTTTCAATAAAATAGTTGAGCTATTACCAGAAGGACCCGCTTTTTACCCAAAAGATCAATTAACAGACAAACCAGAAAGGTTTTTTGTAAATGAAAAAATACGAGAGAAAATTCTTACCCATTATAAAAAAGAGATTCCATATTCTGTAGAAGTAGAAACAGAAAGTTTTGTAGAAGAAGAAACAATTATTAGAATTAGGTCTGTAATTATGGTAGAAAGAGAAACTCAAAAAGGAATTATCATTGGTCATAAAGGAACCGCCATTAAACGTGTTGGAGCAGAAGCAAGAAAAGATTTAGAATTTTTCTTTGGTAAAAAAATATTTATAGAACTGTATGTGAAAGTAAATAAAAATTGGCGCTCCAACGACAAAGAATTAAAACGTTTTGGCTATAACCAAAAATGATTGCAAACAAGTTCCAATCTCTTAGCTAGTCTACTGTAAAATAGTATCTTTGCAAAAAATTTACTTTCATGAGTAGTATTGTAGCCATAGTAGGAAGGCCTAATGTTGGAAAATCAACACTTTTTAATCGTTTAGTACAACGTAGAGATGCTATTGTTGATGCTGTAAGTGGTGTTACTCGTGATAGACATTATGGGAAGTCTGACTGGAACGGGAAAGAATTTTCTGTAATAGACACTGGCGGGTATGTAATTGGTTCAGATGATATATTTGAAGGTGAGATTAGAAAACAAGTTCAATTAGCTATTGAAGAATCAGACATTATTATTTTTGTTGTTGATGTAGAACAGGGAATTACCCCTATGGATGCTGAAGTAGCAAAAATTTTAAGAAAAGTAAAAAAACCTATTTTTACCGCTGTTAATAAGGTAGATAATGCCATGAGAGATGCTGATGCTGTTGAGTTTTACAACCTTGGTCTTGGTGATTATCACACAATTTCTTCTATTAATGGAAGTGGAACTGGTGATATTTTAGATGCCATTGTTGCTGAAATGCCAGAGCCAGAAGCAATAGATTTAGACAAAGAAGAATTGCCGCGTTTTGCTGTTGTTGGAAGACCAAATGCAGGGAAATCATCTTTTATAAATGCTTTAATTGGTGAGGATAGAAATATTGTTACTGATATTGCAGGAACTACAAGAGATTCTATAGATACAAAATACAATCGTTTTGGGTTTGATTTTAATTTGGTAGATACTGCCGGAATTAGAAAGAAATCTAAAGTAAAAGAAGATTTAGAATTTTACTCTGTGATGCGTGCTGTTCGAACCATAGAATATTCAGATGTTGTTATTTTAATGGTAGATGCTACACGAGGTTTTGAAAGCCAAGATCAGAATATTTTTTGGCTGGCTGATAAAAACAGAAAAGGAGTTATCATCTTAATTAATAAATGGGATTTAGTTGAAAAAGAAACCAATACCATGCGTGATTTTGAAGCAGAAATACGTCGACAAATTGCTCCTTTTACAGATGTTCCAATCATTTTCACCTCAGTACTTACAAAACAACGTCTTTTAAAAGCTATTGAAACAGCCGTTGAAGTTTTTGAAAATAGAAAAAGAAGAATTTCTACAAGCAAGCTAAACGAAACCATGCTAGAAATTGTTCAGCAGAACTCTCCTCCTGCTACCAAAGGTAAGTTTGTGAAAATAAAATACTGCATGCAATTACCTACACAGACTCCTCAATTTGCTTTCTTTTCTAATCTCCCTCAGTATGTAAAAGAACCTTATAAACGGTATGTTGAGAATCAATTGAGAGAACATTATAACTTTTCTGGAGTTCCTATTACTATTTATTTTAGACAAAAATAGATCCATACAGATCCTCTATAATCTCATTCTATTTCATTAATTTTATATAAAATTAAGAAAAATGATTACATGGAAAGATGTCATTCACTTTTCGGTGAATGGAAACCCTACACCACACAAAAGAGTAGAAAAAACTCAAGACGAGTGGCGCGCAATATTAACGCCAGATCAATTTCAAATTAGCAGATTACATGGAACTGAAAGACCTCATACAGGGGCTCTTTGTGCTATTTTTGATGAAGGAGTTTATCAGTGTGTTTGTTGTGATACCGAATTGTTTGATGCTAGTATTAAATTTGATTCAAGTTCTGGATGGCCAAGTTTTACGCAACCCATCAAAGAAAATGCCATCAAATATATCAAAGACACAACCTATGGAATGGTGCGGGTTGAAGTTTTGTGTAATACCTGTGATGGACATTTAGGTCATATTTTCCCAGACGGGCCAAAACCAAGTGGGCTTCGCTATTGTGTGAACTCTGCATCTATGAAATTAAAAAAAGCATCTGAAAATGAGTAATTTAAAATTAGCCACATTTGGCGGTGGATGTTTTTGGTGTACAGAAACTGTTTTTTTAGAAGTTAAAGGTATTGAAAAAGTAGTCTCTGGATATTCTGGAGGCAATGCTCCAGGAAGACCAACCTATAGAGAAATATGCTCTGGATTAACTGGGCATGCAGAAGTTATTCAAATTACATATGATGCAAGTATTGTTTCTTACGAGACAATTTTAATCATCTTTATGACCACACACAACCCAACTCAATTAAACAGACAGGGAGCAGATGTAGGGACACAATACAGATCTGTAATTTTTTTTCACAATGAAAAACAACAAGAAATTGCACAGCTAATTCTAAAAGAATTGGCACCACATTTTGATGCTAAATTAGTTACAGAAATTAGTCCTTTAACTATTTTCTACGAAGCAGAAAAAGAACACCAAGCCTATTATAAAAACAATCAAAATTCTGGTTATTGTTCTTATGTTATCAATCCAAAATTACAACAATTGAGAACCCTGCATGCAGACAAATTAAAGTAATCACAAAAAAAATATCACATTTATTTGTAAAGTTTCACAATTATAAACCAAAAAAAAATTGAACATACAACTAACAAATTTCTTTACAGACCAGCTACCTGCAGATCCAAATCTAGAAAATACTAGACGAGAGGTCCTAGAAGCTGTGTATTCATTTGTTAGGCCAATTAAAACCTCAAATCCTACCTTACTTCATGTGTCTGATGAAATGCAACACACCCTTGATTTTTCTAATGAAGATATTCAGTCTAGAGAATTTTTAGAATTTGTAACTGGAAATAGTGTTTTAAAAAACTCAAAACCCTTTGCCATGTGCTATGCCGGACATCAATTTGGCAACTGGGCTGGTCAATTGGGTGACGGAAGAGCCATAAATTTAGGTGAAATTAAAAACTGGGCTGTTCAACTAAAAGGATCTGGCCCAACACCTTATTCTAGAACAGCAGATGGCTTGGCAGTATTACGCTCTTCTGTTAGAGAATATTTATGCAGTGAAGCGATGCATCATCTTGGAGTTCCATCAACAAGGGCGCTATCATTAAGTTTAACTGGTGATCAGGTATTAAGAGATGTCATGTACAACGGAAACCCAGCACACGAGTGGGGTGCAATTGTTTCTAGAGTTGCTAAATCATTTTTACGCTTTGGGAATTTTGAGATTTTTTCCTCAAGAAACGATATTAAAAATTTAAAAATACTCACAGATTATACCATAAAAAGTCATTTTTCACATCTAGGAAAACCTAGTAAAGAAGTGTATCTACAATTCTTCCAAGAAGTGACCAACAAGACATTAGAAATGATTATTCATTGGCAACGAGTAGGCTTTGTTCATGGGGTTATGAATACAGATAATATGTCTATTTTAGGCCTAACCATTGATTACGGACCTTATGGTTGGCTAGAAGGTTTTGATTTTGAATGGACACCAAATACAACAGACAAGCAACATAAAAGATATAGATATGGAAACCAACCTACCATTGGTTTGTGGAATTTATATCAATTGGCAAATGCCTTATATCCATTAATTGAAGAAGCTGCTCCTTTAGAAAAAATCTTAGAGGGGTATAAAAGCAACTTTGAAAAAAAGTCTCAAGACATGATGCGGGCTAAATTAGGATTGACTTCTGCTAAGGAAACAGACATCAATATTATCCAGTCTCTAGAAAACAATCTTCAAGCAACAGAAACAGACATGACTATTTTTTTTAGAACATTAAGTTCTTTTAAGAAGGAGCAGCCAGAAAAAGGAGTTGAATTAATACAGGATGCTTTTTACACTCCAGATACCATAAAAGGAAATGTTTTAAATAATTGGAAACAATGGTTTGCTGACTACGCCAAACGATTGGAAGATGAAACTACATCAGCTGAAGAACGTCAACAACAGATGAACAAAATAAACCCAAAGTATGTGCTTCGAAATTACATGGCTCAGTTGGCAATAGACAAGGTAGATAAAGGAGATACCTCATTACTTAAGGAATTATATTTACTGTTAAAAGAACCATATTCAGAGCAGCCAAAGTTTGAGCATTGGTTTGCAAAAAGACCAGAATGGGCAAGACATAAAGTAGGATGTTCTATGCTGTCTTGTAGCTCTTAATTAGCTAATAATAAGAATTTTTTTAATACAAACTTAAAACTTCATAGACCCTAGTTTTAAGGGAAAATATTTTTTCACAAACCTACTGCACTAGAAATCTGATAGCTAATAAATTCAATTATTCTAAATTCTTTTAAATAAGAAACTTACAATACCGGACTTGTTAATGGTACCTTAGGCAAAAAACAATGTCAATAGAACGAAGGGTCGTATTGGTGGAAAAACTTTTTCATCAATTAGAACAAGAAACCACCAAATTTACTCAAACAACGGGTATTGGCTGTGTCTCTGGTTGTGGAAAATGCTGTACATCACCACATGTAGAGGCCTCCCCATTAGAATTTTTGCCATGGGCTTTTCATTTATTTTTAAATGGTGAAGCTGAAAAAATGCTTGCTTCACTAAATGAAACTCAAAGCGCTACCTGTATTATTTACAAAGCCTTGTCTATTTCCGGCAAGGGAAGTTGTAGCAATTACAAATACCGTGGATTAATTTGCAGATTGTTTGGGTTTGCTGCCAATACAGACAAATATGGAAATTTGAGATTGGCTACCTGTAAAATTATTAAAGAAGATCAAACAGATATCTATAACTCAACTGCTGAGGCAATTACAAAAGGATTATATGTGCCTGTATTTACAGAGTATTATATGCAATTAAATCAGATAGATTTTAACTTAGGAAACATGATTGTACCCATTAACAAAGCACTTAAAATGGCTTTAGAAGAAGTCTTGCAATACTATGCATACAGACCTTCTCCTGATGTAAATAAAAAGTGTGTCTAGAATAATTTTACCAACTACCAGAGGAACCTCCGCCTCCAAAACTTCCACCACCAAATCCGCCACCAAATCCTCCACTACCAAAGCTACCTCCTGAAGAACTTCCGCCTCCAAATCCGCCACTTCTTCCCATGCTGCTTAAAATAAGAATGTCTAATAATGCACCTGATCCAGATCTTCTCCCACCATTTCTTCCACCTCCTCTATTTCTAAAAATAAAAAATAGAAAAACAATTACTATAAATGGAAGAACTCCAGAAAACCCTTTTCCTTTTTTCTTACTTTTTCGTTTGCTGGTTTCTTTAAACTCTCCTGTTAATACTTCAAAAATTCCATCAGTGCCTTTATCTAAGCCCTTATAATAATTTCCTCTTTTAAATTCGGGGATAATACGTGATTCTATGATTCTTTTAGACATCAAGTCTGTAAGAGCTCCCTCGGTTCCTCTTCCTGCTTGAATGGCAACTTTTCGGTCTCCTTTAGCCATCAACAATACAACTCCATTGTCTTTGTCTTTTTGTCCAATTTTCCATTTTTCTCCCCAGTTGGCAGCTAGATAATTAATATCTTCTCCATTTGTTGAGTTAATTACAATCACTACAATTTGTGTGGATGTAGATGCGGAATATCTTAATAGCTTTTGCTCTAAACTTGTTGCTTCAGATAAAGAAAGTGCTTGTGAATAATCATAAACGCTGGTCTGCTTTTTTGGAACATCAGGAATTTCATATTGTGCCTGACTAGTATTAACAAAGAAAAAAATAAGTAATACCGAAATTAGTGTCTTTTTCATGAGCTTTTAGAGATTTCGTTAGACAATTCATCTGTATCATCATCTTGATAAGGGAAATGAATTTTCAATTCTTGTCCTGCCTTTAATATACCTTCTACGAGACCTTCTTTAAATGCTCCTTTTCTGAAATAATTTTGCATCATTTCTTTTGTTGTATCCCAAAAACTATCTGCTACTTTATCATTAATTCCTTGATCGCCAAGAATCACAAATTTATGATCATTTACTGCTACATAAAAAAGCACTCCATTTCTTAATTCGGTTTCATGCATCTTTAATTCATCAAAAACTTTCTTTGCATGTTCGTAATGATCTTCGTCTGTATGTGCCTCTATATGAACTCGTATTTCGCCAGAAGTGTTTTTCTCTGCTTCTTGAATAGCAACCACAATCGCTTCTTCATCTTGGGTAGAAATAAAAGGTGTTTTTTTTGACATTATTCTTTCTTATTAAAGTCAAAATTTACTTCTACTGCATTTTCTGATCCAGGATTCGATGAATATAGATCCATACCCTCAAAACCAAATACTCCTGCTAAAGCGCTATTGGGGAATACTTTAATATGTTTGTTGTATTGGTTTACTTTTCCGTTAAATCGATCTCTCTCCATTTTAATTCGGTTCTCAGTTCCTTCTAACTGATTTTGTAGTTCTAAAAAATTCTGATTTGATTTTAAATCTGGGTATTTTTCTACCACTACCAACAACTTAGACAAGGCACTTGATAAGCCAGACTGCGCTTGTTGAAACTGAGCTAAACTTGCTCCTGTTAAATTCCCCGCATTAATGGTTGTAGATGTTGCTTTAGCTCTTGCATTTACAACTTCAGTTAATGTTGATTTTTCAAAATCTGCTGCGCCTTGAACAGTTTTTACTAAGTTACCAATCAAATCATTTCTTCGTTGATAGGCACTTTCAACATTAGACCATGCAGCTTTTGCATCTTCTTGATTTACAACTGCAGTATTGTTTATTCCTTTTGCCCAGCTATACCCAACATATAGCACTACTAATATAATTATTAATGGAAGCCACTTTTTCATTTGTTCTCTATTTTATAGTTATAAATTATTTAATTTCTACAAAGATGTTCCACCATCTAAGGTAATTGTTTGACCTGTCATAAATTTTGTTTGATCTGAAGCTAACCATACTACAGCATCTGCAATTTCTTTAGCCTTCCCATAGCGTTTCATTGGAATAACACTCTTTAAAATAGCATCCATTTCTGGTTTTGCATTTATTAATTGATCTAATAATGCCGATTCTGTATACCCAGGACAAACCGCATTTACTCGTATATTTTTAGTTGCATATTCCATAGCAGCCGATTTTGTCATTCCTACTACCGCAAATTTACTAGCGCTATAACTAATATTATTGGGAGAGGCTTTTAAGCCTGCTAAAGATGCTATATTCACAATATTACCATGTCCTTGTAATAAAAACTGTTGTATTGCTACTTTCATACAATAAAAAACTCCTGTTTGGTTTACGGCTATAACCCTGTCCCAATCTTCTAATCTAGACTTGTGAGTTGGTAATAAATTAGGGCCAATCCCTGCATTATTTACAATAACATCCAATGATTTATATTTGTTTACTGTTTGTTTTAGCAAGTCTTCTACTTCTTCAAACTTAGTAACATCTGTTTTTATAGGTAGTGATTCTCCTCCATTTGTTACAATTTCATCTGCTACTTTTTTTGCATTTTCTAAATTAATATCAGAAACTACCACTTTTGCACCATGGTGTGCAAAATGAATAGCCGCTGCTTTTCCAATTCCTGAACCTGCTCCTGTGATAATCACTATTTTATTTTTTACTTCCATTTTATATAATTTAAATTTAGGTGATTGAGCGGAGTCGAAATCACAATTCTTTAAAAGTGTCTTCGACTTCGCTCAGACATCAAGTTATTTGCAAAAAATTAATCGCGAATCTGACAATGCCGTAGCTCTTAGATCTCTGGGATAGTCTTTTATTGCAATTAATTTCATAAACTCATTTTTATTAGCATATCTCACAATCAATACTTCATCCCAAAGTGGCTCATCAGAAGGTCCTAAAATGGTTGCAAGTGGTGATCCTTTAAAGATAATCTCTGCATTAATTGTTTCAAAAAAAGGAACAGCTGCTTTTAAATAATCTGCATACGCTTCTTTTCCTGTTTTTCCAGTTTCATCTACTGTTTCTTTATAATTCAAATAATTGAGCATAAAAACAGGTTTGCTCTCAGAAAAATCTTGTAACTTTTTGAAACTATTTTTTTGATTTAATTGCTCACTCATCTCTAATCTATTGAATTAGTTTTAATAGATTTTAAGGCCAAATTACAACACAATTCTGCTGCTTTATCCAAGTTAGCGAAACGAGGATCTGATGTTAAGCCTTTACTATATCTATAATATATTTGTTGTGCTATTACTGCTATTTTAAACAATCCAAACGCGTAATAAAACACCATATTGTGAATGTCTCTTCCAGATTTTTTTGCGTATGATGCTACAATTTCACTTCTCATTGGATTTCCTTCAAAAATTGTTGGCGAAGGAATTCCTTGTTTTATAAAATCATGATCAGATGCTAAAGTCCAATATCCTAATGAAGTTCCTAGATCCATTAATGGATCTCCGAGCGTGGCCATTTCCCAATCTAAAACAGCGGTAATTTCTTTCCAAGAATTGTCTTTAAAAACAACATTATCATATTTATAATCGTTGTGAATTAAGCAATGTTGGTAGTTTTTTGGTTGATTTTCTTGCATCCATTGCATGACCTTCTCTGCTGAAGGAACATCCTTGGTTGCTGCTTTTAGGTATTGCTTTCCCCAATTGGTTACTTGTCTTTCTACATATCCTTCTGGCTTTCCTAAATTTGTTAAACCAATGGCGTCATAATCTAGCTGATGTAATTCAGTAAAAGTATCTAACCAAGCATTGGCAATTGTCTTATAATCATTTGCTGGAATAGCTCTTTTTTTTGCTTCCTTAAAATTTAAGATAATTCCTTCTACTTTCTCCATAATGTAGAATTCACTTCCTAAAACAGCAGCAGCATCTGTATATGCAAACATCTTAGGAACTTTAGAAAACTCTTTTTGAACTGCGGATTGCACCTTAAACTCACGACTCATATCATGACCTCTTTTAATAGCACCTATAGGCGGTTTACGCAACACATATTCTTTGTTTTCTATAGATAAGAGATAGGTGAGATTAGAATATCCATGGGTAAATTGCTTCACAAATAATTCACTCTCTATAGAGTCAATCAAGTGGTTTTCTTGTAAAAACTGTTTAAGTTTTACCGCTGGTAACTCTTCTCCTTTTCGTACTTCTTGATTAGACATTATGACAGTTTTCCATGGGTTCTAATCACACTTTTTCCTAATTGATACATATGCACCTCATCTGGGCCATCTGCCAATCTAAGCATTCTTGCAATCGCAAAATAGTGTGCTAATTGTGTATCTGGTCCAACACCTTTTCCTCCTAAAATTTGCATCGCTCTATCAATAACTTTTAAAGCCATTTTGGGTGCCACAATTTTAATCATTGCTATAATATCTTTGGACTCTTTGTTTCCTAATTTATCCATCTTATCAGCTGCAGATAGCGTGAGCAAACGTGCTTGTTCGATCTCACATTGAGATTTGGCAATTTCATGACGAATACTACTAAAATCTACAAACTTCTTTCCAAAAGCCTCTCGTTCTAAGGTTCTTTGCGACATGAGTTCTAGCGCATATTGTGCCATTCCTACCAAACGCATACAATGATGAATTCTACCTGGGCCTAATCGTCCTTGTGCTATTTCAAAACCTCTCCCCTCTCCTAAAATTAAATGATCTTTAGGAACACGAACATTGTTTAAAACAATTTCAGCATGCCCTTCTGGAGAATCGTAAAATCCTAATACAGATAATGGTCTTATGATTTCTACTCCTGGAGTGTCTAAAGGAACCAACACCATACTTTGTTGTTGGTGTCTAGAAGCAGTTGGGTCTGTTTTACCCATAACAATCGCTACTTTACAATGAGGATCCATACCTCCACTAGACCACCATTTTCTTCCGTTAATTACATATTCATCTCCTTCCAAGAGAATAGAAGTTTCTATGTTTGTGGCATCTGAAGAGGCTACCTCTGGTTCTGTCATTAAAAAGGCAGAGCGGATTTCTCCTACCATTAAGGGAGTTAACCATGCGTCTTTTTGTGCATCATTTCCATATTTAGCCAATACTTCCATATTTCCAGTATCTGGTGCAGAGCAATTAAATATCTCTGAAATCCAAATTCTTCTCCCCATAATTTCTGCTAATGGTGCATATTCTAGGTTGGTTAAGCCAGGGCTTAAATCTCCATAATCTTTGGGTAAAAAAAGGTTCCACAATCCTGCATTTTTAGCTTTTTGTTTGAGTTCTTCTGTTTTAGGCCAACGTTTCCATAAGTTTTCTGTGTTCTGTTGAAAAGCATGGAACTCTGCTTCTACAGGAACAATATGTTCTTCAATAAAAGCAGTAAGTTTTACCTGTAAGTCTTTTGATTTTTGTGAATATTCGAAATTCATTGTTAGTTTTCAGTATTAATAAGTGTCGTTTTTATGGAGTATTATTGAACATAGAATGATTTTAATTCATCCATTGCATTATAATGCATGGTCAACAACCTATCCTGCAATCATATATCCACCATCTGCAGTATACACTCCACCAGTCATATAAGATCCAGCATCAGAAGCTAGTAGACTAGCAATTCCTATCATTTCTTCAGGCTGTCCCATGCGTCCGCTCGGAATGGTTTTTTGTACTTTATTCAATAGTTTTTCATTAGTCCACAAGGCAGCACTAAATTTTGTTTGTATGAGTCCTGGGCAAATGGCATTGGCACGAACTCCGTGTTGCCCCCATTCTTTCGCTTGGTTTTTAGTCAGCATTAAAATAGCAGCTTTACTTGTGCTATACAATCCTAATCCAAGACCAGGAGTTAGCGCCTCCACAGATGCTATATTAATAATACTTCCGTTTTTATGTTCTTGCATATGAGGCAATACTAGATTAGACAATGCCCAAGGTGCTTTTACATTTACATCCATAATCTTATCAAAAATTGCTGGATCTACATCTTCAATAGGTCCAAAAACCGGATTAATTGCAGCATTATTCACTAAAATATCAATACGCTCTAGTTCTTTAATTGTAAGATCTACTAAAGCTTTTCTTTGATCTTCTTTACCAATATGGCAGGCTATTCCGATGGCTTTTAATCCAAGAGCTGTAAACTCTTTTACAACTTCATCACAAGCTTCTTGACTTCTACTACTTATAACAACACTGGCTCCTTTTTCAGCTAAGCCTTTAGCAATAGCTTTTCCTATTCCTTTACTAGATCCTGTAATAATAGCAACCTTGCCTTCTAAATTAAATTGTTGATGTGCGTTCATTAAATTACGGGTTCTGTGTCTTTTTTTATAGTAATAGATTCAGTATTAAATAGAATCTCTGATAGTCCTGATGTTTTTGGCAATTCATAGGTAAAGAAATATTTCATGGTATGTATTTTACTTTCGTAAAATTCTTTTGAATATTTACCATCAGCACTCATTGCTTTTGTGGCATTTACTCCTAAATCTAACCAAGTCCAACCCACTAAAATTAAACTAAAGAATTCCATAAAAATAGAGGCATCTGCTAAGTATCTTTCGTAATCACCTTTCATTGCATGAGGCATTAAATGACCCAATACTTTTTGAGTGAGTTGTAATTTTGCTTCAAGAGTCTTTGCATACGATTGCAAGCCTTCTATTTCTTTTGCTTCATTGATTGTTATCATAATTTCGGCAGAAAGTAATTGCAATGCCTTACCATTACTCATGGTTACTTTTCTACCTAATAAATCTTGAGATTGTATCCCTGTAGTTCCTTCGTACAAAGCAGATATTCGTATGTCTCTGTAGTATTGTTGTAAAATAAAATCTGCACAAAATCCGTAGCCCCCTAGAACCTGTAATCCGTTATTTACAGCAGCAGCTCCAGCTTCAGATGGATATGTTTTTACAATTGGAATAATCATTTCCAACAACAAATTGTATTTCTCTTTTTCCTCTGGTGAAGTTGCCGTTTCTATAATGTCGTAATATTTTGCCGCTAAAAAAACCAAACTCATAGATCCTTCTACAACCGCTTTTTGCATTAAAAGCATTCTTCTAACATCTGGGTGTTCTATAATTAATGCTTGATTTTCTTCTGGATTTTTCTTACCATTACTTGATAATTTTCTTCCTTGAGGACGTTCATTTGCATACTGTAATGATGCTTGATATGCCGCAGAAGCAATAGCAGAAGCTCCTCTTCCAACAGCAATTCTTGCAGAGTTCATCATTAAAAACATATACTTTAATCCTTGGTTAGGCTCACCAACAATCCATCCCTTACAGTCATCTGCATCTCCAAAACCTAGGTGGGTGGTACAATATCCTCGTTGCCCCATTTTCTGAAAATCTGCAACAGTTGTAACATCATTAAATTCTAATGCCCCTGAAGTAGTTGGTCGATTCTTTGGAACCACAAATAGAGAAATTCCTTTGGTTCCTCTTGGAGCTCCTTCAATTCTTGCCAATACTAGATGGACAACATTTTCAGTGAAATTATTATCTCCTCCAGAAATAAAAATTTTCTGTCCAGAAATTTTATAAAAACCATCCTCTGTTGGAGTTGCTTTTGTAACAATATCAGATAGAGAACTTCCTGCCTGAGGTTCTGTTAAACACATAGTCCCTCCCCATTGACCAGTTAACATATTTGGTACATAGGAATGGTTTAATTCTTTAGTTGCAAAATGGATAATTAATTCTGCTGCTCCTTGAGTTAATCCTGCATAGCCAGGCAAATGATTGTTGGCAGCATCTAAAATATACGTAGCGGCTGTATGAGATAAAAAAGGAATTTGCATTCCACCATCTTCATAATTAAAAGGGGCCGAAATAAGACCCATTTCTCCACCTTTATGCATCATTGTTTTTACTTGATCGTGAACAAATACTTTTCCGTCCTTATGATACGCTGGGTGTTCGTCCATTTCTTTGACGTAAGGAAATAATTCTCTGTCAGCAAATTCTTTGACTGAATCTATAAACATGTCAAGCGATTCTTTATCGTGATCTTGAAAGCGATCTCTAACAAGTAATTCCTCTAGATTGTGAACATCATAAAGAAGGTATTTTAATGTATCTACATCTACATATTTTTCAGCCATACTATTTTAACGTTTTATAATTGATTTTTTATCTTAATTAATTCTGATTTTACTGCTTCCAATCTACTAATTATTTCATAGTTATTGACGGTGCCAACAGGGTTTTTCTTAAGTTTTTGTTTTGCTCCTTCTAATGTGAATCCTCTTTCTTTTACAAGGTTGTAAATAAGCTGAAAGTTAGAAATATCATTTGAAGTAAATAAACGATTTCCTTTGGCGTTTTTTTTGGGCTTGATAATCTCAAATTCTTTTTCCCAAAAACGAACTAAAGAAGTATTTACATTAAATGCCTTGGCTACTTCACCAATTTTGTAATACCTTTTTTCGGGTAAATCTATATCCATTAGTCTAATGATTGATTTTCTTGTGATGCCATTTCTAACATTCTATCGTATTCCTCTGGAGTTAAATCACTAAAATAAAAATATACAGGGTTTAATTTTCTATTTCCTTTAATCACTTCATAATGCAAATGAGGTGCTGTAGAGATTCCTGAGGTACCAACATAACCAATTAAATCTCCTCGTTTTACTTTTTGACCTTTACGAACAGTATATTTTTCTAGATGTGCATAAAAAGTTTTGTAACCAAATCCATGATTTATTTTTACTTGGTTTCCATAGCCTCTTCTAGATCGTTTAACTTTCTCGATTTTTCCGTTCCCAGTCGCATATACAGGTGTTCCTCTTGGAGCAGAAAAATCCATACCCCAATGAAACTTTCTAGTTTTATAAATTGGGTGTATTCGATAACCATAGCCAGAAGCCATCCGTTTCAAATCTTTATTTGCAACTGGCTGAATTGCTGGTATTGAAGCTAGCATTTCTTTTTTATTTTTTGCCAATACAACAATTTCATCTAGAGATTTAGACTGCACTACTAGTTGCTTAGATAGAATATCTAATTTTTTAGTAGCAGTTTTTATCAACTTAGTATTGTCATAACCGTTTAAATAACGGTATCTATTCACCCCTCCAAAGCCTGCTTTTCGTTGTTCTTCTGGTATTGGATTTGCTTCAAAATAAGCTCTGTAAATATTATTATCTCTTTGTTGTAATTGAGACAATATAGAAGAACTTTCATCTAATCGTTTATTTAATAATTCGTAGTTAAATTTTAGATTTTCTAATTCTCTTTCTTGAGCTAATTGATCTGGTGTTTTAAGAAATTGACTCAACACTATGAAGCCTGAGAGCATAACTAGTAAAACGCTAAATGAAATAAGAATAACTATCTTAGAGATAGTTCCTTTACTTTGTTCTATTCTTCGATAGCTTAGGGTCTCTGAATCGTAATAATATTTTACTTTTGCCATACAACTAAAAATGCTACTTTTGTTTGTGATAAAGTACTGGTTAAAGTTAGTACTTTATAAATAATGAAAAACAAATTTACAAAATGTTTCACTAACTTTAGTTATGACTCATTTGAAGAAAATTTTAACATCACTAACGGTAAAGAAATTCAACTTTTGATTTATGAAATCTCAAGAAATTCGTTCAAAATTTTTAGATTATTTTAAAGAAAAATCGCATCAAATTGTTCCATCATCACCCATGGTTTTAAAGGATGATCCAACGTTGATGTTTACCAATGCTGGTATGGCCCCTTTCAAAGAATATTTTTTAGGAAATAGCATTCCTAAGAATGCTAGAATTTCTAACACTCAAAAATGTTTACGTGTTTCTGGAAAACACAATGATCTAGAAGAAGTTGGCTACGACACCTATCATCATACCATGTTTGAGATGTTAGGAAACTGGAGCTTTGGTGATTACTTTAAGAAAGAGGCTATTTCTTGGGCTTGGGAATTACTAACGGAAGTATACGGAATATCTCAAGATATCTTATATATAACTATTTTTGAAGGAAGTACAGACAAGGATAATTTGCCAATAGATCAAGAAGCTTATGATTTCTGGAAAGAAATCGTCCCTGAAGATCGAATTTTGATGGGGAATAAGAAAGATAATTTCTGGGAAATGGGAGAGCAAGGCCCTTGCGGTCCGTGTTCCGAAATTCATGTTGATATTAGATCCGATGAAGAAAAAGCGACAGTTGACGGAAAGAGTCTCGTTAATATGGATCATCCGCAGGTTGTAGAAATATGGAACTTAGTTTTCATGCAATACAACAGAAAAGCAATGGGTGAGCTAGAAGAGCTACCTTCAAAACATATTGATACTGGGTTGGGATTTGAACGCCTGTGCATGGTTTTACAAGATGTAAAATCAAATTATGATACCTGTCTCTTATACACATCTCCGAGCCCACGA
>OJFB01000117.1_pt1 | contig 21622 bp, 17 predicted proteins | sample 1593811 | NCBI WGS metagenome assembly OJFB01 (sample SAMN05416736, study PRJEB24817) | seawater metagenome | isolation source: Sea water | place: Canada:Atlantic | collected 2013-07
TCGGAGATGTGTATAAGAGACAGGTTTAGCAGACGGCTATTTTGTGTTACCATATACAATTGGAAATTACCTGTCTAAAGATATTAGAACAGGACCTATTTCAACGGAATCTATAGAATTTGAAGAAGCAGAGGCAAAAGTAAAGTCTGAAATTGATCACTTTATAAATAACAAGGGAACCAAACCTGTGGATTATTTCCACAAACGTCTTGGGAAAATTATGTGGAATAAATGTGGTATGGCTCGTAATGAAAAAGAATTAAAAGAAGCGATTGAAGAAATTTCAGCGCTTCGTGATGAATTTTATAAGGACGTGAGAGTGCCTGGAGCCGCCAATGAATTTAATGAAGAACTTGCAAAAGCAGGCCGTGTGGCTGACTTCCTTGAGTTAGGAGAGCTGTTTGCAAAAGACGCATTGGTTCGAGAAGAATCTGCTGGAGGTCACTTTAGAGAAGAATACCAAACTGCAGAAGGGGAAGCGCAACGTAGAAAAGAGTTTCAATTTGTATCTGCATGGGAATACAAAGGCGCTCCAAAAGATGCTGAACTGCATAAAGAAGAGTTAGTTTACGAAAATATAGAAGTTAAAGAACGATCCTACAAATAAGCACTGCTATGAATTTAACATTACAAATATGGCGACAAAAAAACGCCGAGGCTAAAGGGAAAATTGTAGAATATCCAATTAAAGATATCTCTCCAGACATGTCATTTCTTGAAATGTTGGACATCCTTAACAGACAACTCATAACCAATGGGGATACTCCCGTTGCTTTTGATCATGATTGTAGAGAAGGCATCTGTGGATCATGCTCACTATACATTAATGGAGAAGCTCATGGACCTGACCGTCGAGTAACAACTTGCCAACTGCACATGCGTAAGTTTAAAGATGGTGACACTATTTTTATTGAGCCTTTTAGAGCAGATGCATTTCCTGTTATAAAAGATTTAGTGGTCGATCGCTCAGCTTTTGACAGAATACAACATGCTGGTGGTTTTATATCGGTAAATACGTCTGGAAACACACAAGATGGAAATTCTATTCCCATCTCAAAACACGATGCAGATGAGGCAATGGATGCCGCGACTTGTATTGGATGTGGTGCTTGTGTTGCGAGTTGTAAAAACTCTTCCGCAATGCTATTTGTAGGGGCTAAAGTATCTCAATATGCATTGTTGCCACAGGGTCAAATTGAAGCCACAGATCGTGTTCAAAACATGGTAGCTCAGATGGATTTAGAAGGCTTTGGAAACTGCACCAATACCGGCGCTTGCGAGGTTGAATGTCCTAAAGGAATTTCATTAGAAACTATTGCAAGAATGAATCGGGAATTAATTAAAGCGAGTGTAAAGTCTTAATCTGCTAACACAAACTCTTCTATAGTATCCCAACCCGCACGTACTTCAATAGGTTCTGAAGCGTAACTAACACGCTCAGGCTGTGTTTTACTTAAATAATTTCCAGTATCATAATCTCCGTTTTGATTGGTGTCAAATACAGCTCTTAAGAAATAGATGCCCGGACTCACATCTTGGAAGTCAATTGGTGAAGGGTTTAGTTCCAAAGAAGATTCAATAACCTCTCCTTTGTCATTTGTTATTTGAACGATCAAAGGATAAACACCATTGCTTATATTAATCCTTACATTTCCATAATCAGATTGAAGTTTGGTAGAGGCTTTATAGTTTAAAGTATCGTTTGCTACGCCATAAAAATCTGTTAAAGCACCTGGCAATAGTTGGATATCGTAACTATTTTTTTCTGTTTTATCGAAATCTAATACAACGCTGTTAATTATTGAATTTAGGACCATCTTTGGTTTTATAAAAACCGAGTCTTTATCCATAACTCGCACCTTTGATTCGTCTATATTTTTTAGAGGCGTCGAGGCGCTTATGACATAAGAGTCTTTTAACTTTAGGGTCGAAGAAAGAGATTTGAACACTAAAGAGTCCGACTCAAATTCTTTTATTTTCACAACGGCTGTGTCAATAGATTGCTCGCGAATGACTTCAAAAACCAAAGAATCAGCTTTTAATGCAGGGCGATACCAATAGTTCAAAGTATCTTTTTCTATTTCTTTAGTAATGACGGATGAAAAACCATCTGGAACATCGGAAATGATATTTATAAGCATCGATTCACCATCACCCTCGTAACCAAAAGCAATTTTATTTTGAGAGGCTTGTCGTGCGCGTTTAAAACTGTAATCTATAGATTCTTTAAACAGTTTCAATTCATAAGCTGTATCTGATGGAACTGTAATAAATTGCTTTCTGTAGGCAATCTTATCTGTCTTTTGCTGATAAGTATAATTTGGATTCTCTTCCTTAAGTGCCGCTAATAGATAGGACCCTTTTTTTATGTTTTCTAAACTAAAACCAGAAGCACTATCGGTAACTGCAATATATTTTGGCTTTTGTTTATATAAAATAGAATCGTGGAAAGAAGAATCTACTTCGTACAATAAAACAGCAACACGTTCGTCTACATCTTTATTTAAAGCATCAGAAACAATCCCTGAAACAGAAAGTGAGTCAATATAATTCCCGGTGGAAAATACATACTTATAATATGGAAACAAATTACCCTCGTTATTGTCTGCGATACTTTCTCCAAAGTTAAAAGCATACGTGGTGTTAGGTTGAAGTGTGTCAAAAAGTTTAATAGTAATTACTTTACTTGCGGTCCCAACCGGTACGATCTCTGGCTCAATATTCATTGGGGGAGATATAATAAGCTGTTTTTGAAGATTTGACAACTTAACATATTCATCAAATTGAATTTTGATTTCATTGGCATCAAAATTTATAGAAAAATTTTCTGGAGTTGACTTAATGATAACTGGAGGGGTTTCGTCTTTATCACCACCCGTAGTAGTGCCTCTATTAGCACACTGTGTCAATATCATACCCACAACGACTAAAAAACCTAAGTTAGCTATACTTTTACCCATTAGAACTGCATTTAATGCAAAGTAACAACATATTTTAGTACTAACGAAAAATGGAATGCGTAATTGCAATAGTTGCTAAACTTAAACGCAGGTTAGTCGCCTTTTTTAAAACTAAAGCACAAGCTTCAATCGTAGCACCTGTGGTAATAACATCATCAACCAGTAACACATGCAAATGATCAATCTTATGAAGATCGACGGCAACAAAACTATTTGAAACAGACTGAAAGCGTTCTTCTCTAGATTGAAAGACTTGCGTTTGTGTGAAAGTAGATTTTAACAATACAGAATCTTCAAATTTAGCATTCAAACTAATCGCAAGATACTGAGCAAAGAGCGCAACTTGATTATAGCCCCGTTTTTTAAGCTTACGTGGATGAATAGGAACAGGAATAACTACATCTATAGAGTTAAAAAAATTAGATTCAACCAACTCAGCGCCTAGCCATTTACCAAATAACAGCCCGAGTTCTTCTTGGCCTTTATATTTTAATTTATGCAACAACTTTTGCACTTTCCCACCCTTGTAAAAATAAAACAAAGCAGTTGCTCCCTTTAGCTCTACGCGACCATAAAAAATCTTTTTAATAGCTTCAGAGTTATCATAGTGGTAGTTTGTTAAAGGTAATTCGTGCCGGCAGCTGACACAAATTTGCAATTCATTGTCTGATAAAATCATACTACAGGCTTGACATGTTTTAGGAAAAAAAAGATTAACCAAGGATAAGAACATAGTAAAGAGATTTAGGAATTCATAAAACTAAAATTAAATCTCATATTTTTAAGCAAGTTTAACTCTTAATTCACAAGGTTTTTTATTTTTGTAATATGACAAATCAACCAGATACTTTTAAAAAGGTAATATCCCACGCTAAAGAATACGGATTTGTATTTCAAAGCAGTGAAATTTATGATGGCTTAAGTGCTGTTTATGACTATGCACAAAACGGTGTGGAGTTAAAGAAAAATATTCGTGAGTACTGGTGGAAAGCCATGGTTCAAATGAACGATAACATCGTAGGGCTAGATGCTGCTATATTTATGCATCCAACTACCTGGAAGGCTTCTGGGCATGTGGAGGCCTTTAACGACCCTTTAATTGACAATAAAGACTCAAAAAAACGATACAGAGCAGATGTTTTAATTGAAGACTACTGCGCCAAGATTGAAGGAAAGATAGAGAAGGAAATAAAAAAAGCGGAGAAACGCTTTGGCGAGAGTTTTGACAAAAGTGAGTTCATTAGCACCAATGGTCGGGTGGTGGCCTATCAAGATAAAATTAATGCTATTTTGTCACGAATGGGGCAATCATTAGAAAACGAAGACTTAGCAGATGTAAAAGCTCTTATTGAAGAGCTTGAAATATCAGACCCTTTAACAGGAAGTAAAAACTGGACCGATATAAAGCAATTCAACTTGATGTTTGGCACCAAATTGGGAGCAAATGCAGAAACTGCTATGGATTTATATTTACGTCCTGAAACGGCACAAGGAATTTTTGTGAACTTTCTGAATGTCCAAAAATCAGGTCGTATGAAAATCCCTTTTGGGATTGCACAGACTGGAAAAGCCTTTAGAAATGAAATTGTAGCGCGTCAGTTTATTTTTAGAATGCGTGAGTTTGAACAAATGGAACTACAGTTTTTTATCAAACCTGGAACACAAGCAAAATGGTATGAGCATTGGAAAGAAGCGCGAATGAAATGGCATTTATCATTGGGAATGGGAGCTGAAAACTACCGTTTTCATGACCATGATAAGCTGGCGCATTACGCAGATGCTGCCGCCGATATAGAATTTAAGTTTCCGTTTGGCTTTAAAGAACTCGAAGGTATTCACTCCAGAACAGATTTTGATTTGAACCAGCACCAAACCCATTCTGGTAAAAAACTTCAATATTTTGATCACGAAGAGAATAAAAATTATACACCATATGTTCTAGAGACCTCTATCGGATTGGACCGTATGTTTTTGGCTGTATTTTCTAATGCCTTGACTGAAGAAACTTTAGAGAATAACACGACGAGAACTGTTTTAAAATTACCTGCAGTCCTAGCCCCAACAAAAGCTGCTATATTGCCGTTAATAAAAAAGGATGGATTGCCTGAGGTTGCGAAAGCAATTTTAAATGATTTAAAATGGGATTTTAATGTGGTTTATGACGAAAAAGATGCTGTTGGAAGACGCTACCGTCGTCAAGATGCCTTAGGGACGCCTTTTTGTATTACTGTTGACCATGACACTCTAGAAGACAAGTGTGTGACCATAAGATACAGAGATACTATGGAGCAGCAACGTGTCAAAATAGAAGACTTAAAAACAATCATAGAAAATGAAGTTGCCATGAAACACTGGCTTAAAGAACTGTAGTTTTTAATTTTATAATTAACCGATAAACCAATCTTGTGAAAGCAAAAAAGCTTTTTTACCTCATAACATGTGTCGCTTTAAGTTCTTTAAAAGGGCACGCTCAATTAAATGCTAGTGTGATCGGAGATGCTCAGGTTCTCGATAACAATTGTTTTCTGATAACCCCAGCTCTTGACTTTCAAACGGGGGGAGTATGGTATGACAACGCCATTGACTTCTCAAATGACTTTACCGTTTATTACCAAAATTACTTTGGAAGTAACGATGCGAATGGTGCGGATGGCATGGCGCTAGTTTTTAAGAGAACCTCAAATCCCGTTATTGGAGTTTCTGGTGGTGGTGTTGGTTATGAAGGAATTACTCAATCCATGATAGTAGAGTTCGATACTTGGCAAAATACTGATCGTAATGACCCTGTTTATGATCACATCGCAATAATGAAAAATGGAATTTCAAACCACACATCTGTGTCCAACTTAGCAGGTCCAATACAAGCGAGCGGAACTAGCGTCAACATAGAAGACGGCACAGATCATGAAGTTAAAATTGAATGGATAGCAAGTACTCAAACGTTTAATGTTTACTTTGATTGTGATTTGCGGCTTAGCATAACAGATGATATAAAAAATACTATTTTTGGCGGGGATCCTACCGTTTATTTTGGATTTGTTGGTTCTACTGGAGGAAGCGTAAATATCCACCGTGTTTGTTTTAACAGTATTTCATTTGTTGATAATTTAACCATAGACGATAAAACTATATGTAACGGAGACGATATCCAAATTGACGCAAGCATCCCTAGTGGCGACACTTATTTATGGTCTCCTGCAGAAGGAGTCAGTGATGTTGACAGTCCCGTACCTACGCTGTCACCAACGGTTACTACAACATATTCTGTGTTAATCACCGATATTTGTGGAGACCCTTCAACACAAAGCGTCACCATTAATGTAATCGATGGCACTACTCCAGTGTTTGATCAAGTCCCTCAAATATGCCAAGGAGATACACTTAATTCTCTTCCAAGCACTTCTATAGAAGGAATTAGTGGAGCATGGGCACCCGCATTAGATAATACATCAACTACAACCTATAATTTTACGCCAGACGCTGGACAGTGTGCCTCTGATACTACAATGACCATTGTAGTTGAGCAGACAACCACGCCAAGCTTTACACAGATAGGCCCAATATGTGAAGGAGATACATTTACATTACCATCAACCTCTAACGAAGGCATTACTGGAACTTGGTCTCCGGCTGTCGACAACGCATTAACTACAGAATATACATTTGTACCAACTGCTGGGCAATGTGCTTCAAACGCTACAATGACTGTTGTGGTAGAGCAAGCAACAACAACAAACTTTACACAATTAGAACCTGTGTGTAATGGGAACTCATTTATATTAGTTTCGACTTCAAACGAAGGGATTTCAGGAACTTGGAGCCCGGCAATTAACAACACATTAACCACAGAATATACGTTTACGCCAGACCCTGGACAGTGTGCCCTATCAGCTACTATGACAGTAGTTATAGAGGCTATAACTACGCCTTCATTTGCTGCAATAGACTCTGTGTGTGAAGGAGATACTATCAATGAGTTACCTACAAGCTCTAACGAAGGTATTACTGGAAATTGGTCGCCTGCTCTAGACAATACATTGACCACCACCTACACGTTCACACCGGATCCCAATCAGTGCGCTAGTACAGCAAACACAATAATTACAGTAATTGCAAACAGCTCTTCTAATTTTAATCAATTAGATCCAATATGTGAAGGAGATACATTTATATTACCATCAACCTCTAACGAAGGCATTACTGGAAATTGGTCTCCGGCTGTCGACAACGCATTAACCACAGAATATACCTTTGTACCAACTGCTGGGCAATGTGCAACTGAAGCTGTAATGACCGTTACAGTAATTCCATTAATCACCCCCTTATTTACACAGGTGGATACCATTTGTATTGGGGATACTCTATTAGATCTCCCAACAACTTCAAACAATAGTATTGCGGGGGCTTGGTCGCCAGCAATTAACAACACAAGTACCACAGAATATACGTTTACTCCAAATCCCGGATTATCTTGTGTTCCTAGCACTACAATGACCATTACTGTACTAGCACAAACAATACCTAATTTCACACAAGTAGCTCCTGTTTGTGTTGGGGATTTTATAAGTCCCTTGCCACAGACCTCTAATAATGGGATCACAGGAACATGGACTCCCTCATTAAATAATTTAGAAACAACAACCTATATATTTACTTCAGACGCAGGGCAATGTGCTGATTCGACCACAATGACGATTGTTGTGAATACTATTAGTGCGTTAACGATTAACGCCACTAATGCTTCAGAAGATTTTGATTCAAATCAAGTGATTTCAGTCTCCGCAACAGGCGGAAGTGAGGATTATGAATACCAATTAGATGGGGGTGTTTGGCAAAGTAACTCAACCTTTGAATATGTAACCGGCTGTGAAGAACACACAGTTGCTGTAAGAGATGCGCTTGGGTGCAGCACAATTCCTGAGAAAACGGTGATGATTATGGAGTATCCAAAATTCTTCACACCAAATGGAGATGGATATAACGACACTTGGAACATCAAATGCCTAAAAAACAACTCCTTAGCTGAAATATTTATTTTTGACCGATTTGGTAAATTACTATTGGAGTTCAGACCCAGCCAAGATAATTGGGATGGCACATTTAATGGGCAATTATTAGCAGGCGGCGACTACTGGTTCTTAGTAAGCTACTTAAATAGCAGCGGTATAAAGACTCAATTTAGATCTCATTTCTCGTTACGCTATTAAATTCTCGTTTGTATAGGGGTCTTTTTAAAAATAGGCTTTCAATTGAATTGTTCCTGTGTGTATCGTACGACTGGTTTCACTCTTTCTTCCAAAATAATTTAAATTCAAATCAAGGTACTTTGTCAGTTTTTTCTGGGCGACCAAAGACCATGTAAAATTAGTTCCAGGCTGTAGTCCCTCCATCATTTGATAAGCAACCGGAGTATTGGCATTTCCAGAAAATTTATTGGAAAAATAATTAAACTCACCTGTAATAGCCGCTTTTTGGTTTTGTGTTAACGCAAATGAAAATCCATATTTTTCTTGAACTAATTGCTCGAGACTCCCAATAGAGTTGTCTTTTTTTTGATACTGATAAAACACATCAAATCGCTTGTTTTGATCTAATAAATAAGAGATTTTAGGACTTAAAAGGGATTGAGTAAGCAGGTAATTTTTTGAGGAAAAACTCTCACTTTCACTACTGATTTTATCCAAATTACTTTGTAAATTAAGCAGCCATTGATTTTTAATTTTATGAGTCATATTCAATTGGTGACTAATCGATTCAAGCTCAATATATCCGAAAGAAAGCACATTTCTAGCCTTTGAATCCAAATAACTATAGGAGACCGTATAGCGCTGTCTGCCTCTGTTTAAGAATAATTGATTTCTAAAATTAGACTGGAGCCCGAGTTGATCCCCAACTTTTGAATGAAATGGATTTAAGCGAACTGATTGGTTGGTGTTTTTATCTTTTCGGTCAATTAAAAAAGAGGTTTGATTGTAAAAGTGAGACCAAAACTTTTTATTGGACTGGGTGGAATTGGCCCACTGAATAGGGTTAAATGTAAGAGATTGGCTCAACTTATTTTGATGCGTTCGAATATAAACCTGATTAGGCAACAAGACTCTTATATAAATCGCCTGGTCTTGAAATTGTGCGACTTCAAATTCTTCTAATTCCTGAATTCCATTATCGTTGTAATCAAACCAAACGAAGCTACCTTGTCCAGACTCCACTTCAACATATGTAAAATCTTGCCGAGGTAGCCGCCCTGCATTAGTTTCAAAAAGCGTGTTCCAATGGATCAGATTATTTGCTATCTTTTGACTGTACTGAAGTCTTGAGTTGATAGATTTCTGTGACGGAGAACTGCTGTCTTCTGTTTTGAATTCACGGTAATTGGCATATAAACTGAGTTGTGTATTTTTATTTTGAATCCATTTAGAATCCAAATAATAGGTATTTGAAGAGTTTACCTTAGTAAGAAGATTGTCTTTTATACTGTCATTAACCCGATGGACATATCCTATTTTGGCAAATACTTTCGTGGAATCCCCTATCCCTTTAAAGAGTTCGTAAGATTTAAACTTTTGACTCACAGGGTTTAAAATATTTGATACAAGTTCTTTTTTTTCGTTGTGCTCAGTAGAGAACTTAACGCCTGCCCACCCTTTGTCATAACTGTATTTTAGCTGTGTGTTTGACCTATAAAAAAGAGATTTAGAGACCTTGGCATTTGTTTCTAGTAGACTAGAGTTTGAAAAAAACTGAAAACGATCAATTTTTAGCTTTGCTAAAACCAAATGTCGCTGGCCTTCATAGTTTTCATTATAATTTAACTTCTGAAACTGATAGTTGAATTGGCCGATTTCTGGGTGTGCTAGTTTAGCCGCTGTTTTAATAAAAACTTGATCTCCAAGATCTGATATAAGTTGGTTACTATAGGGCTGGTCAAGATTCCAATCTCTATTAAATTCTGGATTATATAAGCCTTCAAGATTCCTAAAATTTTCATGGATGTAATCAATATCTGTGGTCAAATTTAACTTCCATATTTGAGAAGGCTTTAGTAGTTGATGTGCAATCGACAATTGGGTCGCTACCCCAGTATTATCTTGATCTTCTAATGATGAATATAAATTCAAATCGTTTTTACTTGCAGCAAACTCAAAATTAACAAAGGTATTTTTATTAGGAACAAAGGAACCATTGACAACCGCTAACTGCAACTTGACTGGCGCAACTAGCCGAACAATTGGTTCATAGTCTCCTTGTTTTACTCCATCTACAGGAGCGATATATTCATAAATATTAGAGATTGCATTTGAGCTGGCAATCATATAATTACCTTGTTCAACTCCTACTGAAGTGAAGTTAACAAGGTAAAGTTCATCTTCGGGATTAGTTGAAAACTCAAAAACTTCCAGATCATTCACCAGTATCTTTTTATATAAGATTCTATTTTCATTGTAAGACTCTAGACTTGACGAAGGCGCTGACATTAGTGATTGGTTATCACCAGCGTTCGATAGAATTGATACTTGATCTGAGCTAAGTGATTGCTGCAGCGGCTGATTTTTTAAATCACTTTCGCTGTAAACAGAGGCTCCAATGGTCCATTTTTCAGTTTTAAACTGACTTCCTCCATAGCCAATGAAACGCGAGTAATTACGGGCACTGGATTGATAATCAACAGTGATTCGCATTTCTGATGTAATAGGGTATGTCGAATTAAAAATAATTTCACCTGCGTTATAATCAATATTATAGTCTTCTGTCGCGCCACGGCGCAATGGAACTCCGTTAACGTAGACTGTTTCGCTTCCCGAAACTACCAAAACATAAAGTTCATTGTTTTGGCCTACTAGCTTATATGGTCCCTGGTTACCTTCTTGAGCAATAAATTGACTTGTGGTAAATTGTCCACGAACTAAGGCACCGGCAGCAAAGGCGGTGTATTCAGAGTTGTTATTTTTAAAATGTGTAGATAACGACAAGCCTTGAACACGCTTTGAAAATTCGGCATAGTAAGAATCCTTATTTTTGAGATCGATATCCCCAGCTCTAATTCTCCATTTATCACTAAAAACTTCTACAAAAACTTGATCAAATTCATCCAAACGTTGTGAATACCCACTTTCTTGCAATGGGATGTTTGAATCTTGGATTGATGCCCTTAAGGTTACCTTATCATTTAACTTTCCACTAATCTGAAGGTCAAGCTCACTATTGAGAACCGAGTTTTGATTGTTTCCTATGGTAACTCCTCTAGAGATACTACCCGATGAAATTAACCCATCAAAAGGAGAAATAGCTGGCGTTTCACTTGGCTCTGACAATCTGTAAAGCTTCTGCAAGTTCCCCGTTCGATTGACAATAACTGATTCCTCGATTTCTTGATACGTCTTTGTGATAAATTTCGGATATGTTAAGTAATGAACTCGAATAGAATCCTGAGTAGTGTTTTGTGTGAAACTCAAAGTGGCTTTTTGGAAATCTACAGAGTATAATGCAGCTGAAATACGCTCGTTTTTTAAATTGGTGATAAAAAAGGAGGAAGGATTAATACTCACAGAGTCAAGCTGAATGTTGTCAGTAACCGTCACTGTTTTGAGTCTGTACAGTGAAGACGACTCTTGAGATGAGCTCCGGCTGATTGAGAAAAGAAATAAAATGATAAAAAAGTACTTCATTATAACTCTTAAACTGAAAAAAATCAAAAATATTTTGTTGATATTTTTCGTTAAAACAAGACTAAATATTTAGGGTAAAAGTACTCTATTAATTATTTTAGCTAAAATTAATGATCCAATAGATGAAAATTATTTCTTACAACGTTAACGGAATTAGAGCTGCGCTTAAAAAAGGGTTTATTGATTGGCTGAAAAGTGCCAATCCAGACGTGATCTGTTTACAAGAAATAAAAGCACAGGAAGATCAACTGGATTTAAGTGTTTTTGAAAATGCTGGATACCATTACAGTTATTGGTTCAGTGCTCAAAAAAAAGGCTATAGCGGCGTTGCTATTTTATCAAAAAAAGAACCAACTAACGTTGTCTATGGAACTGGAATTGAATCTATGGATTTTGAAGGTCGCAATATTCGTGTTGATTTTGATGGAGTCTCAGTTATGAGTCTATATTTACCTTCTGGAACCAACTTAGCAAGGCTAGAACACAAGCTTGAATACATGGATTTATTTCAAGACTACATAAACACACTGAAAAAAAAAGTTCCAAACCTTATTATTTGCGGAGATTACAACATCTGTCACGAAGCCATTGATATTCATGACCCTGTTAGGAACAAGAATATATCTGGATTTTTACCTGAAGAAAGGGCTTGGATGAGTCAGTTTTTAGAGAACGGGTTTGTGGATGCCTTTCGTGAATTTAATTCAGAAGCTCACAACTATAGCTGGTGGAGTTATCGTGCGAACTCTCGTACGAATAATAAAGGGTGGCGATTGGATTACACATTAGTTACTCAATCTTTACAAGAAAAGTTGAAAAGAGCCGTTATTTTATCGGAAGCGGTCCATAGTGACCATTGCCCGGTTTTAGTTGAATTAAAATAAATTAATATTAAAAATTACATACAATGTTTAAAAAAATTCTAGTTTTATCACTCATTATTTCTGTATCTAGTTCATGCGTATCTTCAAAGATTTATAAAGAATTAGACGGAAAATACACCTCTCTAAAAAACGATTATGATACTTTAAGTACACAAAACGAAGCCGTTATAAACGAAAGAAATTCCTTGCAAAATCAACTAGATCAGTTACAAAAAAAGTATGACTCTTTAATAACAGATCGAAATGCACTGCAACAAGAACTGACAGCGCTTCATAAAAAATACGAAGCCTTAAATGAATCCTACTCAGCATTGGAACAAAATAGCTCCAAGGAAATCGCTGATAATATTCAGAAAAACAGAGAGCTTCTAGCACAGTTAGAAGCTAAAGAACTCGCCTTGGCTGCGGAAAATGACCGTCTTTTAAAGCTAGAAGCTGACATGCAAGAACGTTCTCAACGAATTGCAGAATTAGAGTTACTGATTACTTCCAAAGACCAAGCTATGCGTGATTTAAAAAATGCCATTTCAAGTGCCTTAACTGCGTTTGAAGGCAAGGGATTAACTGTTGAACAGCGGAATGGGAAGGTTTATGTGTCCATGGAAAATAAATTACTTTTTAAATCTGGTAGTTGGGCCATTGGATCTAAAGGACGTATCGCAATCGAACAGCTAGGCTCTGTTTTAGCAGATAATCCAGAAATTGCAGTACTCATTGAAGGTCATACAGATAATGACCCTTTTTCAAGTGGTGGACAAATTGCCAACAACTGGGATTTATCTACTAAACGCGCAACCGCAATTGTTCAAATACTGAGTGAAAACGCAAGTATAAACCCTGAAAGCTTAACGGCGGCTGGACGTGGAGAATATGCGCCTATCGCCTCTAACGACGATACGGAAGGAAAAGCAAAAAACAGACGAATTGAAGTTATTCTTACTCCAAAATTAGATGAAATATCTAAGCTTTTAAATAACGATTAATGAAATACACCAAACTACCAAGTACTGATATTAAAATAAGTGAAATTTGCTTAGGCACCATGACCTGGGGTAATCAAAATACCGAGGGTGAAGGGCATCAACAAATGGATTTTGCATTGGACCGAGGAGTTAACTTTATAGATACTGCAGAGCTATATCCAGTTCCGGCAACAGCAGAAACCCAAGGGCTAACAAGTAAATATATTGGCAGTTGGCTCAAAAAAAACAAGACTAGAGATCAAGTAATTATTGCCAGTAAAATTGCAGGGCCTGGCGATTATACAGCACACATTAGGACCACTGGGTTTTCTCCACACTCTATAAAAGAAGCCCTAGATTTAGAACTCAAGCGCTTACAAACAGATTATATTGATTTGTATCAATTACATTGGCCCGAGCGTCAAACGAATACGTTTGGAGTTCGAGATTTTAAACCAAATCCAAACGATCGGTGGGTAGATAATTTTAATGAGGTATTGCACACCTTGCACACCTTTGTAGAGGCCGGTAAAATTCGAGCCGTTGGAATTTCTAATGAAAAAGCATGGGGAACAATGCGCTTTGCTGAAGAAGTTCGGAATCATAATTTTACTCCTATCAGCACCACACAAAATGCATATTCAATGTTAAACAGGGTTTTTGAAGGCGATATGGCAGAAGTTTCTATGCGTGAGAACATCGGACTTTTGGCATATTCTCCCTTAGCATTTGGAGTCCTTACAGGAAAGTATATTGAAGGGACCGCCGCAGACAATGCACGTCTAAATTTGTTTCCGCGATTTGCACGCTATAGCAGCGAACAGTCAAGCGAAGCGACTAAGCAATACCTTCTGTTAGCAAAAGATTTAGGAATGAGTCTAACCACTTTAGCGTTGGCATTTGTCAACCAAAGACCATTTGTCACTAGTAATATTATTGGAGCAACTAATTTAGAGCAGTTGAAAGAAAACATTGACAGCATAAACATCCAGCTTTCAAAAGAAACACTGGACCGAATCAATGCAATTCACGCCAGCATACCCAACCCAGCTCCTTAAATTTACACTAAATAAGTTTTAGGCTTGATCCTTATTGGCTAATTGACCGCAGGCAGCATCAATATCTTTACCACGAGATCTGCGAACTGTAACAGTAATGTTTTTCGCTTCCAGCATAGAAACATATAAGTCGATAGCAGCGTTGCTCGCTTGTTGAAACACCCCATCATCAATAGGGTTATATTCAATAAGGTTAACCTTGCTAGGCGCAAATTTACAAAAGTCAATTAATGCTTCAATATCTATTTTAGTGTCATTGATTCCTTCCCAAACGACGTACTCATATGTAATAATACGACTCGTTGCAGCATACCAGTGTTTTAGAGCCTCACGTAAATCTTTCAATGGAAATGTTTCATTGAATGGCATTATGGAAGTACGAACGCTGTCAATCGCCGAATGCAAAGACACTGCTAAATTAAATTTAACCGCATCATCAGCCATTTTTTTAATCATCTTTGGAACTCCAGACGTAGACACAACAATCCGCTTTGGCGACATCCCTAAGCCCTCTTTAGACGTAATCTTTTCAATCGCCTTAAGTACGTTATTGTAATTCATTAAAGGCTCTCCCATTCCCATAAAAACAATGTTGGATAAAGGGCGATTGTAGTATAGTTTACTTTGTTTATCAATGGCTACTACTTGATCATAAATTTCATCAGGGTTAAGATTGCGCATGCGTTTTAAACGCGAGGTCGCACAAAACTTACAATCAAGACTACATCCAACTTGAGATGATACACAGGCAGTGGATCGCTTAGCTGTTGGAATTAAAACTGATTCTACAATCATTCCATCATGAAGTCGGATTCCATTTTTTATGGTCCCATCTGTGCTTCTTTGCATTGAATCCACTTTGATGTGATTAATGCTAAAATTAGCATCCATCATCTGTCGGGTTTCTTTTGACAAATTTGTCATATCATCAAAATGATGGGCCCCTTTTTGCCAGAGCCACTCATAAACTTGGGTACCTCTAAAAGCTTGATCCCCATTAGAAGTAAAGAACTCTCTTAACTCCTCTTTTGATAAGGCACGAATATCTTTTTTGATGGTATTCATCTTAATTAAAACTATTAAACATTAAAAAAAAGCCTCAACATGGAGGCTTTTAAATTGGTTTTAGATGATCAGCATGGCATCACCATAACTATAAAATTTGTATTTTTCCTTAACTGCTTCTTCATAAGCCTTTTTTACAAAATCATGTCCGCCAAATGCGGCAGTCATCATTAAAAGTGTTGATTTTGGTGTGTGAAAATTAGTGATCATACAGTTTGCTATTGAGAATTCATATGGTGGGAAAATAAATTTATTCGTCCATCCTGAATAATCATTCAGATTTCCTTTAGAAGATACGGAGCTCTCAATTGCCCGCATGGCGGTTGTACCTACTGCACAGATTCTACGTTTTTCTTTAAGTGCTGTATTTATTTTATCTGCTGTTTGGATTGGTATAATGATTTCCTCACTATCCATTTTATGTTTAGATAAATCTTCAACTTCTACTGGATTAAACGTCCCTAAGCCAACATGTAGTGTGACCTCAGCGAAGTTAATTCCTTTTATCTCTAGGCGTTTTAATAAGTGTTTTGAAAAATGCAGTCCAGCTGTTGGAGCTGCGACAGCCCCTTCATTTTTAGCATAAATTGTTTGATAACGTTCCTCATCCTCAGGCTCAACCTCACGATTGATGTATTTTGGCAACGGTGTTTGACCAAGCTGAGTTAGTTTTTTCCTGAACTCCTCATAGGATCCATCATATAAAAAACGTAGTGTACGTCCTCTTGATGTTGTATTGTCAATCACCTCAGCGACCAACATTTCATCCTCACCAAAATAGAGTTTATTACCTATTCTAATCTTACGAGCAGGGTCTACTAATACATCCCATAAACGTTGCTCCGCATTTAATTCTCTAAGAAGAAATACCTCTATTCGCGCACCTGTTTTTTCTTTATTACCAAACAAGCGAGCTGGAAACACTTTAGTGTCGTTCAGAATCATTACATCATCCTCGTTGAAGTAATCAATCAAGTCCTTAAACTGTTTATGCTCAATGGTTTGTTTTTCACGATTCAAGACCATAAGACGTGACTCATCTCTGTGTTCAGAAGGGTATTCTGCTAATAATTCGTCTGGTAATTCAAAGTTAAAATGCGATAATTTCATGCTTGGTTTTTATATTTTCAAGTAGCGAATATACAACCTCAAAATAGGGGTTGTCAAGTATTTGAACTATTATTTTTAAGATTCGTAGATATTGAAACCTAATTCTAATAAATTTTCCCAAAAATCAGGGAAGGATTTAGAAACAACCTCAGCTTCTTTTATAGAAAAAGAAGTTAAAAGTACGAGAGGCGCAAACGCCATAGCCATACGATGATCGTTAAACGTTTCTACAGTACAGCCGGAAACTAATGGCTTTGGGTCTAAAAGAAACAAGCTATCACTAGTTATATTAAGGTCCGTGCCAAATTTATAAATCTCACTTTTCAATGCCTCTAAACGGTCTGTTTCTTTGATTTTTAGGGTGTGTAAACCGGTGAGACGGCATTGTATTTGAAGCCCTAAACAAGTTACTACAATTGTTTGAGCAATATCTGGAGCATTGGCTAAGTCGGAATCGATCGATATAGGCAACGATTTGTTTATTTTTTTTAAAATGATTTTAGAGCCTTCAAAAGTAGTTTCGACTCCCATTTGTTTATAGATATCTTTCAGAACTGCATCGCCTTGTAAGCTGTCTTTTTTGTAAGTGCTCAGACGAACTTGAGTGCCTGGGGGACTCAATGCGATAATACTGTAAAAATAAGAAGCAGAAGACCAGTCAGATTCTACAGTGAGAGTTTTTGAATCGGTCTCTAAATAAGGGTTTACATTGATGGTTTGACCTTCAAAAGACGTCTCAACTCCAATTTGTTCTAATAATGATAGGGTCATATTGATGTAGGGAACCGATGTGATTTTTCCTTCGAGATGTAGCTTCAATCCATTTTCAAGCTTTGTAGCCATGAGTACTAATGCTGAAATGTATTGGCTACTTACATTTGCCTTCATTCGAACCTCATCTTTAAACAACCGTTTGCCTGTTATTCGCAGAGGAGGGTAGCCCTCTTGGCTAGCATATTCAATATCTGCTCCTAAGTCTCTGAGGGCATCGACTAGTATTTTGATGGGGCGTTCTTGCATTCGCTGAGAACCCGTCAATAGTATTGTACTGCCTTCTAATGTTGCGAAATATGCTGTCAGGAAACGCATTGCCGTACCCGCATGATGGATATCTACAGTATTAGATTCCGTACTTAATGCCTTAAGCATATACTGGCTGTCATCTGAATTAGAGATATTTTGTACTTCTAAACTACTAAAAAGAGCTTTAAGTAATAAAAGTCGGTTGGATTCACTTTTAGACCCTGTAATGGTAAGATCTGTACTTGAATTTATTTTTGAATTTTGGAGTTGAAGCTGCAAATCTATTTTAGTTTTTCGTTGCTATGGTGGCGGTTGTGATCCCTATTGGTTTTTAACTGTAGTTTTTTGTCAAAAGCTTCTTGTAAATTTACACCTGTTTGGTTGGCTAAACAGAGAACAACAAATAAAACATCTGCAAGTTCTTCTCCAAGATCTTTATTTTTATCACTTTCTTTTTCACTTTGCTCGCCATAGCGTCGAGAAATAATACGGGCTACTTCCCCTACTTCCTCAGTAAGCTGCGCCATGTTTGTCAGTTCGTTAAAATAGCGAACTCCGTGGTTATTGATCCAATTATCAACTACTTTTTGTGCGTTTTGAAGGTCCATTTATTTAGAATTATATGACTACTAAATTAGTCAATCTTCAAATTAAATCAAATTAAATCAACCACTAATAGTAATGGAAAAACAATAAATTATCAGCGTTCTTTCGTGTCGATAATTATAGTCACAGGCCCGTCATTTGTCAGTGCTACTTTCATGTTAGCACCAAATTTACCTGTGTGAATTGTTTGATCTAAATCTGCTTCAAATTGCTTTATAAATTGTTTGTAAAGTGGTTTGGCGATTTCTGGCTTTGCAGCTTTGATATAACTTGGTCGGTTTCCTTTTTTGGTTTGTGCATACAATGTAAACTGACTCACTACTAAAGCGTCCCCTGCAATATCTTTGAGCGAACTATTCATCACCCCTTCGGCATCATTAAAAATACGGAGATTTGAAAGTTTATTACTTAACCAGCTAATGTCATCACTAGTGTCCGTGTCTATGATTCCCAAAAATACTACTAATCCAGACTCCATCTCGGCGATATTGATACATTCAACAGAAACGATTGCTTGGGAAACACGTTGAATTACCGCTCTCATTTTGGTTCGTAATTATCGGTTCGGTAATGCTCTTCATCGCCCTCTAATATTTGTGTGTAGCTTTTGTAGCGAGATGCTGCAACTTGGTTGTTTTCTATGGCTGATTTTACAGCGCACTGTGGCTCGTGTAAATGCAAACAATTATTAAACTTGCACGACTGCTTTAAAGCAAACAGCTCTGGGAAGTAATTATCCAACTCGGCGGGTTCCATATCTACAACTCCAAACCCTTTGATTCCAGGTGTATCTATAATTTGAGCTTCAAAACTGAGATCAAACATTTCGGCAAAAGTAGTGGTGTGCTGCCCTTGTTTATGCTGATCAGAAATCTCTTTTGTCTTAATATTTAAGCCAGGCTCAATACTATTAACTAAAGTGGATTTCCCAACACCCGAATGTCCAGCAAACATGCTTGACTTCCCAGTCATGAGGCTTTTCACGGCTTCAATGTTTTCACCTGTTTTAGCAGAGATACTTAAACACTGATATCCTATCCCTTCATAAAGGGTTGTTAGGTCCTTGACAATATCTTTAGTATTAGCATCATTTACGTCTACCTTATTAAAAAGCAACACTGCTTTAATTGAATACGCCTCGGTAGTCGCTAAAAAACGATCAATAAAACTTGTAAAGGTAGGGGGGTTATCAATAGTGACTAACAGAAAAACTTGATCAATATTACTAGCAATAATATGCGTTTGCTTCGAGAGATTGACTGATTTTCTAACGATGTAATTTTTGCGCGAATGTATTGTTTTAATGACCCCTGTTTGGGTGTTATTACTAGTTTCTAAATCAAAATCTACCACATCTCCAACTGCTAAAGGGTTCGTACTTTTGATACCCTGAATACGGAACTTTCCTTTTATACGGCAGTCATAAAACGTTCCGTCTTGTGCCTTAATCGAGTACCAACTTCCGGTAGATTTATATACGATTCCTGTCATTCTTATTTTTAAATATCTTCGCAAAGAAACAAATTTCTTTTAAGACCTCATTTCTATGTAAACAAAAAAGGCTCGCAATGCGAGCCTTTTTTTATTTATTCAAGATTTTCTCTTGATGATTGATCGATTCTTGGTGTATCGCCTTAAATAATTTGAGTATAAACTCTTCACTTAAATTGTACTGCTCCCCTTCAAGGACCATTTTACCTAAAATTTCATTCCATCGCTTACTTTGTAAAACAGCAACATTCTTTTGTTTTTTAAGAGAACCGATTCCCTCTGCTACTTTCATTCGCTTTCCTAAAGTATCAAGTAGCTGATTATCCATTACATCAATTTGAGCACGTAAATTTTGGAGTTGATCGTTATAATCTGCTTCTGGCGTTGATTCTTTTCTGATTTTTAGATCTTTCATAATCTGAATCAATGAAGCTGGCGTTACTTGTTGTGCTGCATCACTCCACGCATTATCTGGGTCAAAATGAGTTTCAATCATAAGACCATCAAAATTTAAATCTAAAGCTGTTTGTGAAACATCAAAAATCATATCACGGTTTCCTGTGATGTGAGATGGGTCGTTAATCAATGGAAGGTCTGGAAACTTTGTTTGAAGTTCTATTGCCATTTGCCATTCTGGTGTGTTTCTGTATTTAGTTTTCTCATATGATGAAAACCCTCTGTGAATGACTCCTAAATTTTTTATATCTGCTGTTGCCAATCGTTCAACTGCTCCAAGCCATAATGCTAAATCAGGATTTACAGGGTTTTTAACTAAAACAATTTTATCGGTGCCATTTAATGCATCTGCAATTTCTTGCACAATAAATGGACTCACCGTTGAGCGCGCACCAATCCAAAGCAAATCGATATCGTGCTCTAAAGCTAATTCTACATGGGCTCTATTAGCAACCTCAGTAGCTGTTTTTAAACCGGTCTCTGCTTTTACTTTTTGAAGCCATTTTAGACCTAATGCGCCAACCCCTTCAAAATTTCCTGGACGCGTACGGGGCTTCCAAATTCCAGCACGGTAGTAGTTAACATCCGTATTTTTTAGCTCATGAGCAATTTTTAATACTTGCTCTTCGGTTTCAGCACTGCAGGGTCCCGCGATAACTAAGGGGTGGTCTAGGTTTAAGTCATTCAACCAACTTCTGAGTTCTTTTTTATTTTCCATTTTTTTATTTTTAAGCAATTCCTTTTAGTATTTTTTTTATGTGATTTGTGTTTTTCATCTCGGTATATACAGCATCAAAATCATCATTTTCAATATATGCTTTAAATTGATTTAAGTTTTGAATATACTCATTAAGAGTTTCTATAACGTTCTCTTTATTTTGTTCGAAAATCGGAGTCCACATCGCTGGTGAACTTTTAGCTAATCGAACTGTAGATTCAAATCCACTTCCAGCCATATCAAAGATATTTGACTCATTTTTTTCTTTATCAATTACTGTCTTACCTAACATAAAGGAACTAATATGTGATAGATGTGACACATATGCTATGTGTTTATCGTGATCAATAGCTTTCATGTATCTAATATGCATTCCCATTGTTTCAAAAAGCGCTATAGCCTTTCCTGCGAGCACTGTTGAAGTTTGATTTAATTCACAGATAATATTAGTTTTGTTCTTAAACAATCCTTTTAACGCTGCGGAAGGGCCTGAAAACTCAGTTCCAGCAATAGGGTGTGTTGCTAAGAAATTAGCGCGTTTAGGGTGTGCAGCAACTGCCTCACAGATCTGTCTCTTATACACATCTCCGAGCCCACGAGACTCCTGAGCCATCTCGTATGCC
>OJFB01000126.1_pt1 | contig 20865 bp, 11 predicted proteins | sample 1593811 | NCBI WGS metagenome assembly OJFB01 (sample SAMN05416736, study PRJEB24817) | seawater metagenome | isolation source: Sea water | place: Canada:Atlantic | collected 2013-07
CCTACAACAGTTCCTGTATTAAACATAGTATTAATGGCACATTTAGAGTGATCTCCCATCATTAAACCACAAAACTGTAAGCCAGTTTTTGTAAATTTTTCCATTTGATAATTCCAAAGTTTTACCTCAGCATAATTATTTTTCAAATTTGAGGTATTTGTATCTGCTCCAATATTACACCATTCGCCTACAACTGAATCTCCAAGAAACCCTTCATGACCTTTACTAGAATAGCCAAATAAAACAGAATTTTTTATTTCACCACCTACTTTACAAAACGGCCCAAGAGTGGTGGCTCCATAAACTTTAGTTCCCATTTTCAAGACTGAATTTTCACACATTGCTAAAGGACCTCTTACAGAGCAACCTTCCATAATTTCTGCGTCTTTACCTATGTAAATTGGACCTTTTGAAGCATTTAATGAAGATAACAAAACAATAGCTCCTTCCTCAATAAAAATATTTCCTTTATTAATTACCTGAACTCCTTCTGGTATTGGCTGAGATGTTTGCTCCTGTGTAATTAAATCAAAATCAGCCTGAATTGCCAAGTCATTTAACGAAAAAATATCCCAAGTATTCTTTATCTGCAATAATTCATCTCTAAATTCAATTTGATCATACAATTTAAAATCTACGTCCTCTTGAGAATCTGAAGTAAAAAAAGCAATCACTTCTTCACCATTAAAAATAGCTTGATTTTTTGATAAATTTGTTACCTGTTCTACCAAACTTTTAGTTGGTAAATAAGAAGCATTTATCAATACATTTTCTACTAGCTCTATCATTGGGTATTTAGCTTCTAAATATTCTTCTGTGATTGTAGTAGTAGTGTTGCCTAAATATTTTTCCCACTTTTCTCGAATGGTTAAAATTCCAATACGAATATCCGCTACAGGTCTTGTATAGGTAAAGGGTAAAAGTGAGTTTCTCACATCACCATCAAAAAGTATATAATTCATGTTTTTTTGTTAAGGGAAATATTTGACTACAAACTTAACTTAAAAAAGGCATAAAAAAAACCGGTTGTTTTCACAATCGGTTTGTTTATTTTGTTAAAATTTTAATTTTTAATAAATCTTTGTGCTCCAATTTTAGCATCAGAAGATACTCTAATTAGATAGATTCCATTAGATAATTTTTGAACATCTATGCTATTATCGTTAGATTTAATGGTTTTTGATGTTACCAATCTTCCTGTGTAGTCAAAAACACCAACTTCAGCTTTTTCTGTACCTGTTGGTAATTGAATATTCAATACATCTGAAACTGGGTTTGGATACATCTCAAAACTTAATAGTTTATTTTCAGTAATTCCGGCAGTTGAGGTAACAGTTACAGTTCCGTTCATATTACCTGCATGTGGATCACAAACATAGTCAGTTGAGCCTACTTGATTAAAAGTATATGTAAAAGTATTACCTGCACCTGTAGAGTATCCACTGTTAAGTGGTTCTGTTCCTGAAGTAGCTCTTAAATTATGTGTCCCTGAACCCCAAGTCCAGATGATAGTATCTCCCTGCCCTATAGTTATACTTTGGTTGTTACTACTTCCATCATTTGCCCAACCAAGATTGTGTGTTGTTTGTGCAGACAGCCCAAAAGAAATTAAAGTGAAAAATAATAGTAATGTTGTTTTCATGTTTTTTTTGTTTTTATAAATAAAAAACAAATATAATTAATATTAAAGTTTGGTCATTGGTTTAATAGTTAAAATTTACATAAGAGACTTATCACTTTAGGTTTTATTTAACATGATGCCCATAGGCATAGCATTACTTTTGTGTGAAATTTAACAAAATATTACATGAGAAAGCTAATTCTTGCCATACTTGGAGTACTATTTATTACAGGTGCTATTTATGGGGCAAAAATGATTATTAACAGTAAAAGTAAAACTAGAAAAGCGCCTTCTAAAGTTATAAAAACTGTTTTTGTAGATACCGTAAAAAATACATCAATTCCAATTATAATTCCTACCAATGGAAATCTAGTTGCAAAGCGAAGAGTTGAAATATATTCTGAAGTACAAGGTATATTTAAACCTAGCTCAAAATTATTTAAACCTGGAGAAAAATATCAAAAAAATGAAGCTTTTATAACCATTAATGATACAGAGTACTATGCTAATGTTCAGTTAGCAAAGAGCAATCTATATAATTCTATAGCTGCTGTTCTGGCAGATCTTCGTTTAGATTTCCCAGAAGTATTTTTAAAATGGGAAACCTATTTAAAAAGTTATAATCTTAATAAACCAACTCCAAAACTTCCAAAAATGGTTTCTGAAAAAGAAAATTATTTCATTACTGGAAGAAGCATTGTTTCTAACTATTATACTGTTAAAAATTTAGAGCAGAGGTTATCTAAATACACCATAAGTGCTCCTTTTAAAGGAATACTTACAGAAGCATTGGTTACTGAAGGAACTTTAATACGCAGTAATCAAAAATTAGGTGAATTTATAGATCCTTCAGTATACGAGATGGAAGTATCACTCAGTAAAACCTTTGCAAGTCTTTTAGACGTTGGCGAGACTGTAGAGTTAAACAATCTAGAACGTACAAAAAAATATTCAGGAATAGTATCTAGAGTTAATGGAAGTATTAATTCTGCTACACAAACTATTGCTGTATATATAGAAATAAAAAATAGCAGCCTTAAAGAAGGAATGTATTTGGAAGCTAATTTAAACGCAAAAAAAGAAAAAAACGCTATAGAAATTAACAGAGGTTTGTTGTTAGATGAGGATAAAATTTTTATTGTTAGAGATAGTGTATTAGATATGATTGATGTTAGACCTGTGTACTTTTCAAAAACAAAGGTTGTTCTAAAAGATATTCCTGACGGAACCATCATACTTTCTAGTCCTTTTCCTGGGGCTTATGTAGGAATGATGGTAAAGCCTTTACAGGGACAAAAAGAGAGCACATCAATAAAATCTAACAAAACTAAATAAGACATGAGAAAGCTTATTGCTTACTTTATAAAACATAGTGTAGCCGTTAATGTTATTGTAATAGCATTTTTAATCTTTGGTGGCGTTGGTGCCTATAAACTAAATTCTTCTTTTTTTCCTCTAGTAGATTCTAAAAACATTAGCATTAATGTTACGTATCCTGGGGCATCTCCTCAAGAAGTTGAAGAAGGAATTATTCTCAAAATTGAAGACAATCTAAAAGGCTTAAATGGGGTAGATAGAGTTACCTCTACTTCACGTGAGAATAGTGGAAATATTAATGTAGAAATAGAAAAAGGTAAAAATATAGACTTCATGCTTTTGGAAGTCAAAAATGCTGTAGACAGAGTGCCTACTTTTCCTGTAGGTATGGAACCTTTAATTGTTTCTAAACTGGAAGCATTAAGACCTACCGTTACTTTTTCTATTAGTGGAAATAATATTCCGTTAGCTACTTTAAAACAAATAGGCAGGCAAGTAGAGAATGACCTTCGTGGTATAGATGGTATTTCTCAAATCCAAATCACTGGATATCCAGAAGAGGAAATAGAAATAGCCATTAATGAAACAAACCTGTTGGCCTATAATTTATCTTTTGCTGAAGTATCGCAAGCAGTAAATGAATCTAGCTTAATCACTACAGGTGGAACCATCAAAACAAGTACTGAAGAGTATTTAATTAGAGCAAATTCGCGTTCTTACTATGCTAATGAATTATCTAATTTAATTGTAAAATCAGATCCATCTGGTCGTATTATTAGATTAAAAGATATTGCTAAAGTTCAAGATAAATTTTCAGAAACACCCAACGCAAATTACTTTAACGGAAATCTATCTATTAATGTTACTATTACAAGCACTAATACTGAAGACCTAATTACCTCCGCAGATAAGGCAAAGGAATACATCATTGATTTCAATCAAAAATATGACAATGTTGAAATAAATATCATACGTGATTTGTCAATCACCTTAGTGGAGAGAACAAACTTACTCACAGAAAATGCCATCATAGGGATGATTTTAGTGCTTATGTTCTTGTCTTTATTTCTAAATACACGTTTGGCTTTTTGGGTTGCTTTTGGTTTACCAATAGCATTTTTAGGAATGTTTATGCTTGCAGGCTATTTTAACGTTACTATTAATGTGCTTTCATTATTTGGAATGATCATTGTTATTGGAATTTTGGTAGATGATGGTATTGTAATTGCAGAAAATATTTACCAGCATTATGAGAAAGGAAAAACTCCAGAACAGGCTGCCATTGATGGTGTTATGGAAGTACTACCAGCAATTGTTTCAGCTATTTTAACAACTATTTTAGCATTTTCAATCTTTCTTTTCCTAGACGGGGGTATCGGAGAATTCTTTGGTGAAGTATCTGTGGTTGTAATCTTAACCTTAGCAGTATCATTAGTAGAAGCCTTAATTATCCTTCCGGCTCACCTAGCCCATTCTAAGGCACTTAGAAAACAAAATAATACACCAAAAGCAGGATTGGCTGGTGCTTTTCAAAAGATCTTCTCAAAATTGCGTTACATAAATAGGTTGGGAGATGCAATCATGAGATGGCTTCGAGATACATTATACAGTCCATCATTACGTTTTGCATTACAACATAAGTTTTTCACCTTTTCTATATTTGTTGTTTTCTTAATCTTAACATATGGTAGTTTTGGAGGAGGAATTATTAGAGGCGCATTTTTTCCGCAAATAGCAAGTGATCAAGTTAGAATTTCTTTAAATATGCCAAATGGCACCAATGAGAAAGTAACAGACAGTATTATTTCATTGATTGAACAAAGAGCTATTGAAGTTACAGACCAAATATCTGAAGAGTATTTTGGTAGTGATGGAGAAAAACAGTTAGTAAAAAACATCATCAAAAACTTAGGCCCAGGGTCTTCATCAGCTTCATTATCTATTAACTTATTAGAAGGTGAAGAAAGACCAAATGAAATTACTTCTAGACTGGTAACAAATCGAATACAAGAACGTGTAGGGCTTATTTTTGGTGTTGAAAGTTTAGTGTTTGGTAGTGGAGGTAACTTTGGAGGTAGCCCTGTCTCTATTTCATTCTTAGGAAATAACATTACCGAATTAAAGGCAGTTAAAACAGCATTAAAGGAGCGTCTTGAAAACAATGTTTTATTGAAAGATGTTACAGATAATGACCCGGCAGGTATTAAAGAGATACGGATAAAACTAAATGAAACAGCCTATGCATTAGGGTTAAACTTGAGAACAGTAATGACCCAAGTTAGAGCTGGATTTTTTGGTTCTCAAGCACAACGTTTTCAACGCGGACAGGATGAAATTAGAGTTTGGATACGCTACAATAGAGAGAATCGCTCTTCTATAAAAAGTTTAGACAATATGCGTATTTTAGTACCTAACGGTGGTAGAATTCCTCTCAAAGAAATTGCAAGTTATGAGATAGCCCGTGGTGATGTTGCTATTAATCATCTAGAAGGTAGAAGAGAAATCCAGGTTTCTGCAGATATTAAAGATCCTAAAAAAACTAGTGCTACAGATATAATGGATGAAATTAAAAATGAGATTATGCCAAAAATTTTGGCTAAATACCCTACGGTAACTCCATCATTTGAAGGACAGAATAGAGAGTTCTCAAAACTGAATGATTCTCTTAAACCCGTTGGATTAATCGTGCTTTTATTAATCTATATTGTTATTGCATTTACATTTAGAAGCTATAGCCAACCTCTATTGCTATTATTTCTAATTCCTTTAAGCTTACCAGCTGTTGCATGGGGGCATTGGATTCATGATTTTCCGGTAAACGTTTTATCTATGTTGGGAATTATTGCATTAATAGGGATTATGGTAAACGATGGACTTGTACTCATAGGTAAATTTAATAATAATCTTAGGGAAGGTATGACCTATGACAATGCTTTATATGAAGCAGGGCGTGCACGATTTAGAGCCATATTTTTAACATCTATTACAACTGTTGCTGGTCTAGCACCCTTAATCTTTGAAGAAAGTAGGCAGGCACAGTTTTTAATTCCTATGGCAATATCAATTGCTTACGGAATAGGTTTTGCAACAGTATTAACACTTATTGTACTGCCAATATTCTTAGCATTTAGCAATAGTGTAAAAACAACAGCCAAATGGTTATGGACAGGAAACAAAATTACCAAAGAAGAAGTAGAACGTGTCACAAGAGAATAAATGTATCACATGAACCTTAGAAAAATAGTATTCGTTTTTATGTCATTTTGTATGACGTCAATTACTGCTCAAAAATTAGTGTCAGTCTCTGAAGCAATTGAATTAGCCTTAGAAAATAATTATGGAATTAAAATTATTTCCAACAATAAAGAAATAGCAAAGAATAATGCAAGCATTTTAAATTCTGGCTATTTACCAACAGTTAGTAGTTCCTCTGGAGCTACCTTCAATAGAGATAATCTTGAAGCTGAATTTGCAAACGGTGAATCAACTGCTTTAAATGGCGCAAAAAGTTCTCGCTATAATGCATCCATCAACTTAAATTACACCTTATTTGATGGATTAGGTAGGTACTATGATTACAAAAGATTAAAAGAAACGTATAAGTTATCAGAATTACAGGCAAGAGAAACTATAGAAAATACCATTGCTCAATTATATGTTGTTTATTATAATGTAGCGCAAGTAACAGAAAATGTTGCTGTATTAAAAAAAACATTGACAATATCAAAAGATAGAATTACAAGAGCTGATTATCAGTTTGAATATGGACAAGGAACCATGCTTAATGTATTAAATGCTCAAGTAGACATTAATAATGACAGTATTAATCTAATAAATGCCAAACAGCTATTAGTGAACACAAAGCGAGATTTAAATGTTGTTTTAGGAAATGTAATTTCTTCAGAATTTAGTGTAGATACCACTGTAGATTTTAAACTAAACATTGAACAGAACGACTTAGCTAACAAGATGAAGTCAAATAATGTAAATTTATTACAGCTTGATAAGAACATCATGATCAATACATTTATAGTCAAAGCCAACAAATCTGGATACCTGCCAAGTCTAGGACTAACAGGGTCTTACGGATGGAACAAGGGAAACAACAACGCCGCTTCATTTGTAGCTGTTTCAACAAATACAGGTCTATCTGGAGGTCTTTCTTTAAGCTGGAATTTATTTGATGGTGGTGCTACAGCTACAAGAGTAACCAATGCCAAAATTGAATTAGAAAATAGGTCCTTAGAAAAAGAATCTATGGTAATTGATATTGAACGTAATTTTAAAAATGCTTGGGATGATTATCAAAATAAATTAACAATTTTTCAGGTACAGGAAAACAATATTATTACGTCAACAAATAACTTTAACAGAACACAAGAAAAATACAAACTTGGGCAAGCTACTTCTATAGAATTTAGACAAGCACAGTTAAATTTAATCAACTCAGAATTGAATAGAAATCAGGCAAAATATGCTGCTAAAATAGCTGAATTAACGGTATTGCAATTAAGTGGTGAATTACTAAATATAGAGCTCTAATTTACCTAAAACCCTGAACATACAAGATAAAAATACGTAGAAAATTAAATGTATTTACTTACTCAAATACATCTTACGTTTCGAATATAAATTATAGAATTCATCGTCTTTTAAGCTGTCAATAAACAAGATACTTTCTCCTGTACTTTTCATTTCTGGACCTAATGTCTTATCTACATTTGGAAACTTATTAAAAGAAAATACAGGTTGTTTAATTGCATAACCTTCTAATTGTGGATTAAAATCAAAATCAGTTACTTTCTTCTCTCCTAACATCACCTTTGTTGCATAATTAACATACGGTTCTTTATAAGCCTTCGCTATAAAAGGAACGGTTCTTGAAGCCCTTGGATTTGCCTCAATAATGTATACAACATCATGTTTTATTGCAAATTGCACATTAATAAGTCCAACAGTATTTAGTTCTCTAGCAATGGTATGAGTATGATCTATAATTTGCTGCATCACCAAGTCACCTAGATTAAAAGCAGGCAAGGTTGCATTTGAATCTCCAGAATGCACACCACATGGCTCTATATGTTCCATAATTCCAATAATGTAAACATTTCCATCAGCATCACAAATAGCGTCTGCCTCTGCTTCTATGGCACCATCTAAATAATGATCTAATAACAATTTATTATTTGGCATTCTTCGCAACAAATCAACAACATGTTCTATTAAATCTTCTTTATTGATGACAATTTTCATTCCTTGACCTCCTAAAACATAAGAAGGGCGAACTAAAATTGGAAAATCTAATTCATCTGCCAAGACTAATGCTTCATCTGCATTTTCTGCAATTCCAAATTCTGGATACGGAATATTATTAGCTTTTAATAAGGAAGAAAAACTTCCTCTGTCTTCTGCTAAATCTAAAGCTTCAAAACTTGTACCTATAATTTTAACACCATACTTGGTTAATTTCTCTGCTAACTTTAAAGCCGTCTGCCCTCCTAATTGAACAATAACCCCTTCAGGTTTTTCATGTCTAATAATGTCATAAATATGCTCCCAAAAAACTGGCTCAAAGTATAATTTGTCTGCTGTGTCAAAATCTGTAGAAACCGTTTCTGGATTACAGTTAATCATGATGGTTTCATAGCCACATTCTGCAGCTGCTAAAACACCGTGCACACAACAATAATCAAATTCAATTCCTTGTCCAATTCTATTAGGTCCAGATCCTAAGACTACTATTTTCTTTTTATCGGTCACAATGCTTTCATTATGGCAATAGGTTTCTCCCGAGGCAGATTCAACCTTATTTTCAAACGTAGAATAGTAATACGGTGTTTTAGCTGTAAATTCTGCGGCACAGGTGTCTACCAATTTGTAAACACGTTGAATGTCTTGCTCTTCTCTTTTTTTGAAAACCTGACTTTCTAAACATCCTAACATATGGGCAATCTGACGATCTCCATAGCCTTTCTGTTTTGCCTCTAGTAATAACTCTTTGTTTAAAGTATCTATGGTAAACTTAGAAATTTCTTTGTCTAATTGAAATAATTCTTCGTATTGTTTCAGATACCACATATCAATTTTAGTGATATCGTATATTTGACTTAATGGAATACCCATGGCAATAGCATCATAGATCACAAACACACGATCCCAAGAAGCATGTGTTAATTTATCTATAATTTGATTGTAGTTGGTATATCCTTTTCCATCTGCTCCTAATCCGTTTCTTTTTATTTCTAAAGACTGCGTTGCCTTGTGCAATGCTTCTTGAAATGAACGACCAATACCCATCACCTCACCTACAGATTTCATTTGCAATCCTAAAGTTCTGTCTGATCCTTCAAATTTATCAAAATTCCAACGAGGAATTTTTACAATAACATAATCTAAGGTTGGCTCAAATAAGGCTGACGTAGATTTTGTAATTTGATTATCTAACTCATCTAATGTATACCCAATAGCCAATTTAGTGGCTATTTTAGCAATTGGATATCCTGTTGCTTTACTTGCTAAAGCAGAGGAACGTGAAACACGTGGATTAATTTCTATGGCTATAATTTCTTCCTTTGCATCTGGTGATACGGCAAACTGTACATTACAACCTCCTTCAAAATCACCAATACTACGCATCATTTTAATAGACATGTCACGCATTTTCTGATAGGTTTTATCAGAAAGTGTCATCGCAGGAGCTACGGTAATAGAATCTCCAGTATGAATACCCATAGGATCCATATTCTCAATAGAACAGATAATAACAACATTATCATTCTTATCTCGTAATAATTCTAATTCATATTCTTTCCACCCCATCATGGCTTTGTCAATCATGACCTCATGAATAGGAGAAATCTCTAGACCTCTTCGTAATAATTTATCAAAATCTCTCTCTTCATAAACAATAGCTGCACCAGCACCACCAAGTGTGTAGGAGGCTCTGATACACAGAGGGAAACCAAATTCTTGTGCTATTTCCTTTCCTTTCAGAAAAGAGGTAGCTGTTGCTTGCGGAGCCATACCAACTCCAATTTTAAGCATTAACTCTCTGAACTTTTCTCTGTCTTCCGTAATATTAATTGCATTAATATCTACACCAATTAAGCTTACATTATGATCTTCCCAAATTCCTTTTTCATCAGCTTCTATACACAAGTTTAATGCAGTCTGCCCTCCCATTGTTGGTAAAACAGCATCAATCTGTGGATGCTCAATTAAAATTTTTAAAATAGATTTGGTTGTCAATGGCAACAAGTATACATGATCTGCCATAGAAGGGTCAGTCATGATAGTTGCCGGATTGGAATTAATTAAAATAGTTTCTATTCCATCTTCTCTTAAAGATCGTAAAGACTGGGACCCTGAATAATCAAACTCGCAAGCTTGACCAATTACTATAGGACCTGAACCGATGATTAAAATAGATTTTAAATCTTCTCTTTTTGGCATGATTCTGTTTTAATATTTTCTGTTTGTAAAAATACTTCGATAGAAGGTATAAAAAAAGGTGTTACTTAAAAAAGCAACACCTATATTATTAACAATTGTTAATCATTATTTTTTTGGTCTAGATTCAGATGAAACAGAGACTTTTTTTCTTCCTTTGGCTCTTCTACGAGCTAATACTTTTCTACCATTAGCAGAAGCCATTCTTTCCATGAAACCATGTTTGTTTCTTCTCTTTCTTTTTGATGGCTGAAACGTTCTTTTCGGCATTGTATATGTTTTTAAAAAGTATTCTTATTAATTGATTTTTTCTAGACGATTTTCGCCTCGTCAAAAGCGTGCGCAAATATACAACTGTTTTTATTTTTGACAAATAGTAAGTCTAAAAAAATTAAAAATATTTTTATTCTTTACAATTCTCTCATTTTATTACTTTTTTTTAGTGTTTTTGTTTGTGAGAAAAACAAGAGTTAGTACTTTTGCTCAAACCTAAGAAAAACATGAGCAATACCAAATACGTTTTCGTAACAGGAGGCGTAACATCTTCGCTTGGAAAAGGAATCATCGCTGCATCTTTAGCAAAATTATTACAAGTTCGAGGATTTTCTGTGACCATTCAAAAATTAGATCCATATATAAATATTGATCCAGGGACATTAAACCCATACGAACACGGTGAATGTTACGTCACTGATGATGGAGCTGAAACTGATTTAGACTTAGGCCATTATGAACGTTTTTTAAATATTCCTACTTCACAAGCTAATAATGTAACTACAGGAAGAATCTATCAATCTGTTATAGAAAAGGAGAGGAAAGGAGAGTTTTTGGGAAAAACCGTACAAGTAATACCTCACATCACTGATGAAATTAAACACCGTATAAAAATTTTAGGTAATACCGGTGATTATGATATTGTAATTACAGAAATTGGAGGAACAGTAGGAGATATAGAATCATTGCCATATGTAGAATCTGTTCGTCAATTATTATGGGAACTCGGTAAAGAAAATGCTATTGTTATTCATTTAACATTAATACCCTACTTAGCAGCAGCTGGAGAACTTAAGACTAAACCTACTCAGCATTCTGTCAAAACTTTAATGCAAAGTGGAATAAATCCTGATGTATTGGTTTGTAGAACTGAACATGAAATTTCTGAAGATATTAAAAAGAAGCTTGCATTATTTTGTAATGTAAAAACAGAAGATGTGATTCAATCTATAGACGCATCAACTATATACGATGTTCCTAACTTAATGTTTCAAGAGGGATTAGATACTGTTGTCTTAAATAAACTACAACTTTGTTCTGAAAAACAACCTCAACTAACTGCTTGGAATGATTTCTTAGATAAATACAAAAACCCTAAATCAATTGTAGAAATTGGATTAATTGGTAAATACGTAGAACTTCAGGATTCTTATAAATCAATTTCAGAGGCACTAATTCATGCTAGCGCTGCTAATGAAACTAAAGTTAATATTCGTTGGATTCATTCAGAAGATCTATCATCGGAAAATATTAGCAAACAACTTGAAGGATTAAACGGAATTCTAGTAGCTCCTGGATTTGGTGATCGAGGAATTGAAGGAAAAATTAAAGCAGTACAATATGCAAGAGAAAACAATATTCCTTTTTTTGGAATTTGTTTGGGAATGCAAATGGCTGTCGTAGAGTTTTCCAGAAATATCTTAGGGTATCAAGACGCCAGTTCTACAGAAATGGATGAAAACTGTGCTCATCCAGTAATTAACTTAATGGAGGACCAAAAAGATGTGACAAAAAAAGGAGGTACCATGCGTTTAGGAGCATGGGATTGTGAAATCTCTAAAGATTCTAATGTATTCAAAGCCTACAACAAAACATTAATTAGTGAACGACACAGGCATCGTTATGAATTTAATAATGAGTATTTAGATCAATTGAGCGTTAAGGGTATGAAAACAACGGGAGTAAATCCAAAAACTAAATTGGTCGAAATTATTGAAATTTCTGACCATCCTTGGTTTGTAGGAGTCCAATACCATCCAGAATATAAGAGTACTGTCCTAAATCCTCATCCTTTATTTGTTGATTTTGTAAAAGCTGCATTATTACATTCTAAATAGTGGAATGTGTTTTGCACTATATAATATAATTAATTAAAATATTGATATTCCTCTTATAAGGAGGCATTTTACTACATTTGTCATCGCTTTTAAAAACACATTGAAAGCAAAAATGACAATTTGACATTTTAAAAATATGGAAGAAAAAAAATTTGATGTAAATTCCTTTATTGGAATGATTCTTATCGGTGGGATTCTAATTTGGTGGATGAGTTCTACACAACCAGAGATGAATCAAAACACGGAAACTACATCTGAACAAAAAATCAAGTCTGACTCTGTAGCTTTTCAAAATAATATATCCAGTTTACCATCTGTTGTAAATGATTCTCTTAAACAAGTTGAAATTCAGAATCAATTGGGTGCCTTTGCCTATAGTTCTGTTAATAGCTCAGAAGGAACTACCACATTAGAAAATGAGGTATTACTTCTTAAAATTAATAACAAGGGAGGACAAATAATAGAAGCGATTGTTAAAGGTTACAAAACCTACAAATCTTTGCCTTTATATATGATTAAAGACAATAACTCTAGCTTCAATATTAATTTTGGAACCACAGACAATAGAATTTTAAACACTAAGGATTTATTTTTTGAACCATCGTTAACAAATAATGGTTCTAGCCAAGTACTCTCCTTGAAATTGAAAGTCTCAGAAAATCAGTTTCTAGAATACCGTTATGAAATGACTGATGATTATATGGTAAATTTTGCTGTAAGATCTCAAGGATTAAGTTCTGTAATCAATTCCTCCAATACTATTAATTTAGATTGGTCTCTTAAAGGGTACCGTCATGAAAAAAGTTTAAGAACAGAAAACACGATGTACTCTTATTTTTACTACAAGTCTGATAATGAGGTAGAATACTTAGGACTGGAGGATAATGAAGTTGTAAACAATATAGACTGGGTTTCTTACAAGCAACATTTTTTCTCCTCTATACTATTATCTGATAAGGCTTTTAATAATGCCGCTATATCCTCTGTAGATTTGGTACAAGATGAAGCAACAGACACTATATTCACGAAAAAGTATAGCTTAAAAACACCTCTAGAACTGGCTAACGGAGAGTTAAACTATAATATGAAATGGTATTATGGGCCGTCAGATTATAAAAAATTATCAAAATACGAAGGAACTGATTTAAATGAAACTGCTGATCTTGGATGGGGTATTTTTGGAACAATTAATCGATGGATATTTATACCCATTTTTGGAATGCTTGAAGGTTTTATGGGTAATTATGGTTTGATCATAATTTTAATGACCATTGTAGTAAGAATTATTATGTCTCCACTTGTATACAAATCCTATGTATCAAGTGCAAAAATGAAAGTAATTCGCCCAGAATTAAATGCATTAAATGAAAAATATCCTGGAAAAGAAAATGCGATGAAACGCCAACAAGAAACCATGGCAGTTCAACGAAAAGCTGGTGTAAGTATGTTGTCTGGATGTATTCCTGCTCTATTGCAAATGCCTGTATTCTTTGCATTATTTAAATTCTTTCCAACTAATTTATCTCTTAGACAGAAAGGATTTCTATGGGCAAATGATTTATCTTCATATGATAGTGTTTTTACACTACCTTTTGAAATTCCATGGTACGGTTCTCATGTAAGTTTATTTACAATTTTAGCCTCTACAGCTATATTCTTTTACATGAAAATGAATCAAAGTCAACAAGCAAACATGCAAGCACCTGCCCAAGAGGGGATGCCTGATATGAGTAAGATGATGAAGTACATGATATACTTCTCTCCTATTATGATGCTGTTCTTCTTCAATAGTTATGCTAGTGGTTTGAGTTTGTATTACTTTGTTTCAAACTTGTTAACTATAACGATTATGTTAGTGATTAAAAACTTTGTAATTGATGAAGCTAAAATTATTGCTCAAATAGAAGAAAATAAGAAAAAGCCAGAAAAACAAAAGAGTAAATTTAGACAACGTTTAGATAGTGCAATGAAGCAAGCTCAAGAACAACAAACTAAAAGAAAATAAAAATAACTTAATTCAATTAATAAAAAACCCAAAACTATGTTTTGGGTTTTTTATTAATTTTAGATAAATTGTAAGATTACTAAGATTTTAACTTTCCATAATATAAAATGTATCCATAGCAAACCATCGTTAACATAAAGGCAGTTTTAAATCCAAATTCATCAATTAAACCTCCAAATACAAAAGGAATAACAGCACCACCCACAATAGCCATACACAATAAACCTGATGCTTGTGCTTTTAAATCTCCCAAACCTTCTAAGGTAAGTGTGAAAATTGTTGGAAACATAATAGAATTAAATAACCCAACAGCTAAAATAGACCACATAGAAATTAAACCATTTGTATTAATGGATACAGCTATCATCAAAATGGCTAATAAAGCAAAAATACTTAATACTCTGCCTGCTGGCATTATCCTTGTTAAATAAGCACCAATAAAACGACCAATCATAGCACCACCCCAATAGAAAATAATAAAAATTCCTAATAAAGATTTTGGATCTGAATTAGAAAAAGTTTTATTAAATGTGCTAGCTATAGTATTGGCTATATTCATCATCGTTTCATTATTGGCTATAATAACTGCCAAATTCATATCATTGAAATAGTTTACTAAAAAACTTCCAATAGCAACCTCTGCTCCTACGTAAACAAAAATACCTAAAGCTCCCATAAGCATTAACTTATTCCTTAATAAGGATAAATACCCTCCTTTAGGACTATCTTGCATTACTTTTGGTAATTTAATAAATGCAAAAACAACTGCCAATACACCAATAAAAGTTGCTATGAGTAGAAATGGTGTTTGAACTGTTGCTGCCTCTGCTGCATAATAATCTGCTTTCTCTATAGCATTTAATACACTAATTTCTTCAGAAGTCTTTACAGAATCACTTAATAAAAATAAAGCTCCTACAACAGGAGCTATTGTAGTTCCTAAAGAATTAAAAGCCTGTGATAAATTTAATCTACTAGAAGCACCCTCCTCAGAACCCAACAAGGCTACATAAGGATTTGCAGCTACTTGCAGTACCGTAATTCCTCCAGCTAATGTAAAATACCCTACTAAAAAAATAGTAAAGTTTCTGTATTCAGCTGCAGGATAAAAAAACAAACATCCTATAGCCATAACAACTAATCCTAAAACGATTCCTTTTCTATAGCCTATTTTAGACAAGATAGCTCCAGCCGGTACAGAAATAACAAAAAAAGCTGTAAAAAAAGCAAACTGAACTAAAACTGTTTTAGCATAGGACATTTCAAAAACATCTTTTAACCTAGGCACTAGGCTGTCTACTAATACAGTAATAAAACCCCAAAGAAAAAATAAGGTGGTTAAAAAAACTAGCGCACTTTTGTATGATTTATTTGTTGACATAATTAGACTTTATTAAAAAATAATGACTCATAATTTTTATTTTCACCATCACTATAAATATTATAATTAAAAAATTCGTGAATACAATAAGCTCCAGTTTCTCCTTTTTTATTGAGAGCAATGAATCCTACTTGAAAATCTTTATACCGATTTCCTGATTTCTTCACCACTCTTCTCACTGCCTCTTCACAAGCTTCTTGAGGTGTTTTTCCTTGACGCATGAGTTCAACGATTAAAAAACTACCCACAGTTTTTAAAACCTCTTCTCCCATTCCAGTTGCCGAGGCACCACCCACCTCATTATCTATAAATAAGCCTGAACCAATAATAGGAGAATCACCTACTCTACCAGCCATTTTATAGGAAAGACCACTTGTAGTGCAAGCACCAGAAATATCTCCGTTTAGATCTATAGCTAGCATTCCTATGGTGTCATGATTTTCTATATTGATAATAGGTTTATAACTGGAAGTAACTTTCCATTTCTCCCATGCTTTTTTTGAGGATTCAGTTAATAATTTCTCCTTTTTAAACCCTAAATCATACCCAAAGTTTTCAGCACCTTCTCCAGCAAGTATTACATGAGGTGTTTCCTCCAATACTTTTCTGGCTAGAGAAATTACATGTGTAATGTTTTGGACACACATTACTGCACCATAATTTCCATCTTTATCCATAATGCAAGCATCTAGAGTCACATTACCATCTCGATCTGGCAATCCACCTTTACCAACAGATGAGTTTTTCACATCCGCTTCTTCTATCATGCACCCCTGCTCTACAGCATCTAAAGAACTTCCATTATTTTGCATAACCTCCCACGCTTTAGCAGTTGCATTTGGTACATTCCATGTTGCGATTACTATGGGTTTTACACGAGTTGAATTCACATTACTACTAGAATTGCTTTTTTCTTTGTCTGCATTACAAGCCACTACAGAAGCAGAAGCTACTACGCCTACAGTAGACAACGATGCTTTTTGAAGGAAGTTTCTTCTTTTCATTTTTTACTATTTTATTTGAATTTCATCTACAAATATCCAGGCTTTACCGTCAAATGGAGCTCCTAAATGCCATTTTGGAACATCTCCATAATTTTTTGCCATAACTTTTATATATCTAGCCTTTGTTGATTTAGAAAAATCAATGGTTTCAATTTTTATATCGTCTGTATTTGTGGGTAAATTAAACTTAAAATTATGATATTTATTAAAATTCACCCCATCCGAAGAAGTAAGAATTTTCAAATCTTTAGGGAGAAATATCCAAGATCGCTGATCTCTTAAAAATGATATTTTCACATTATGTATTTGCTTTACTTTACCTAAATCAACAACAGCATGTAAATCTGTATCAGAATACCCTTGCCAAGTTCCTGTCCTAAAATCTTCTGTACCTAAAATGCCGTCAATTAAGGCGTCATTACCTCCAGCATTGTATTGGTTTTCATAATCTGTGTATAATTTAATTGTAAGATTGGGATCTTTCTTATAAAAATCAGTTGAGATTATAGCACTTTTTTTATCTCCAATTTGAGCATATACAGAAAGGTTTATAAAATCATCTATAACAAAAGGTTTTGTATATTTTTTAAACCCTCCTTTATAACCTAGTTTAAAAAATACATCAGCATCTTTTTTAACACATGCTAGTTCTACCATCGTACTACCCTTAAAAACAATATCTCCATTTTTGATAAAAGGTGCAGGAATTATTTTATGATCTTTAATTTCTGTTGAAGGAATAAAATCATCACTTGTTCCCCAATTTGCAGGACGATCTGTCATTTCAAAAACTAAATTCCCTCCATCTACTATGTCACTGTGTTTAAGATAAGAATATGGATAAACTTTGTTATTAAGCCGCACATTTTTGATGTATTTATTTTCTAAAGAATTGTTTTTAGCTTCTACTGTAAAAAACTTTCCATCTTCTAAATGAATGGTTGCTTTATCAAACAAAGGACTTCCTATAATGTATTGATTAGATCCTGGAGTAACAGGATAAAAACCTAAGGAAGAAAAAATATACCAAGCACTCATTTGACCACAATCTTCATTTCCAGAAATTCCGTCTGGTGAGTTGGTGTATAATTCTGTTAAAATCTGACGTGTTTTTTCTTGGGTTTTATAGGGTTTATTTACAAAATTATATAGATAGGCCATATGATGGCTAGGTTCATTACCGTGAGCATATTGCCCTATTAATCCTGTAATGTCTGCTTGTTCTCTACCAGAAGTTTTATCATTAGCAGTAAATAGGTTATCTAATTGTTTTTCTAACTGATCTTTTCCTCCTAATAAATTCATAAAACCATTAATATCATGAGGAACATAAAAACTATATTGCCAAGCATTGGCCTCCGTATAATTGAAGTTTACTTCATAAGGATCGAAAGGTGCAAACCAAGTATTTCTAAACCTTCCTCTCATAAACTTAGTAGTTGGATCAAATACATTTATATAGTTTTGAGATCGCTCTATAAAGGTTTTATAATCTTCTTGTTCACCCATAACGTTAGCCATCTGGGCAATTGTCCAGTCATCATAGGCATACTCTAGTGTTTTGGAAACCGATTCTGATTCTTTTTCTACTGGAATAAATCCAATGTTTTTATAGGAATCTAGCCCTAATTTATCTCTAGTTGCAGAGTGTTTCATTGCTTTTAGAGCTTTCTTTTCGTCATAATTTCGAATTCCTTTAAGAAATGCATCTGCTATCACAGGAACAGCATGATACCCAATCATACATCCTGTATAATTGGCTGCTAAATCCCAAATTGGCATAATACCGCCTTCATCAAATTTTGCTAAAAATGTATTGATGAAGTCATTGGTTCTCTCTTGTTCTATAATGGTATATAAAGGATGAGCTGCACGGTAGGTATCCCACAGAGAAAAAACAGTGTAGTACTTAAAATCATTGGTTTCATGAATCTTTAAATCCATTCCTCGATATTTACCATCTACATCTTGATATAAATTTGGAGTAAGCATGCTATGATACATCGCAGTATAAAAATTAACTTTATTGGTTTGGTTATTGTCTTGAACTACTATTTTATGTAATTGACTTTCCCATCTTTGCTGTACTTCTCTTTTAACATCTTCAAAAGACTTTTTTCCAATTTCTTGTTCTAAATTTTGTTTCGCACCTATTTCATCTACTGCAGAAATACCAATTTTAACATAAACAGGTTCATTATTTGGATTAATAAACTCAAAACTTTCTTTAATTGGTGATACCTCATGGTATCTTTCTGAATCTTTTATAGGGTGTGAGAATTTTATATGATAAAAAAGAAACTGATTAGTTGCCCAAGCTTTAGAATGTCTAAACCCTTTTATTTCCTTGTCATTAACAATAGACATATTAAAATCATTCAATTGGTCTCGATGTTCTAAATCTAAAATCAGTACTTGGTTTTTAGAAGAAGGATATACATATTTATGAATACCACTTCTTTTTGAAACCGTTAATTCTACATCAATATTGGTATCTTCTAAGTGAACTTTATAATACCCAGGCTGTGCAACTTCATTTTTATGAGAAAACTTAGATTTATATCCTTTCTCTCCGTTAGCACCATTATTTAAAATAGCTAGATTTGTTGGCATTAATAAAATATCACCATAATCAGATACTCCAGTTCCGCTAAGATGTGTATGAGAAAAACCATAAATTTCATCGTCAGAATAATGATATCCTGAACAACCGTCCCAGCCGTCTAATCGGGTATCTGGGCTTAACTGCATCATTCCAAATGGCATTGAAGCTCCAGGGTAAGTATGACCATGACCACCTGTTCCGATAAAAGGATCTACAAACTTGATTAAAGAATTGTCTTTATGTTCAGGCTGATTATTACACGCACCTAACATCAGAAAAAATACAAGAAAATATATTTTATCTATATTAACTTTTTTAATATTCATTTTTAATTCGAATTTGAGTTGAGTTATTAAAAATCATAAGAAATTACCCCACAACTAATTAAATTAGACAAACAACTACTGAATTCAGTCAGAAGTTAGAAATATTAATAAATTAACAAAAAATGATGCAATTTAATTTTCATTCAAATAGATTGTTAACTTTACGAACACAATATACTAAATGAAAACACATCTTTATTTAAAGTTCTTAATAATTATACTATTAGCAGGATGCCGTCCTGAAATAGACGAAATAATTAAATCCTCAATTATTCCGAAACCTTTGTCTCAAGAAATTGGAACTGGGTACTTTATTTTTAATCATGATGTTACAATTATTTCTGAACCTGAGCTTCAGGAAGTATCAAACTATTTCAATTTATATCTAAAAGAAAATTACAATTTTAAGCTTTCAAATAATAATAGTACCAAAAAAATTACTTTTAAAATTGATGATTCTATCAATAATGATGAAGGTTATGAGTTAAACGTCTCTAAAAATGACATTACCATAAAATCTAAACATATTAAAGGTGCATTTTATGCCGTTCAGAGTTTATTACAATTACTTCCTATAACTTCTGTTTCTGATTCAATAAAAATTCCTTGCATAAAAATTAAAGACCATCCTCGATTTAAGTATAGGGGATTGCATTTGGATGTTGGTCGCCATTTTTTTTCTGTTAATTTTATAAAGAAGTACATAGATTTAATGGCTAGACTGAAGATGAATACTTTTCATTGGCATTTAACAGAAGATCAAGGCTGGCGAATAGAAATAAAAAAATATCCAAAACTTCAAGAAATAGCAGCCTACAGAAAAGAAACCTTAGTTGGTCATTACAATGACCAGCCTCACAAATTTGATGGAAAACCCTATGGTGGATTTTATACTCAAGAACAAATAAAGGAAGTAGTGGCTTATGCAAAAACAAGACAAATAACTATTATCCCTGAAATTGAAATGCCGGGGCATTCGCAAGCTGCCATAGCAGCCTACCCAGAATTAGGCTGTTCTGGAAAACAGGTGGAAGTAGCTACCAAAT
>OJFB01000135.1_pt1 | contig 20031 bp, 19 predicted proteins | sample 1593811 | NCBI WGS metagenome assembly OJFB01 (sample SAMN05416736, study PRJEB24817) | seawater metagenome | isolation source: Sea water | place: Canada:Atlantic | collected 2013-07
GAGATGCTCAGGAGTCTCGTGGGCTCGGAGATGTGTATAAGAGACAGCTATAATCTCTCATGTATGGAGCCTCAGGGAATTGTTCTCTTATAGTTTTAGCTCTTCTATCATCTACATCACAAAGAGCTACTATATTAGCATTATTTGAGGCAAAACTGTTGGTCAAATTCCCAGCTCCCCTTCCTCCAATACCTATGGCAGCAATCCCTAACTTATCACTTGGTGGAGTGAAACCACGTCCAAGAACATGTCTTGGTACAATAAAAAATGCTGCAGAGCCTGCTATAGTTTTTTTAAGAAATTTTCTTCTGGTAGTCATATCAAAAATATATTTAAAATAATATTTCTAAATATAATCATTCCATACATGCATTCCAAATTACTTCATTTGGAGTTGGAGCTATAATTGTGATTATTTTTTTTGATATGGGGTGAGTAAAATTTATTTTTCTAGCGTGTAAGTGAATGCTTCCATCTTTGTTGCTTCTTGAAGCACCATATTTCAGATCTCCTTTGATTGGGCTTCCAATAAAAGAAAGTTGCGCTCTAATTTGATGGTGCCTACCTGTTTCTAAATCAATTTCTAAAAGTGAATAATTCTCTAAAATTTTTATAGTTGTGTAATGAAGAGTGGCTTTTTTACTACCCTTAGTTTCTTTTTTAAAAACAGTAGACTTATTGTTCTTAGGATTTTTTTTTAGAAAATGTATTAAACTATCCTTTGTCTTTTTTGGATTGTTTTTTATTACTGCCCAATATGTTTTTGAAATTAATCTATCGCGAAGCATCTTGTTTAATCTCTCAAGTGCTTTTGAAGTTCTTGCAAAAATAATAATTCCAGATGTAGGTCTATCTAATCTATGAACTACTCCTAAAAACACTTCACCTGGCTTGTTGTATTTTTCTTTTATATACTCTTTTACAACATCACTTAAAGGTTTGTCTCCGGTTTTATCACCTTGAACAATATCACCTGATTTTTTATTGACTATCACTAAGTGATTGTCTTCAAAAAGAACCTCTAAGTTGTCTTTTGTAGAGTGCATAATTATTTAAAATTACTAGCAACATCTTCATTTACAGTAGCTATAAAATTCAAAAAATCATCTTTTCCTAAACTGCTAGATGATGAGGTGATGAAAGAGGTTGGAAGTGTTTCCCAAGTGTTTAATAATTTCTTCTTATAAGAAACAATTTGTTTATTTAGTTTAGAGCTTCCTAGTTTATCAGCCTTTGTAAAAACAATACAAAAAGGGATCTGATTATTGCCTAAGAAATTCATAAATTCAAGATCAATCTTTTGAGGGTCATGTCTAGAATCTATTAAAACAAAAGTACAAACAAGCTGCTCTCTTTCTTTAAAGTAATTTTCAATAAAATATTGAAAAATTGTTCGTTTTTTTTTGGAAATTTTAGCATACCCATAACCTGGTAAATCCACCAAAAACCAAGCATCATTTATTTTAAAATGATTAATAAGTTGTGTTTTTCCAGGTTTTCCTGAAGTTTTGGCCAAGTCTTTACGACCCATTAACATATTAATTAACGAGGATTTTCCGACATTAGATCTTCCAATAAAAGCATATTCTGGAATTCTATCTTTTGGAGCTTTTGTAACATTACTGTTACTCATGATAAACTCTGCGGATTTAATTTTCATGAATTAGATATTTCTTGAGGTAAACCAAGATTCTAAAATTTGATTGAATTCCTCAGGTTTTTCCATCATTGCAGCATGTCCACAATTGTCAATCCAAAATAAGTCAGAATTGGGTAATAGATTGTGAAAGTCATTTGCTACATCTGGAGGTGTAACTGAATCTTGCTTACCCCATATTAAGCATGTTGGTTGTTTTATGTGAGGTAAATCACCTGCCATGTTGTGTCTGATGGCGCTTTTGGCAATGGTTAATGTCTTTAGTACTGTGATTCGGTTGTTAACAATTCCATATACTTGGTCTACAAGTTCTTTTGTAGCAATAGCCGGATCGTAAAAAACATCTCTAGTTTTTTGTTCTATATATTCGTAACTTCCTCTTTTAGGATAGCTGTCGCCCATTGCTTTTTCATATAAACCTGAACTCCCAGTAAGTACTAGAGAATGTACATATTTAGGGTAATTTTTCGTGAAATAAAGTGCTATATGACCACCTAAAGAATTTCCTAATAGAGTTACATTTTTTAACCCTTTAAACTCAATAAATTCGTGTAGAAAGTTTGTTAAATTTTTAACATTAGTTTTAAGTAATGGTAAAGTATACAATGGCAATTCCGGAATTAAAACTTTATACCCTTTATCTGAAAAATATTGAAAAGTTTTATCGAAATTACTCAAAGCACCCATAAGCCCATGAAGAACTATCAATGGCCTTCCTTCTCCTGCTTCAGCATATGTAAACTCCCCCTCAGTCTTTAAGCTTTCAGTCATTTTTTATTTGGTTAGGCTTAAAGGCAAATGTAGTTATTTTTTATGACAAATAAATTGAACTTGAAACATGTGATGAATCACTTTATTGCGCTCAAAATTTGTCAAAAAAATACAATCTAAATTAATACTTATCAACAAAGTGGTAAAAAGTGGTAAAAAGTGGTAAATAATTTTTATTTTTGACTTAAAGCCCAAAACAAATCAATTGATAAATTTAATAGGAACATATGAGTGTAAGGCAGATGCTAAAGGTAGATTGATGATTTCATCTGCTTTTAAAAAGCAATTGTCGCCTATTTTACAGGAAGGATTTGTTCTAAAACGAGCTGTTTTTCAGCCTTGTTTAGAGTTGTATCCAATGCAGGAGTGGAATGAAGTTATGCTTAAGGTAAATAGCTTAAATCGATTTGTCAAGAAGAACAACGATTTTATTAGAAGATTTACTGCTGGTGTAAGGGTGATAGAATTAGATGCATCTGGTAGGCTATTAATTCCAAAAGACCTATGTCAATTTGCAGGGATTAAGAAGCAAATCGTCTTGTCCTCTGCAATCAATATTATAGAAATTTGGGATAAAGATAATTATGAGAAGACAATAGATGATGCGGCTACAGACTTTGCATCATTAGCAGAAGAGGTAATGGGTAATACTGATCAAGATGGAGTATCATAATCCGGTATTGTTGCATGATAGTATTGACGCTTTAGCAATAAAGAAAGATGGTGTTTATGTTGACGTTACTTTTGGCGGTGGTGGACATTCTAGAGAAATTTTAAGTCGTTTAGGGGCAACCGGTAAGCTATTTGCTTTTGACCAAGATTTAGATGCAAAAAGAAATAAAATTGAGGATAATCGATTTGTTTTAATCGAAGAGAACTTTAGACATATCGGTAGGTTCTTGAAATTCTATGGAGTAAAAAAAGTAGATGGAATTTTGGCAGACTTAGGGGTGTCATCTCATCAATTTGATGAGGCCGAAAGGGGTTTTTCTACCCGTTTCGATGGTGAGCTAGATATGAGAATGAATCAAAGTTCAAAAATGTCTGCAAAGAAAATCATCAATACCTATACTGAAGAGATGTTGGCAAAGATCTTGTTTATGTATGGTGAACTAAGAAATTCAAGAGCGATTGCTCATACAATTGTAGAGGCAAGAGCAGATGGTGTCATAGAGACTAGTTTTCAGTTAGGAAAATTATTGCAAAAATTTTTACCCAAAGCGAAAGCGCATAAAATATTAGCTCAGATTTTTCAAGCTATAAGAATTGAAGTAAACGAGGAGTTGGAGGTTTTGAAAGAGTTTTTAATTCAAACACCAAATTTACTTACGCCAGAGGGTAGGCTGAGTATTATTTCTTATCATTCTTTAGAAGATAGATTAGTAAAAAGGTTTATTAGAACAGGTTTGTTCGATGGTGAGCCGGAAAAAGACTTTTTTGGAAACATTGATGTTCCTTTAATGAAATTAGGAAAGTTAATTATTCCAAATAAAGAAGAGATTAAAAAAAATAATAGAGCCCGAAGTGCCAAATTAAGAGTGGCTAAATTAAAAACATAATGTTAAAGGTAAAAGAAAGTTTGTACGAGCTTTTAAAAGGAGGTTTTCTAATTGATGAATCATCTTTTAAGAATTGGCGAATGATGTTTTTTATAGTAGCACTTTTATTAATAATGATTTCTAGTGCTCACAGTACCGATAAAAAGGTGATTGAAATTTCAAAATTAAATAAACAAAAAAGAGAATTAAGAGCAGAATATATAGATACTCAAACAACATTAATGCGAATGAAAATGGAATCTAGCATTCGTCAAAAGGCAAAAAAAATGGGATTACAGCCCTCAAAGAATCCGCCAAAGAGAATAAAAATAATTAATAACGAATAAAAATTTAATCACCTTGATAAGTTATAAAAAAAGCATACTTACTAAATTCTACATTGTAGCTGCTTTTATGACGATTCTTCTCTCCTTAATCATATTTAGAATCATAGACATTCAATATTTGCAGGGTGATAAATACATCAAAATTTCCAAAGAACTTACTAGAAAACCATTTACTATTAATGCCAATAAAGGAAATGTATATGCTTCAGATGGGAATTTACTAGCAACATCAATGTCAAAATTTACCATCAGAATGGATGTAATGTCTGTAGATGCTGAAATTTTTAATAAAGACATAGTTGAATTATCTAAATCATTAGCAAATTTTTTAGGAAAATCACCTGGTTTTTTTGAAAAAAAATTAAGGGATGCAAGAAAGTTTAGGAACAGGTACCTGTTGATTGCAAAAGATCTCGGTTATAATGATTATGTGAAAATTAAAAAATTTCCAATTTTTAAATTAGGAGTCTACAGAGGTGGTTTTATTGCAGAACAAAAAACAATAAGAACTCATCCTATTGGTAAGATTGCAGAAAGAACAATTGGATATCATGATGCTAGAGGTGAGGCAGGAATTGAAGGAGCTTTTAGTGAATATTTAAAAGGTGAGGATGGTTTACGGTGGAAACAAAAAATAGCAAAAGGACAATGGAAACCTATTAATGATGTCAATGAAAAAGAGCCAATAGACGGCCATGATGTTGTTACGACTCTAGATGTAAATATTCAAGATATCACCCATCATGCACTGCTTCGTCAATTAGAATATTTTGAAGCGGAACATGGCTGTGCTGTTGTAATGGAAACTTCAACTGGGGAAATTAAAGCAATTTCAAACTTAGGCCGAACTTCTAAAGGTAAATATTACGAAAAAAGAAATTATGCAGTTTGGGAATCTCATGAACCTGGATCAACATTCAAGTTAGCTAGTCTTATGGCAGCTTTGGATGATAAAAAGATAGACACATCAACTGTTGTGGATACAGAAAAAGGGAGAATATATATTCATGGAAAGAAAGTAGAGGATTCTCAAAGGGGTGGTTATGGTGAAATATCAGCTGCAAGAGTTTTTGAGGTATCCTCTAATGTTGGGATTGTTAAATTAATACGAAAATATTACGATGATAATCCAGAACAATTTTTAGGACATTTAAAAGATTATGGTTTAACAGAAAAAATAGGATTACCAATTAAAGGAGAGGGAAATCCAATTGTTTATTATCCAGGCAAACCAGGGTGGAATAAAATTAGTTTAGAGTGGATGTCTTGGGGGTATAGTATAGCCGTTACTCCACTACAAATATTAATGTTTTATAATGCTGTTGCCAATAATGGAGAAATGGTAAAGCCTAGATTTATAAAAGAGTTGAGAAGAGAAAATAGAATTATAAAATCTTTTCAGAAAGAAATTGTAAATCCACAAATTGCTTCATCTGAAACGATAAGAAAATTAAAAAAGGTTTTAGAAAACGTAGTTAAAAAAGGAACTGCTAATACTATTTACTCTTCAAATTTTTCAATGGCAGGAAAAACTGGAACAGCAAAAAAATATATTGGTAGACATGTTAATGAAAAGGGTGATACAATTTCGGGTGGGTATTCAAACCAAAGATACGTGGCCTCTTTTGCAGGTTTTTTCCCAGTTGATGTTCCAAAATATTCATGCATAGTAGTTATTCACGACCCCAATAAGAAAAAAGGATATTATGGCGCTACTGTAGCCGCCCCCGTTTTTAAGGAGATTGCTCAGAAGATTTACACAAGTACTCCAATTGAAGATGATGTTGTCAATGGAAACTTTTCATCAAAAAGTATTCTAGACCAATATGCTAATTCTGAATATGAGACAACAAAAAATAACAAGATTATTCCGAATGTAACCGGAATGCCAGCAATGGATGCAATCTCATTATTAGAAAATTTTGGATTATTAGTAGAGGTTAAAGGAACTGGAAAAGTAAGACGTCAATCTCTTAAAAAAGGCACGCCAATAAAAAAAGGCACAACTATAATTTTAAACCTTTCTTAGTTGAAGTTATTAAAAGACATATTGTATAAAGTTTCTGTAAATACGATTTACGGAGATACCAATATAGAAATATCTCAAATAGACTTTGATTCCAGAGCCGTAAAAGAGGGTTCATTATTTGTAGCTCAAAAAGGTGTTTCAGTAGATGGTCACTTGTTTATAGATAAGGCAATTGGTTTGGGAGCAATCTCAGTTATTTGTGAAATATTGCCAGAAAAAAAACAAGAAAACATAACGTTTATTCAAGTAGATGATTCAAATACTTCTTTAGCAATCATAGCCTCAAATTTTTATGATAATCCCTCATCAAAATTAAAGTTGATAGGGGTTACTGGAACCAACGGAAAAACAACCATAGCTTCTTTGTTGTATCAACTTTATAAAAAAGCAGGCTTCAAAGTAGGTCTTTTATCTACAGTTCAGATTCTGGTAGATACAATTGTATACGAAAGTACACATACAACTCCTGATTCTGTAACGATAAATAATTATTTAAATCAAATGGTTATTCAAGGGGTAACGCATTGTTTTATGGAAGTTAGTTCTCACGGAATTCATCAAAAAAGAACTACAGGATTAGATTTTTTTGGTGGTATTTTCACTAATCTTTCTCATGATCATTTAGATTATCACAACTCATTTGCTTCCTACAGAGACGTGAAAAAAACATTTTTTGATTCTTTGCCTAAAACAGCATTTGCAATAACAAATTTGGATGATAAGAATGGGGCTGTGATGTTACAAAATACTAAAGCTAAAAAAAGAACATATGCTTTAAAAACATTAGCAGATTATAAGGCTAAAATTATTGAAAAAAGTTTTTCAGGAACCTTGTTGTCTATAAATGGTATAGAGGTTTGGACAAAATTAATTGGAAATTTTAATGCCTACAATTTAGTAGCGATTATTGGTGCTGCATATGAATTGGGAATGGATAAGCTAGAAGCATTAACAATTGTAAGTCAATTAGAAAGTGTGAATGGACGATTTGAGCACTTTGTTTCAGACAGTGGTGTAATTGCTATAATAGATTATGCACATACACCTGATGCCTTAAAAAATGTTTTAGAGACAATTAATGATATTAAGACAGACAACGAAAAATTGATTACAGTTGTTGGATGTGGAGGTAATAGAGATAAGACCAAAAGACCTAAAATGGCCCATATCGCTTCTCAATTAAGTACGCAATCAATTTTCACTTCTGACAATCCTAGAACTGAAAACCCTGAAACTATTTTAAAGGAGATGGAAATGGGGGTCTCTGAAGAAAACTTAATAAAAGTAATAACAATATCAGATCGGAGACAAGCCATTAAAACTGCTTGTAAATTTTCAGAAGCTGGAGATATTTTACTAATCGCTGGTAAAGGTCACGAAAATTATCAAGAAATCAATGGAGAACAATTTTATTTTGACGACTTGGTTGAAGTGAAAAAATATTTTAATCTTTTAAAAAAATAGCATGCTTTATTATTTATTTGATTACTTAGAAACACATTTTAATTTTCCTGGAGCAGGACTATTTCAATTTATTACATTTAGAGCTGCTGCTGCTTTTATATTAGCATTATTAGTGTCTTCTATTTTCGGAAAAAGAATCATCAATTTCTTAAGAAAACAGCAGGTTGGAGAAAGTATAAGAGATTTGGGTTTAGAGGGGCAAGTTCAAAAAGCAGGGACTCCAACAATGGGAGGAATTATCATCATTTTTTCAACATTAATACCTGTTTTACTTCTTACAAAGTTAACTAACATTTATATCATCATACTATTAATAACAACCATTTGGATGGGTTTGATTGGTTTTTTAGATGATTATATTAAGGTATTCAAAAAAGACAAATCAGGGCTTCAAGGTAAATTTAAAATCTTAGGACAAGTAGGCTTAGGATTAATAGTGGGTTCTATACTTTATTTTAATGATAATGTAACAATTAAGGAGCAGTTGCCAGTTGCCCAACAAATAGTTCAACAAGATGGAAAACGACAAGTTTTTGGTGAGGCTCATAAATCAACAAAAACAACTGTTCCATTCTTTAAAAATAATGAATTAGATTACTCTAACTTCTTAAGTTTTTTAGGTGAAGGACACGAGAAATACGGTTGGATAGTCTTCATATTTATCACAATTTTTATCATTGCAGCTTTTTCTAATGGTGCCAATCTTACAGATGGAATTGACGGTTTAGCAACAGGCTCATCAGCAATTATAGTTGTTGTTTTAGCGCTTTTTGCATGGGTGTCGGGAAATATTATTTTTTCAGATTATTTAGATGTTATGTATATCCCAAATTCTGGTGAAATGACAGTTTATATATTGGCTTTTGCTGGAGCTTTAATAGGTTTTCTATGGTATAATACCTACCCCGCTCAAGTTTTTATGGGAGATACAGGGAGTTTAACCATAGGAGGAATTATAGCGGTAATAGCTATTTCTATACGTAAAGAATTATTGTTGCCCATTCTTGCTGGAATTTTTGTTGTAGAAAATTTATCTGTAATTCTACAAGTATCCTATTTCAAATACACGCGAAAAAAATATGGTGAAGGAAGACGAATTTTTAAAATGTCACCAATACATCATCATTTTCAAAAATCTGGTTATCACGAGAGTAAAATTGTAGTTCGTTTTTGGATTGTAGGAATTCTATTAGCCGTATTAACAATAGTAACATTAAAATTAAGATAGTATTACCATTCCTAAGAATATAGGAAGCAATAAATAATGAAAAGATTAGTCATACTTGGTGGAGGTGAAAGTGGTGTTGGAGCCGCTATTTTGGGAAAACAAAAAGGATACCAGATTTTTGTTTCAGACAGCGGAAGTATTGCAAAAAAATATAAAAAAGTTCTTTTACATCATGAAATAAATTTTGAAGAACATCAGCATTCAACCCCTATAATTTTAAATGCTGATTTAGTTGTTAAAAGTCCGGGTATTCCCGATAATGTCTCTATTGTTAAGGAGTTGTTAGCGAATAAAGTTTCAGTAATTTCTGAAATTGAGTTAGCATCTCAATATACGAAGGCAACTATTATTGGAATTACTGGATCTAACGGTAAAACAACAACTTCACTTATAACAAATCACCTGCTAAAGGCAGCAAATATAAATGTTGGTATTGCAGGCAATATTGGAAATAGTTTCGCTCAACAAGTTTCAGAACAAAACTTTGATAGTTATGTGATAGAGTTGAGTAGTTTTCAATTGGATGGAATCATAAATTTTAGACCCCATATTGCGATAATAACTAATATTAGTCCCGATCATTTAGATCGATATGAAAATGATTTCAACAACTATGTCGCTTCAAAATTTAGAATCACAAAAAATCAAACCAAAGATGATTTTTTGATATATGATGCAGATGACAACACTATAAATGAATGGATAAATAATCACATTATTAATGCTCAATTAATTCCTTTTTCTATACAAAAAGAAGTTAATCATGGAGCATTTTTAAAAAAAGATACAATAGTAATAAAATTAAAAAAAGAAGAATTTAGTATGAGTATATCTAATCTAAAGTTACAAGGAAAACATAATGTAAAAAACACCATGGCATCAGCCTTGGCGTCTCAATTATTAAATGTAAGAAGTCAGTCAATAAAGGATAGTTTGGCAAATTTTGAAGGGGCTGAGCATCGACTAGAAAATGTGCAAAAAGTGAATGGTGTTCAGTTTATTAATGATTCAAAAGCTACAAATGTTAATGCTACTTTCTATGCATTAGAATGCATGGAACAATCCACGGTTTGGATTGTTGGAGGTGTAGATAAAGGTAATGACTATGAAGATTTATTGCCTTTAGTTAGAGAGAAAGTAAAAGCTATCGTTTGTTTAGGTGAAGACAACGATAAATTAAAGGCTGTTTTTTATAATGTTGTAGACATGATGATTGAAACTGCAGGAGCAGAAGAAGCAGTTAAAGTTGCTTACAAATTGTCTCAACCAGGAGATACCGTATTGTTGTCTCCAGCATGTGCAAGTTTTGATTTGTTTGAGAACTATGAAGATAGAGGACGTCAATTTAAAAACGCTGTAAGAAGCTTGTAAATAATTTAAAAATAATTCTGCTTTGCAGAAACAATAAAAGGAAGGTGAAAGTAATTTTTAAACATATTAAGGGGGATAGAACTATTTGGGCTTTAGTAGCCATTTTAGCGTTATTTTCTTTTATGCCTGTTTATAGTGCTAGCGCAAACTTAGTAAGTATTGTTGGAGGTTCTACACTAGGTTACTTGATAAAACATGTTGTTTTGTTAATTATGGGATTTGCTATTATTTATGCAGTCCACAAAATCCCCTACAGGTATTTTAGTGGGGGCTCAGTATTACTTTTACCCATTGTATTTTTCTTGCTAATTTATACGTTAGCTCAAGGAACAACTATAGGTGGAGCTTATGCAAGTAGGTGGATTAGGATTCCATTTATTGGAGTAGGTTTTCAAACCTCTACACTTGCAGGCTTAGTGTTAATGGTTTACACTGCCAGATATTTAGCTAAGAATAAAGGGTTAAAAATTATTTTTAAAGAAAGTTTATTGCAATTGTGGGTGCCAGTTGCTTTAATCTTAATGCTTATTCTGCCAGCAAACTTCTCTACAACAGCAATCATATTTTTCATGATTTTAGTTGTAGCCTTTGTTGGTGGTTATCCGCTTAAATACATTGGGTATATTTTGGGTGTAGGTTTTCTAGTATTGGCACTATTTATTTTAATAGCAAAAGCTTTTCCAGATGCCATGCCCAATCGGGTAAATACATGGGGAAATAGAATAGAAAATTTTTCTAATTCTGATGGACAAGAAGCATACCAGGTAGAGAAAGCAAAAATAGCAATTGCTACTGGAGGAATTTTAGGAAAAGGACCTGGAAAAAGTATTCAGAAAAATTTTCTACCACAATCATCTTCAGATTTTATTTACGCAATTATAGTTGAAGAATACGGACTAGTGGGAGCCGCTCTTATCGTATTTGTTTACTTCTTATTATTATTTAGAATATTTATTATAGTTAAAAAAGCAACAACAATATTTGGAACCCTTCTCGTTGTTGGGGTTGGATTACCCATCATATTTCAAGCCGGAATTAATATGGCAGTTGCTACAAATTTATTTCCGGTAACAGGCCAAACATTACCACTAATTAGTAGTGGAGGCACCTCTATTTGGATGACTTGCTTTGCTCTGGGAATGATTTTAAGTGTCAGTGCATCCAAGGCAGAAACAGAAGAAACAATTTTAGATGATAATCCTTTAGATATTTTACATGAAGCAATCGATTAACATTCTTATTAGTGGAGGTGGAACAGGTGGGCATATATATCCTGCAATTGCTATTGCAAATGAATTAAAGGTTAGATATCCAGAAGCAAAATTTCTTTTTGTTGGAGCCAAGGATAAAATGGAAATGGAAAAAGTTCCTCAAGCGGGATATCAAATTATTGGATTATGGATTTCTGGAATTCAAAGAAAATTAACGTTAAAGAATTTATTATTTCCGTGTAAACTTATCCATAGTTTATTTAAAGCAGAGAAGATAATAAGAAAATTTAAGCCAGACGTAGTCATAGGAACAGGAGGCTTTGCTAGTGGTCCAACTTTAATTATGGCAAATATCAAAAAAATCCCAACACTAATTCAAGAGCAGAATTCTTATCCTGGAATAACCAATAAATTACTTAGTAAGAATGCTTCAGTAATTTGTGTTGCTTATGATGGATTAGAGCGATTTTTCCCAAAGAAAAAAATTGTAAAAACAGGAAACCCAGTAAGGGCTAGTCTATTAACTATTCATCAAAAAGAAAAGATTCAAGAGGCCCATAAACTTTTTAAGTTAAAAGTAAAAACAACAACTGTGCTTGTGTTGGGTGGGAGCTTAGGAGCCAGAAAAATAAATCAATTAATTGAGAAGAATATTTCTTTTTTTAAAAAACATAACATTCAGTTACTATGGCAATGTGGTAAATTATATTATGATGAGTATAAAAAATATGCTCAAGAAGAAAATATTCATATTCATGCGTTTATTAATAAAATGGATTTGGCATATGCAGCAGCAGATATTATTATTTCGAGAGCTGGTGCAAGCTCTGTTTCTGAATTATGTATCGTAGGTAAACCAAGTATTTTTATTCCATCACCAAATGTTGCTGAAGACCATCAAACAAAAAATGCAAAATCCATCGAAGAAAAACACGGTGCTATTTTGTTAAAAGAGAATGAATTAGATACGTTTCCAATTGTTTTTGAAACATTGTTAAAAGATGAGGGAAAGCAGGAGAGTTTGAGTCAGAGTATAAAAGAATTAGCATTGCCAAATGCAACGTATAAAATTATAAATCAGGTAGAAAAATTAGTGGAACTTTGAGATTAAAAGAAATACATAATGTCTATTTTATTGGTATAGGAGGTATCGGTATGAGTGCTTTAGCTAGATATTTTTCTAAAATAGAAAAACAGGTTGCGGGGTATGATAAAACTAAAACTGAGATTACATCTAATTTAGAAAAAAATGGAATTCAAATTCATTTCAATGATTGTGTAGCATTAATCCCAAAAACATTTCAGAATAAAAAAAACACATTAGTAGTTTATACTCCAGCCGTTAAGTCTAATCATTTAGAATTAATTTTTTTTAAAGATCAAGGTTTTCAAATAATGAAGCGTGCAGAGGTGTTAGGATTAATAACCAAGAATACCTTTTGTTTTGCAGTCGCAGGTACTCACGGAAAAACAACAACTTCGGCGATACTAGGGCATATTATGCAACCCTATAAAGCGACAAGTTTTTTAGGGGGTATTTCCGAAAACTATCACTCTAACTTAATTTTTGGTGCTGAAGAAATCTCGGTTGTAGAAGCAGATGAGTTTGATCAATCTTTTTTAAAATTATCGCCAAATATTGCCTGTATCACTTCTATGGACGCAGACCATTTAGACATTTATGGAGAGCACACTTCATTGGTGCACTCTTTTAAAAAATTTGCTAATCAAGTGTCAGATATTTTAATTGTTGCTAAAGGCACAGGTGTTGAAGGGTTAAGTTATGCTTTAAATGAAGACGCAGATTATCAAATAACAAACATTAATCGAGCTAACGGATACTATACTTTTGATGTTACAACACCAAATAACCACATTTCTGATATAGAATTTTCATTACCAGGAAAACATAACATGATGAATGCTTTGGCAGCTATAGCAATGGCAGATTCTTATGGAATTTCTCTAGAAAGTATTAAAAAATCATTAAAAAGTTTTAAGGGTGTAGAGAGACGTTTTTCTTATAAGATAAAAACAGATACACTTACTTTAATAGATGATTACGCACATCACCCAACAGAAATTAATGTGGTTTATGATTCTATTAAAGAGTTGTATCCAACACAAAAAAACGTGGTAATATTCCAACCCCATTTATTTTCGAGAACTAAAGATTTTGTTGAAGATTTTGGGGTGGCTTTAGCTCAGTTTGATGAAATATTATTATTAGATATATATCCAGCTAGAGAATTACCAATTGAAGGTGTTACATCTTTATGGCTACTTGAAAAAATTCTTAACAAGAATAAAAAAATCACACACAAAAATAATTTAGTAAAAGATATTAAAAATTCGGAAGCTACTATTGTGGTAATGTTGGGTGCAGGAGACATTGGAAAGATGGTAGATCATGTTAAAACAGAATTAATTTTAGCATATAAATCATGAAGTTAAAAAAATTTTTAAAATACATTTTTCTTCCTATTTTACTGGGGGGTATAGGTTTTTTATATGGTTTTTCTAACCAAAGAAATTCACAACAAACCATCACTAAATCAGTTGTTAAATTTCAATCAAATGAACCTTATTTTTTAACAGAAGAAATAGTTAATAAATTGTTAATACAAAACAATGCAATAGTAAAAAAACAAGCAAAATCTGTAATAGATTTATATAAGCTAGAAGAGCAGGTTTTAGAAAGCCCATATGTTGAAAAAGTTTCACTTTTTATCACCGTAGATGGGAATTTAAATACAGTTATTAAACAAAGAGAGCCTATTGCTAGAATACTCAATGGTAATTCGTCTTACTATGTTGATTCGCAAGCAGTAAAGGTTCCAATTTCTGAAAATTATTCAGCTAGAGTCCCAGTAATTTCTGGAATTAGTAATGAAAAAGAAGTCTCAAGCCTGATTGTTCTACTTAACAAAATAGTTGATGACAATTTCTTAAGTAAAGAAATTATTGGAATCGAATTAAGGGCTCAAAATGAATACATGTTTACCGTTAGAAGTGGTAATTATAGAATTAATTTTGGTGATTTGACTGAAATAGACAGTAAAATAAAAAAATTAAAAGCGTTTTATAGCAAAGTATTTTTAGACAGTACTATACATAAATATAAAACCATAAATATTAAATATCACAATCAAGTTGTTGGTGAAAAAATAACAGGATATGGAAAATAATAAAATAGCCGTTGGATTAGATATAGGTACAACAAAGATTGTGGCTATGATTGGAATCAAAAATGAATATGGAAAACTTGAGGTTTTAGGAATCGGTAAGGCAAAAAGTTTAGGGGTAAAAAGAGGTGTAGTCAGTAATATCACTCAGACGATTCAATCTATACAACAATCAGTTGAAGAATCTGAGGGTGTATCTGGTCAAAAAATTGAAGATGTTGTTGTAGGTATAGCTGGTCAACACATCAGAAGTTTACATCATAGTGATTATATAACAAGATCAAATGCAGATGAAGTTATAGACGAAAACGATATTGAAAATTTGGTCAATCAAGTGCATAAGCTAGTCATGCTTCCTGGTGAGCAAATTCTTCATGTTTTACCTCAAGATTTTAAAGTTGACAGTCAGTCTGAAATTAAAGAACCCATAGGGATGTACGGTGGAAGGTTAGAAGCAAATTTTCATGTAGTCGTTGGTCAAGTTTCTTCCATAAGGAATATTGGACGTTGCGTAAAAAGTGCAGGTTTAGATTTATCAGACATTACTTTAGAGCCTTTAGCCTCTGCTTCAGCAGTTCTTAGTCAGGAGGAAAAAGAGGCAGGTGTTGCTTTAATTGATATAGGTGGAGGAACAACAGACTTAGCAATTTTTAAAGATGGTGTTATTCGTCATACAGCTGTAATTCCATTTGGTGGAAACGTGATTACAGAAGATATCAAAGAAGGATGCTCAATAATTGAAAAACAAGCCGAATTGTTAAAGATAAAATTTGGATCTGCTTGGCCAGGAGAAAATAAGGAGACAGAAATAGTTTCTATTCCAGGATTAAGAGGGAGAGAGCCTAAAGAAATTACGCTTAAAAATCTCTCTAAAATTATTCACGCTAGAGTTCAAGAAATTATAGAGCATGTTTATTTAGAAATAAAAAACTATGGTCACGAAACACAAAAAAGAAAATTAATTGCTGGAATTGTTTTAACAGGAGGAGGTTCTCAGTTGAAGCATTTGAGGCAATTGGTGGAGTATATTACAGGAATGGATGCTAGAATAGGATATCCTAACGAGCATCTAGCTGGAAACTCTGATGATGATTTATCTAGCCCTTCATACGCTACGGCAGTAGGGTTATTAATGCAAGGTTTAGAAAATCAATCAAAAGAGGAAAGGGAGAAGGATGAAGCTGATATTTCTGAAAAAAATGAAGAGGAGTTCGCAGAGCAAGAATTAGAGGTAAAGCCAAAAATTAAAAAGAAATCTTTCTTTGACAAGTTTACAGACGGATTGAAAGAGTTTTTAGACAACGCAGAGTAATTAGAAAAGAATATATAAACCAACAAAATAAAAAAGTTATTTTTATGAGTACAGAATTCGATAACATTTTATTTGATATGCCTAAATCACAGTCCAATACAATAAAAGTAATTGGAGTAGGTGGTGGAGGAAGTAATGCTGTTAATCATATGTATCAGCAAGACATCAAAGGGGTAGATTTTGTCATCTGTAATACAGATGCACAAGCATTAGAAAACAGTTCAATTCCAAATAAAATTCAATTAGGAGTTGATTTAACTTCAGGACTCGGTGCTGGAGCTAATCCAGAGGTAGGAGAACAAGCTGCAAAAGAGAGTATTAAGGAAATTCAAGAGATGTTAAACACCCAAACTAAAATGGTGTTTATCACAGCTGGAATGGGAGGTGGTACAGGTACAGGAGCTGCACCAATCATAGCTAAAGTTGCTAAAGACATGGATATTCTTACTGTTGGAATTGTTACAATGCCTTTTCAGTTTGAAGGAAGAATGCGATCTACACAAGCGCAAGTAGGAATTGATCAATTACGAAGTAATGTAGATTCTTTAATCGTTATAAATAATAATAAGTTAAGGGAGGTATATGGAAATCTTGGGTTTAAAGCAGGGTTTTCGAAGGCTGATGAGGTTTTGTCTACTGCGGCAAGAGGTATTGCAGAGGTAATAACACACCACTACAAACAAAACATAGATTTACATGATGCAAAAACTGTACTTTCTAAAAGTGGAACTGCCATTATGGGGTCCGCTAAAGAATCAGGTACTTCACGAGCTAAGAACGCGATAGTAAAAGCATTAGATTCTCCTTTATTAAACGATAATAAAATTACAGGCGCCAAAAACGTTTTATTATTAATTGTTTCTGGAGTAAATGAAGTAACACTAGATGAGATTGGAGAGATAAATGATTTTATCCAAGCAGAGGCTGGTTTTGAAGCTAATATTATTATGGGAATTGGTGAAGATCACGAATTAGGTGATGCTATATCTGTTACAATTGTTGCCACAGGGTTTGCTGCTGACCAGCAAAATAATATTATAAATACAGAAGCAAAGAAAATAGTTCATACCCTTGAAGATGAGCAAAAAGCTACCTATGACTTTTCAACTGACAATGTATCTAAATCTTCCCACGCAAAAGAGACAAATAGCAATTTTGAAAAGAAGATAATACATGTATTAGAAACTGAAGATGAAATTGAGAACTCACAGATCAACGATGAAGTTCAAATGGATTTAATTCCTACTTCTGAATTTATTAAAAATAGTGTTGTTATTTATGATGAAATTTATTTTGAGACTATTTCTGAAGAAGATTTTATTATCACCAACACTACACCAGAAATTGAAGAAAAAGTTGTTGAAGAACCACAAGAAATTCAAGCAGATTTATTATTTGATCTTCCTTTAAATACCAATGAAGAAATTAAAATAGATGATGTTAATACTCGCTTTGAATTAACAACAGAAATTTTAAATTTAGAAGTTAATGATGCTCAGGAAATTATATTAGAAAGCGATGAAGCTTCTCTGAAGAGACATGTATTAGAAGATTTTGATATCCAACCAACTATTGGTAAAAGTTCTTCTATAACTAAAGCTGAAAAAGAGGTTGAAGAGGAACTTCAATTTGAACTAAAAACATCACTTCCACAGTCAGAAATTAATGAAATAGCTGCAACTAGTGAAGAGGTTTCACCATTAAGTCTTACCATTACAGAACTTCAAAAGCGGGCTGAGGATAGACGAAATAAGATGAAAGGATTCAATTATAAGTTTACAGATCAACTGAATAAAAACATAGATGACATAGAGCGCCAGCCAGCATATAAGAGGTTAGGAATAAGTTTAGATGATGCAGGCTCAACTATTAGTAAGTCTAAAACGAGTTTAGCAACTGATGACAATGAAGATATTCAATTAAAGTCTAACAATTCTTTTCTTCATGATAATGTAGATTAGAAAAATTTAACCCTAATTATCCCTGCCGCATTTGTATTTTATGAGTGCGGTTTTTTTATGTAAATTAATTAGAAGCTAATTGTCGTTGCTTAACAGTTTTACTGAAGTGCTTTTTGTATGCGATCAATTGCTTCTCTAAGAACACTTTCAGATGCAGCGTAAGATAGTCTAATACAATTTGGAGCTCCAAAAGCAGCTCCCGTTACAGATGCTACACCTGCTTCTTCAAGCAGAAATAAAGAAAACTCATTTGCATCTTTAATGTATTTTCCTTTAATACTTTTTCCAAAGAAATAGGAAATATCAGGAAAAACATAAAAAGCACCATCTGGTATATTTAATTTGATTCCTTCTATTTTACCAAGAAGTTCTAAAACAATATCTCTTCGAGATTTAAACTCGTCTACCATATATTGTACTTTAGAAACTGGAGCTAATACTGCAGTTATAGCAGCTCTTTGTGCAATACAATTTGTACCAGAAGTAATTTGTCCTTGCATTTTCGTGCATGCTTTTGCAATCCATTCTGGTGCTCCAATATAACCAATTCTCCAACCAGTCATTGCAAAAGCTTTTGCAAGACCATTTACTGTTATAGTTCTATCAAACATATTATCTATAGCAGCAAAACTAAAGGTTGGGTTATTGTAATTAATATGTTCGTAAATCTCATCAGAAAGAACATATATTTGAGGATATTTTTCCAAAACTTTTGCTAAAGCCTTATATTCTTTTTCCGTATAAATTGTTCCGCTAGGATTATTAGGAGAATTAAAAAACACCATTTTTGTTTTAGGCGTAATAGACGCCTCTAGCTGTTCTGGTGTAATTTTAAAATCTGTATCTATGGAGGAAGGTATTTCTACAAAAGTTGCTTCGCATAAAATTGCTATTGCAGAGTAACTTACCCAATATGGAGCCGGCAATAGTACTTCGTCTCCAGGATTAAGAAGTACTTGGGCTACATTTGCAATAGATTGCTTTGCTCCTGTTGAAACTACAATTTGATTGGGTTTATAGTCTAGATTATTATCTCTTTTAAATTTTGTACAGATAGCTTCTTTCAATTCTCCATACCCATCTACAGGAGTGTAAGAATTATAATCTTGATTGATCGCTTCTACAGCTGCGTCTTTAATAAAGTCTGGTGTATTAAAGTCTGGTTCCCCTAGACTTAAACTAATGATGTCTTTACCTGCAGCTTTTAACTCTCTTGCCTTTGCTGCCATAGCCAATGTTTGCGAAACCGGCAGGCTATTTATTCTATTCGATAATGGATGTGCCATTTATAGTGTGAAGTTATAAGTGCTTTTTATGCTATTTCTGGGTTTTTACCTAGAACACCTAAATGTCTAAAATGTTCTATAATGGCTTTTCTAGTAGTTTTATACTCATTATAGGGCAAATTAAATTCTTTAGCCGTTTCCTTTACAATTTTAGCCAACTTGCTATAATGTATGTGAGAGATGTGTGGGAAAATATGATGTTCAACTTGATGATTTAAACCTCCAGTAAAGAAATTTATGAGTCTATTGCTCGGAGCAAAGTTAGAAGTAGTATATAATTGGTGGACTGCCCAAGTATGTTCTAAATTTCCATCTTTATCTGGGATAGGCATTTCTGTATTAGGTACAATATGAGCCAATTGAAAAACTAAACTTAATATCATACCAGCGGTATAATGCATTACAAAGAATCCAATCAAAATTTTCCACCATACAACATCTAAAACAACTAAAGGTAAAACGATCCATAAAGAATAATAAACCAGTTTAGAGATTACTAATTTTGTCCATTCTACTGCTGGACTTGGAAATTTACCATACGATAATTTTCTTTTCAAATAATTATGCATTTGTTTTATATCGGTAGTAATGGCCCAATTAATTGTTAATAATCCATATAGAAAAACAGCTGTCTCTTATACACATCTGACGCTGCCGACGACTCCTTACGT
>OJFB01000175.1_pt1 | contig 17688 bp, 14 predicted proteins | sample 1593811 | NCBI WGS metagenome assembly OJFB01 (sample SAMN05416736, study PRJEB24817) | seawater metagenome | isolation source: Sea water | place: Canada:Atlantic | collected 2013-07
CTACACGTAAGGAGTCGTCGGCAGCGTCAGATGTGTATAAGAGACAGATAATAAATAATGATAATTAATATAGTTGGAAGTAATTTACCAACAGTATTTAAACAAAAAATATTAACTTCTTATTAATCAAATATGAAACGAATTTTATTTTTATTGATTTGCCTTCCGGTTTTAGGTTGGAGTCAAAGTGTAATTGTTTCTGGGAATGTATCAGATAATATCGATATTGTTCCTGGTGTAAACGTTATTGAAAAAGGTACTACTAATGGTACAACAACAGATTTTAATGGAAATTATGAGATTTCTGTTGCATCTAATAAATCTATACTGGTGTTTTCGTATGTTGGCTATGCCTCTCAAGAAATTACAGTAACTAAGCAAAGAACTCTGAATATAAAGTTAATTGAAGATGCGCAAGCTTTAGATGCTGTTGTAGTAAGAGGTTTTACAGGTGTTTTAGGTAAAGCTCGTAAAAGAACAGAATCTATACAAAATATACCAGAATCTGTAACAGCATTTAATAGTCAAGGTATTGAGAATTCGGGTATTAATAACGTAACCGAATTTGCAAAGCAAGTGCCTAATTTAAAGTTAAGTTCTACTCAAGCAGCTGGGATAAACTTTATAACAGTAAGAGGAATTTCTCAAATTAGAAATGCAGATGCACCAGTCGCTTTTGTAATAGATGGAGTTACAATACCAGATCCAAGTTTATTAAATCAAGAGTTATTTGATTTGGCTTTAATAGAAGTGGTTAAAGGTCCTCAAGGGGCACTTTATGGAAAGAATGCAATCGGTGGAGCCATTAATATTTATTCAAAAGCACCAACAAATGCAACAAAAAACAACATCAAACTTGGATACGGCAATGCAAATTCGATATTAGCACAATTTGTTTCTTCTGGCGCAATTAAAGATAATAAATTGTATTATCGGGTTTCTACTCAATTAAAAGATTACGGTGGATTATTAGAGAATGTTACCCTAAATGAAAAAGCAGACTTTTCGAAAGAATTTAATGTTAGAGGGCAGTTAATTGCACGACTATCCAATAATTTTAAAGCAAGTGGAACAGTACAAGTTATTAATGCGAAAGCAGGAGCAACCTATTATTCTGTTAATCCTAATGGAAATATCTTTACTGATGGGTTTCCTGGAGGTCCTTTAACTCCTAATCCAGAGGAAGGGAATAATATTATTGCAGGAGATGAACCAGGAAGGTCTGATTTAAAAAACTTTTTCACTAATTTAAATTTAGAATACACTTTAGACAAAGTAAAACTACAAAGTATAACATCCTATAATCATGTAAACAGATCACTTTCTGGAGATTTGGATTTTACGCCTTTTGATGATTTTACACAAGGAGAAACCGCAGAAACAAAGGCCTTTAACCAAGAGGTAAGGATAAATAATATTGCTTCAGATTCAAAATTAAATTGGAGTGCTGGTGCATTTTATCAAAAAATAGAGAAACCATTCTTTCAAGACGGTATGAATAGAGATTTTTCAGATTTCTCATTATTCTATGCCATTGCTGCCGATGTAATAAATACAACAACAACTTATGCTTTCTTTGGTTTTGCAGATTATAAACTATCTGATAAATTAACAGCTTCGGTTGGGTTTAGATATGACTTGGATACATTTGAGCAACTAGATAATTTGTCTGGAACAACATCAGAACGTTCAAACAATATTTTTCAACCCAAAGTGTCATTAGCTTATAAAGCTTCAGAAACTGCATTACTTTATGCTAATTATGGACGTGGTTATAGAACAGGAGGCTTTAATCCTGCATCTACAACGAGGTTTAACAGACAGTTTAAAGATGAACTTACAGATAACATCGAGGTAGGCCTTAAAACCTCTTGGTGGGATAACAGATTTATTTTAAATGGATCTGTATTTTATACAGATTTTACAAATCAACAACAATATGCCTTTGATTTAGCTACATTTTTTGCAGGAAACTACAATTATGACAAAAGCACCATTTTCGGATTTGAAATAGATTCAAAGTTAAGATTGTCTAATTTTCTAGATTTAGTAGGAAGTTACGGTTTTGTAGATTCTAAAATTAAAGAAGGAGGTCTTACAGGAACAGAAGTAACAGACCCTCCAACAAATTTAAATGCCTTTAACAATAATAAAACACCTTTTGTTCCTCAAAGTAATTTTAATTTAGGTTTAGATTCTAACATTGTGATCAATGATAAATTAGATTTTAATGCCAATATCAATTTAAGTGGAACAGGAGAAATATATTGGTTTGAGGATAATATTGCAAAATCTGATGGATATCAATTGTTAGATGCAAGAGCTTCTTTAATGATAAATAAAAAGGTAAAGTTTACGGTTTGGGGTAAAAACATTACAGATAAGCAATACTTTTTAGAATATTACTCTGGAGCGCAGTTCGGAGCGTTTGATGATTTTGGATGGAGAGGACGTCCTGCTACTTATGGAGCAACTTTATCAATAGGTTTCTAAGTATTAATTTTCATATTAAATTACTTTAATTATTACAAAAAAAGGAAGCTGTAAATGCTTCCTTTTTTGTAAAAAAAACAGACTTATGGCATCAGAAAACAAAAAAATAAAAGTAGCAAAACGTCTTATAAAGATGTTTCAAATAAAGCAAAACGAGGTTGTTGCAATAACTGAAGATACCAACTCGGAACCAGGTCTAGTTGATGCCTTATTTGCCGAAGTTGTTAATGCAGGCGGAAAACCATTAGTTTTAAAATTTAAACAAGCAAGAGATAATGGTCAAGCAGGGTTTATTGATTGGCCAGCAAAAGCTTTAACTGCGGCACTTTCTACTGTTGATGTTTGGATAGAAACCAATTATGCGTTTTTATTGTATTCTAATATTTGGGAAACAGCAATGGCTACGAATAAAAAATTACGGTTTTTAACCATCACACAATCTTCTACAGAATCTTTAGAACGTATATTTTGCAATTATGAGGTGGCAGATATGTCCACTCTTTTATACGGTTTAAAAGAGATGGCTTCAACTGCTAAAAAAGTTAACATTAAAGCAACAAATGGTACAAATGTTTCTTTTGATTTGGAGCCAAATTTCCCTTTAGATTTAGATGATGGTGATTTTTCAAAGCCAAAATTCATGACAGCTCCAGGTTATTTAAACATAGTTCCAAAAACTGGTACAATGAATGGAACGATTGTTTTTGATATGATCATGCATGCAGATTTATCAGATAATTCTACTGTTAAATTTACAATGAAAGATGGGAAAATTACAGATTTTAGAGGCAGCAAAGGACATCTATTAAAAAATTATGTCGATAAATTCAACGAAGAAAATATGTTTAAAATTTCTCATATGATGGTTGGTGCAAATCCAGGTGTTAGAGAATTGAGTTATGAGATTGTAGAAGATGAACGTATTTGGGGTGGTGTAGATTTTGGTTTTGGACATACAAGTCCTATAGATATGCCTCCATTAGGGCAAAAAGCTACATCGCATTTTGATGGTGTTGTTGAAAAGGTAGATTTATATTTTGATGGTGCTCAGGTTATTGAAAAAGGTGTATTTTCACATCACAAAATTAAAGATGCTGCAAAAAAATTATTAAATTAAATAGTAAATGGATAAAACTAAATTATCTAAAATACCTGTTGACTATTCAAGAATAAAGGTTCCAGAAGATAAAACGGTAAAAGGAATTCAAATAGCCTCTATAATAGTTGGTATAGGCATAACACTTCCTGTATTTTTTGTAGGCTCAGAAGTTACCCAAGCCGTTGGGCTATCAAAAGCTTCTTGGATTTTCTTTGGGGTTTGTATTGTGTTAAGTGTGCTTTGTGGTATTACCGCCATTATAGGTAATAGAACCCGATTATCTACTTACATGCTATTGCATTTTTCTTTCGGAAAGAAAGGTACACAGATTATTAATATATTGGTTGCAATAACCTTATTAGGCTGGTATGCTGTAACAGTAGAAATTTTTGGTCAGGCTTTAACAGATGCTTTTAATCAGTTATTGGATATCAACTTCCCTATGTCAATTGGAATCATTATTGGTAGTTTTTTAATGACGATAACTTCTATTTATGGCTTTAGGGTTATAGAACGTTTTTCTTCAATTGCGGTTCCATTAATGCTCATTTTCGTTATCTATGTTTTATATACAACCACCAGTGATAATAGTATTAGTAGTTTGTTAAACATTGACGGAAATAATAGTTTGACTATTGTTCAAGCTATTTCTGCAGTTGTAGGTATGGTTATTTTAACACCCGTATTAATGCCTGATTTTTCGAGATTTGCACGAACAGATAAAGACAGTATTATAGCTGTTTTAGGACTTACTGTAGGTTTTCCTTTGGTGTTATTAGCTGGAGGAATACCAAGTTTAATTACAGGAGAAATAGATATTATGAAAATAATGATTGGTTTGAGTTTAACGATACCTGCTTTATGTATTCTTATTTTTTCTACGTGGACAACCAATACCACAAATTTATACTCTACGCAATTAACATTGGCTACTGTATTTACAAAAACTAAAGATTCTAAATTAGGTATTGTAGCAAGCATTATAGGAACACTGCTAGCATTATTTGGAGTTGCTACTTATTTTATAGATTTTTTAAATATATCAAGCATTTTTATACCTCCAGTATCTGCTATTTTCATTGCTGATTTCTTTTTTATTAAGAAACAAAATTACGATTTAAAAGATTTTGATAGCTTGCCTTTCTTTGATGCAGCTGCAATTGTAAGTTGGGTTATTGCTTGTCTAGTAGCTTATTTAGGAGCATACAATTACATGACGTTCACTTCAATATCATTCTTCGATTCGTTTATTGTTGGGTTTATACTTTACATTATTCTAAAAAAAATTATCAAGTAAATGTCGTCACTATTTCAAGATTTAAAACCTAAAGCTATTTGGCAACATTTTGAAGCCATAAATGCAATTCCAAGAGCATCAAATAAAGAAGAACAAATCATTCAATATATGATTGATTTTGGAAAGGCTTTAAAATTAGAAACAATTACGGATAGTATTGGAAACGTAATTATTAAAAAACCAGGAACTTTAGGTAAAGAAAATAGCCCAATTTTGGTTTTACAAGGCCATTTAGATATGGTGCATCAAAAAGAATTAAACTCAATTTTTAATTTTGAAACTCAAGGAATTCAAATGTTTGTTGATGGTGATTGGGTAAAAGCAAAAGGAACTACTTTGGGTGCAGATAATGGTATTGGTGTAGCAGCGATCATGTCAGTTTTATCATCAAATACTATTGAGCATCCAGCAATAGAGGCTTTGTTTACAATTGATGAAGAAGTAGGAATGTCAGGAGCAGAAGCATTACAAAACAGTCAATTATCAGGAAGTATTTTACTGAATTTAGATACGGAAGAAGAAGATGAAATTATAATTGGTTGTGCAGGAGGTGTAGATGTAGAAATTGAAGAAACACTCTCTACTGAAATACTTGATGAAAGCTATAATTTTTATGAACTAAAGCTAGATGGTTTAATTGGAGGACATTCAGGAATGGATATTCATCTAAATAGCGCTAACGCTATTAAAGTTTTAGTAAATATTTTAGGTCAACTAGAGGTTCGAATAGCAACAATAAATTCGGGAACATTAACCAATGTAATACCTCGTTATGGGAATGCGATAATTGCTGTTAAGGCAGACTATAATCTTTTAAAAGAAATCGGAAAAATTCAACAAGAGTTACAAATTCAATTCGTTGCAACAGATAAAGAGTTATATATTTCTTTATACCGAGTGAACGAAAAGTACAATGTACTCGAAAATGATGTTCAAACTAGGTTCTTAAAAGATTTAAAAGACATTCCAAATGGCGTGTATTCTTTTACAGAAGCTATGCCAGAATTGGTTCAAACATCTAATAATATTGCGAAAATAAATTTAGAAAAAGGTAGTTATAAGATAGCATGTCACACACGTAGTTCTATTGATACAGAGAGAGATGAACTTGTATTTAAAATAAAAGATATTTTTAATTCAGCAACGGTAAATGAAGTTGGCCCATATCCTGGTTGGAAGCCGCAACCTAGAAGCAATATATTAACTATGGCCAAACAGTGTTTTAAGGCATTACATGGCAAAGAGCCACAAGTAAAATCTATCCACGCAGGATTAGAATGTGGTATTCTGGCTGGCACTTTTCCTTGTATGGAAATGATATCTTTTGGACCAAACATTAGAGGAGCTCATTCACCAGAAGAGCGTTTACAAATTTCTTCAACTAATATTTTCTGGGAGTTATTGGTTCTGATTTTGAGTAAAGTTTAGTATCTAAAAATAGAATCCCGATGTTAAACTTGACCTAATATAATTTTGGCAAAACAATAGGAGAGAGGAACGTAATATTTTAGGGAGCTAGTAATACATATTGTAAAGTTTTACAATTATAAATACTTCTAAAAATAGTCTTAAAAAGTTCTAATCTATCCTAAAATATAGAGAAACGCACCGTAATTGTTTCTAAAATTATATGTAAGTCTTGATTTTTTTGTTTCTTTTTTCATCAAGGAAAAAAAGAAAATAATGAAAGATTAATAGTAACAATGTTTAATAGATTTTATTAATCTTTCTAAATTGTTTTGTGTTTAACATAATAAAATTAACACTACAAAAAAAGATTCATTCTAATTTCCAAATAGAACAAGTGCATAGAACTTTATTTTTCTTAAAATTTATGCTCTTGTGGGAAGTTTACTAAAATGGCATTAGAAAAAAATATTGACGGATCATTATAGAATAACAAAGTTTTATACAAACTAAAAAGGTTAGCTTTTTTTTGGCGGTGGCAAGCGATGGATAATTGTGTTTAAAAAAATTACTGCGTAGCGTAATTATTTTTAAAAAGCAATCGAGCGTTTGCGAGCGGCAATTTTACATAATGTCGAATTATAGCTACAGATTTATAATTCTAAATTTTCTTATAATAACGTATTTGAAGAATTATCTTTAGTTTTTCTAAATATGAGATTTATAAACAAGTTTAATGAATACTTGTTGACGAATTGTAAAGCACCACCAAACGAATATTTATGTTGCTTACAAGTCTTTCTAGGCTATTTTACATAATATAGAATTATAGCTATCATTTAAAAGCTAAAAGTTAATTAGCCGTAATTGCTTTTAACATAATATCTATCGATATAAGTCTAAAGACATTATATCTGATATTATATGTAAATAGCCTGAAATACGGCTATACAGAAATTAGTACATAAATGTACTATAATGTTCTGCGTTATGTTACTTTGCTTTGGGTTAAAGCGAGATTAATACCTCAAATTTTCTTTATTTTTTTCTTCTCAAATGTTTCTCTACAATGTTAATGGAATACGCTTTTTACGAAATGACGATAGGAGAGTAGTGAAATGTGTATGGAATGGGATAAAAACACCACTCTATATTCTTCATCACTTCCTTTTCGACCCCAAAACCCAAAATTCGACTTCAATAACTAATTTCTAAAAAGGAAGACATAGCTCTACATCTTTGCAAAGAATTTAAAACAAATTTTTTGTAATGAACAGAATTTTAATACTCTTATTAATAACATTAAGCACAACATTCGCATTTGGGCAAAGCAATGAAACTGGTGCTCAAATTCAGTTCCAGTCATTTCAAGACGTTCTGAAATACGCTGATGAACACGCCATACAAATCCAAAGTGCAATCATTGTCGAGCAAATTGCAAGTGCTAATAAAAGGGAAGCTAAGTCTTATTTATACCCTTCTGTAAATGCTTCCGCAGGATATAACAACAATTTAACCTTGCAACCCACTTTGGTTCCAGCAGAATTTTTTGATCCCACCGCGACTTCAGGGACTTTTCGAGAATTAACATTTGGACAACAACACGTTTATTCTACCGGAATTCAAGCACAATGGAATATTTTAAATTTTCAAAAAATGTTTGCCTCTCAAACGGCTAACATAGTCGCAGAACAAAGCGAAATTAACACACAAAAAAGCAAGTTTAACACCTATAATCTGTTGGCTTCAACGTATTATTCAATAATGCTAACACAAGAAGTTATTATTATTTATGAGGAAAACCTAAAGGTTTCAGAAGCGATTTATAACAGTACAAACGAAAAATTTCAAAAAGGAATCATTAGTGAAGAAGCATTGAATGCATCTGAAATCAAACAGCTTCAAAATCGAAAAAATTTACAACAAGCATTAAGTAATCTTAGCCGATTTTATACGCAACTGCAAAGTCAGTTAAATACCAACCAACAAATTATAATTTCAGATTCACCTAAAAATTTCAATTTAACATATACAAGTTTTGAAACCAAACATCCTGAAATTACTTGGCAAGAAATGGAAGTCGATAAACAAAAATCGCTTCTAAAAGAAAAGAAAGCATTGCTTTTACCTAATCTAAGTCTTAACTATCAATACAACAACAGTTGGGCAACCGATGGATTTACAGATTTCTCAAACGCTAACGAATTACCACAACAATATATTGGAGCAAAGCTGAATTTACCAATCTTTAATGGTTTTTCTTCTCGATCAAAAATCAAGAAATCAAAATTAGAACTGCAACAACAAGAATTGCAACTGGAAAACACAAAATTGGTAACCCAAAACGAAGACGATTTGTTGCTTTTAGATGTCAATCAATTTGAAGAAGAATTAGCAGAAAACAGCAAAATTATGGTTCTCATACAGAAAAATGATGTGCACGCAGAAAACAAATACAATAGTGGTATTACAAGTTTAAATGAACGCTTAGACAGTTATGAAGATTTGCTAAATGCACAGAACACGTATCTACAAAGTTTGGCGTCATACACATTGGCGAAGTATAAATTGTATATCAGACAAATTGATTTAGAATCCAACAATTAAAATAATTACGTAATGAAATATAACAGAATTACTTTTTTAGGATGTATGATAGTAGCAATATCGCTATTGTCATCGTGTAATAACAAAGAAACAACAACACCAACACGAAAGAATATTGAAGATGCGGTTTTTGCCAGTGGTTATATAGAACAAGAAAATCAATATACAGTATCTGCCAGTGCAGATGGAATTTTAACCACAATACCAGTAAGCGAAGGCGATATTATAACTAGTAACACAACGATAGCTGTTATAAAAAGTGATGTGCAAAACAATCAAGTTGCAGATGCACAAGCGGTCTATAACAATGCGGTAACCAATGCTTCCGCAAATGCTTCAATATTACAGCAAATTCAAACAAAAATTAATCAGGCTAAAACACAATTGTCCTTAGACAAAACAAATTACGAACGTTACAAGGATTTGCTTGCGAAAAATTCGGTATCACAGCTTGATTTTGAAAAAGCAGAATTGCAGTACAAAGCTTCACAAAGCAACCTTTTAGGGCTACAAGACAGTTACAAGGCAACCAAATCTGATTTAAAGTTAAATGAAAAACGAAGCTTGGTGCAAGTCAATACACAAAATGCCATTTTAGATGATTACAAACTAAATTCATCTATTTCTGGAACGGTTATAAATGTATTAAAAAAACAAGGTGAACTCATTAGAAGAGGCGAAGCTGTTGCCGAAATTGGAAGTGGTGCATTTATCATCAAACTATTTGTTGCGGAAGATGATATTAAAAAAGTAAATAGAAATCAGGCGGTTTCGGTGCATTTAAATACCAATCCTAACGAAACGTTTAAAGCAAAAATTTCAAAAATCTATCCTTCATTTAATACAACAGAACAGTCCTACGTTGTAGAAGCACAGTTTAACCAAGTTCCAAATAAAATATTTTCGGGTTCTCAACTACAAGCAAATATAGAAACTGGCAGTAGTAAAAATGTGTTGGTTATTCCAACGGCATATCTTATTAGAGAAAACTATGTCATACTTGAAAATGATGAAGAAAGAATCATTAAAATAGGAAGAAAAAATAGTAATTGGGCTGAAGTAATTTCAGGAATTACGGAAGAAGACTTAATTGTAAAACCAAAAATATAAACGATGAATACCAATCAGAAAATCGCAAAAGTACATCTTACTTCAAGGTTTAGACAACTGCTTGTAGCTATATTAAGCGTAAGCTTTGGTATTTCAATGTACATAGCAATGAACAGTTTTATGGCAGGTGTAAATAATATTCAAACGGAAATTACTTTCACTTCAATGTCGCATATTAAAATTTTCAATGATTTATCGGAAAATATAACACCAATATCACCAAAACCAAAGGATCGTAATACGATTTTAATGGTCAACAATGCCCGAAATATTCAATATACACAAGGCATTAAAAACGCAGATGTCATTAAAAATGAATTGTTGAATATGCCCGAAATTAAGGGTATTGCACTCCAACTCAATGAGAATGTTTTTATTAGAAATGGTGTTTCAAAAACGAGTGCATCGCTTTCAGGTATTGAAACAGTCAATGAAAACGATCTTTTTGAAACCGAAAAATATATTATAGAAGGTGATTTAAGCGAGTTAGATAAACGTTCAGATGGTATTATTTTGGGTGTTGGATTGGCACAAAAAATTGGAGTAAAAACAGGTAATACCATTTCTGTTACCACATCCGAAGATGTTTCTAAAACCTTTAAAGTTATAGGTCTTATAGAGTCTGGCAACAAGGGTGCAGATAAAACGCGTGCATTAATTTCCATTCAAACCGCAAGACAATTATTTTCAAAAAACAAAAGTTATGCAACTGATGTTTTGGTAAATACCTATGATTATAATAATGCCAGAGCAGTTGCAGAAAAAGTAATCAAACTAACGGACTATAAAGTCGAATCTTGGCAAGAAGGAAACGGGCAATTAGTGTCTTCAAGTTTATTGCGAGATATATTGGCAATTGCAGTTTCGCTAACCATACTCATTGTAGCAGGATTTGGAATTTACAACATTATGAATATGACCGTAAATGAAAAAATCAAAGAGATCGCCATCTTAAAAGCAATGGGATTCAATGGAAAAGATGTTATTGAGATTTTTCTAACACAGTCGGTAGCCATCGGTTTAATTGGTGGTTTCGTGGGCTTGTTTTTAGGAAATATTATTGTACAAATACTAGACATTGTGCCGTTTACAATTGCTTCACATAACACATTACCTGTTGAATACAATATTAAGGATTACATATTGGCATTTTCTTTTGGTACAATTATCACGTTAATTGCAGGATATCTTCCATCCCGAAAAGCATCAAAAGTAGATCCAGTTGAAATATTAAGAGGTTAAAAAAAATAAACAGATGAAAGCAATTTCTATACAAAACATAAACAAATATTTTTACGACCCCGTAGAATTCCAAGTATTAAAAGATATTTCTTTTGACGTAAAAAAAGGCGAATTTGTTTCCATTGTCGGAAAATCAGGTTCCGGTAAATCTACCTTACTGTATCTGCTATCTACAATGGATACAAAATACAACGGAAACATTGCTATTAATGGCACGCAGGTTACTGGCTTATCACAAAATGAGCTGGCAAAGTTTAGAAACGAGCAAATCGGATTCGTTTTTCAGTTTCATTTTTTGCTACCAGAATTTACCGTTTTAGACAACGTTATGTTACCAGCTTTAAAACTGAATAAAAAGAGTAAAGATGAGATTGAAGCAGAAGCCATCGAATCGCTTTACTTGTTAGGTCTTAAAGGACAAGAGTACAAAAAAGCCTCTAAAATATCAGGTGGACAACAACAACGAGTTGCTATTGCCAGAGCACTAATTAATTCGCCATCCATTATTATGGGCGATGAACCGACAGGAAACCTCGATTCTAAAAACACAAATATTGTTTTTGATGTGTTTAAAGAACTGGCAAAAGAACGTGGACAAACCATTATAGCCGTTACACACGATGATGAATTTGCAGCCAATTGCGACCGTATTATTGAACTGTCTGATGGAAAGTTAATTCGATAACAATAAATAAGTTAAACAAATAAAAACAGATTCATATGAAACGTAAAACCTTAATAAAGAGAATTCTAAAGTTCCTTTCTTATACCATTCTAGTATTTATTATTGGTATTTCTTTTTACATTTTTCGCCCCTGGAAAGAGGCTCAAGGCTGGAGGTTTTATTCTGGTATAAATCCCTTTGCAGAAAGGGGAGAAGCTTTTATGAATTGGGATAAAGTGTCTAAACAAGTGCATTTAAAAGCATCAGATAATCCTCGTAAATATGAAAGAGAGTTAACAGATTTACAAGGTATTGACTACGAATACAATGGTAAAACCTACACAGCTGTAGATTATTTCAACAAAGCAAACCTTACGGGTTTAATGGTGTTGACTGATAACAAAATTGTAGTAGAAAACTATAGAGAAGATATGAATAAAGAAACGACTTATCATATCTGGTCTGCTACTAAAAGCTTTACGGCTACAGTATTAGGTATTGCTCTTAAAGAAGGTAAGGTTGAAAGTTTTGATGAAAGGGTGGATAAATATGCAACACAGTTTAAAGGTACAGCTTATGGTGAAACCCCCATTAAACACGTGTTAATGATGTCATCTGGTATCGATTTTACACACGGCAAGGGAAAGTATGATAGAAAGAAATTGTATTTCGACCTAATGATAAAAGGTAAGAGTTTTGATGATTGGGTTGCTGAAGTACCCAGAAGAGTCGAATCAGGAACAGATTTTAACTATGCAGCAACAGATACACATGTATTATCTAGAGTAGTAGAAGGAGCTTACAACAAACCTTATATAGATGTGGTACAAGAAAAATTGTGGAGTCCAGGTGGTTTTACTAGTGATGCACAATGGAGTGTAGATTCAGATGGAAATCCATTTGGACAGTGTTGTTTGTCACTTACACTACAAGATTTTGCACATTTGGGTCAGATTTATTTGGAAGACCTTATTTTTAAAGGAGAGTCAGTTGTCTCTAAAGATTGGCTAAACATGGTTCAAAATGCACAAGCATCTTTTCAAGAACCTTGGACTACAAAAAATGGAAGATATGTGGATGGATATAGTATACAATGGTGGTTACCTGTTAATTATAATCAAGAATTTATTGCTAGAGGAGCTTCGGGGCAATATTTATATGTCAATAAAAAAGATAACTATGTGGTAGCTCAATTCTCTGCTAGAGGCAACGTAAGTACAAAAGAAGAAATTGCTTTTTATAGAGCCGTCGGGAAACATTTTAAAGAACAAAAAATAGAAAAAGAATAATTAAAAATATAAATGAAATAAAAATGAAAAATTTAAGAAATGTAATTACTGTAATATTGATGACAATATTTTGCATCACTAACTATGCTCAATCAAAGTCTGCTATAGCAGGAGAATATATTGTTGGAAAACAAAATACAGTTGTAAAAATTGAACAAAACGATGGTATTTATAGTGGAACAATTATTTTTTCGGATAATCCTAAAGCTGAAATTGGAAAACTGATGGTTAAAGATCTAAAAGAAAAGAAAGGAAAATGGAAAGGAAAAACATATTCGCCAAAACGTAAAGAATGGTATGATACAGAATTTATTCCAAAGAAAAATTCGCTTGATATTAAAATAAAGGTGGGCTTTTTTAGTAAAACGATTGAATGGGTAAGAAAGTAATTATGCGATATTCTAATAAAAATACAGCGAAGAAAAAAGTAAGTTTTGGTGTTTTTTTCTTCTTTATTTTTCTGAAAGCAAGTTATGCACAGGATTTTAAATTAGCTGGAATTCAATATAATAATTATCAAAAATCAGAAATTAAAAATGATTCAGGAAACCAAGAAATTTCGTTTCAAGAATTTGGCGTTTTTGTAAACTTTCCGAAGAAATTAAAAAACGATAAAACTGTTTTAGTTAATGGGTTTGGTTATGGATTTGTGGAAGCATCATTTGATAATCCGTTGTTTCGGTTTGATGATAACAATAAAAAGTTACAAATGTTTTATTACCAAGTAACTTTGCTACATCAATGGAACGAAAAATGGAATCTTCTTGTCAATTTAAAACCCACATTCGCATCAGATTTTGAGACAAAATTAAGTTCTGACGATTTTATTTTTCAAGGAGCAGTTACAGCTACAAGAAAATTAAGTTCTACATTTAAAATAGGAGGAGGTTTAGCATATAGTGCACGTTTGGGGAGTCCGAGATTAATTCCTTTAGTTAATCTGCAGTATAAAAAAAATAGGCACGAGATAAATGCCTTATTTCCTATAAATGCTAAATATACCTATTCATTATTGCCAAGTAATAAATTAGAATTGGGTGTAAAGTATAATCTTAACGGAGGAAATTTTAATGTACATTCTGATGACAATAGTATTGATAAAATAAACTATTCGAGAGTAAATTTTGGAGTATTAGCCAATTATCAACTAACTAAAATACTTCGTTTAGAAGCTTTTGGAGGCTTAAGTGCAGGTAGAAAGTACAGTTTAATTGATACAGACGATACGACTTATGATTTTGACTCTGAATCAGCACCATTTTTTAGTGTAGGAATTGTGTTTGTTCCGCCAAAAAGAAAATAATAGCGTTAATTTTAATTTAATATATTACTATCTGTAATTTACTGTAATTAGAAATGTCAAAAAATATTAAAAATACTGTAATTAGAATTTTTTTGGTTTCGTTATATGCCATTCTCGTAATAAGATTAGTAACCTTCGTTATGCCGAATGATATCGAATATAATTCACCGATTCCTAAACAAATATTTTTAATTTTTTATCTTATTTTTTTTAATTTGAATGTAGAAGGTAGCTTATTTTTTGACCGCTACTTGAATAAAAAAATCCCTTGGTTTTATTTTCCTAAAAAAAGGATTGTTGTTCAATTTGTTTTAATTATTCTATGGGCTTTTATTTCTATTGGAATACCTTTTATTGCTTGGTATTTTATAAATGAGCAGTCATTAATCTACCCACGTGCACCTGTCATTACATTTATTGGTTCAGTTGTTTTTTTGTTCGTCTTTATTGGTATTTCTATGACCATAAATTTCTTTAAACAATGGAATGGTTCTTTATTGGATGCTGAGTATTACAAACAGGAAAAACTAAAAGCCGATTATCGGGTTTTGCAAAATCAAGTAAATCCTCATTTTTTGTTTAATAGTTTGAATGTTTTAATTTCAGAAATAAAACACAATCCAAAAACTGCGGAAGCTTTTACACGCAAACTATCAAAAGTGTATCGCTATGTTTTACAAAGTAAAAATCACGATTTAATTTACTTGAAAAAGGAACTTGAATTTATTGATTCCTTTATTTTTTTGCACAAAGTCAGAATTGGAGATGCTTTAGAATATTCAGTAAATATTTCTGATGAAATAGTACAGATGCAAATCCCGCCTTTAACCTTGCAAATTTTGATTGAAAATGCTATTAAACACAATATAGCTAATGAAGAAAATGTGCTGAAAATTTCAATTGAAAGCGGTAGCGATAATACGTTAATCGTTAGTAATAACTTACAAATTATTGATACTGTCGATTCAACATACACAGGTTTATCAAATTTAAGCAAACGATTTGAATTGCTTAAAAAAGATGGTTTTACTTATGGAGAAAAAGAAGACAATTTTGTTGTAACCATTCCTTTAATCGAAGAATAAAATGATAAAAGCAGTAATAATAGAAGACGAATTACCAGCACAACGCTTGCTAAAAGAAACCTTGCAGGAAATAGATATTAAAACCGAAGTTATTGGTTGTTTAAACAGTATAAAATCTTCTGTTAAATGGTTTCAAAATAACCCACATCCTGAAATTGTTTTGCTTGATATTCAATTGTCAGACGGACTCAGTTTTGAAATATTTAAGCAGGTAAAAATTGATAGCACAATTATATTTACCACCGCTTTTGACGAATATGCCATACAAGCGTTCAAAGTACATAGTATTGCTTATCTTTTAAAACCTATTGAAAAAGACGAGTTACAAACTGCCTTTGAGAATTACTATCAATACAATACTCAATTCATTCACCAGCAAAACTCAAATATAGATTTTAAGGAACTCGCTTCGCTCATAAAAAGTGAAAAACCTAATTATCGAAAACGTTTTTTAATTCAATCTAACGAATCTTTTTTTCATTTATCTGTTGAAGAAATTGCGCTTTTTTACAGTATGCAAGGAACTACTTTTGCTGTTACTTTCGAAAAGAGAGAATATCCAATTAATTTTTCACTCGAAGGTTTAAAAGAACAATTACATCCTGATATTTTTTTTAAAATAAATCGTCAATTCGTGGTGAGTATGGATGCTATTAAAAGGGTTCATTCTTATTTTAACGGGAAACTTAAACTTGAAATAGAACCATCACACGCAGAAGATATAATTGTTGGAAAAGATAAAGCTTCAGCTTTTAAACGTTGGATGGATAAGTAAACAAAGAAGGGAAATAAATTATGATAGACTTTATAAAATCAGAACTAAAAACCTTTGATTTAGAACTAACTTCTAAACAAAATGGGAGGGAAGGAGTTGATTTTTTAATTGGAGATAATCAATTATATCTAAAATCTATAGATTTAGATACTACACAACGTAGTATTAAAATAGCAAAACAAGATTTAGGAGAATTAAGAGATAAGCTATTTGTCGCTCTAATATTAATAATAGATAAAGAACCGAAGGTTGTTTATTTAATTCCATCAAAACATTTATCACAATCTGATAGCAATATTTTCATAGAAAATAATGTTAGTTTAATGCCAAGTTTATCAAATTGGGAGATTAAAGTTTCTTCAAATACAATTCAAGAATTAACAAAATATGCTTTAGAAAATATGACTGATAAACTTAAAAGTTAGTTTATTATGTTAAATAGCGTAGCACGTTTTTAGACAGATGAAGCGTTGGCAAAAGGCCTAATATAAATTTGGCTCAACAATAGGTGAATGAGCGTAATATTTTAGGGGTTTAGTAATACTGTTTGTTAAGGTTTTCAATTATACAACGTATTTCAAAGCAATCTTAACCAGTTACAATGTTTCCTAAAATATAGCGATTGAGCCGTGATTGTTTCCAAAGTTTTGTGCAGCCTTGATTTTTTTGTTTCTTTTTTTATCAAGAAAAAAAGATAATAATAAACCAATAAGACTAACAATTTTAAAACCCAATTCTAAATTTCATTAAATTCTAAAAGCCAAAAAATGTTCTACAAACGCTGTATTAGAACAAGTGCATAGAATTTTATTTTTTTAAAATTTATGCTCATGTGGGAAGTTGACAAAAATGTTATTAGAAAAAAATTACAGCACAATTTTATTTAAAATTACAAATTTTGAAGGTTTCTAAAATTTAGCTTTTGTGCGGCTGCAAGCGTTGGAAAATTGTGTTTAAAAAAATTACTGCGTAGCATAATTATTTTTAATAAAACAATCAAGCCTTTTTTGCAAGAGGCAATTTAACATAATGTCGAATTATAGCTACAAATTTTAATTCTCTAAAGTTTCTTATAATAACGTATTTAAAAAATATCATTGAATATTACCAAATAAGAGATTCTACGGAATTGTAATTAACACTTGTTGACGAATGTTAAAACACCCCCAAACGAATGTCTATTGTAAGTTCAGAGCTTTGTGGGATATTTAACATAATAGAGAATTATAGCTATCCAATTTACGAAGTTAATTTGTACTATAATTTATATCTGTCTCTTATACACATCTGACGCTGCCGACGACTCCTTACGTGTAG
>OJFB01000182.1_pt1 | contig 17235 bp, 16 predicted proteins | sample 1593811 | NCBI WGS metagenome assembly OJFB01 (sample SAMN05416736, study PRJEB24817) | seawater metagenome | isolation source: Sea water | place: Canada:Atlantic | collected 2013-07
GTCTCGTGGGCTCGGAGATGTGTATAAGAGACAGAAATCTTGTTTACACCGAATTTTTTAATAAGAGAAATATGTTTTTTTGTGGGGTATCCCTTATGAGTATTGAGTTCATATTGAGGAAATAAAGAATGCAATGCTTCCATAAACTTATCTCTCTCCACCTTAGCAACAATTGATGCAGCAGAGATTGATGGTATTAATGAATCACCTTTTATGATTGCTGTTAAATTACATCCGGCTATTTTAGGAGTATAAAGACCATCAATAAAACATTCATCAGGCCTCTTACTTAACATTAATATCGCTCTTTTCATTGCAAGTAATGAGGCGTTTAAAATATTTAATTTGTCAATTTCTTCAACACTTGCGGATGCAAAGGTACACTCAAAAGCTTTTATTTTTATCTCCTCATATACCTCTTTTCTTTTTTTTGGAGAAATTTTCTTTGAGTCACCCAAATTTTTTATTTTCAAATTATCATCTAAAATGACTGCTGACGCAAAAACCGGTCCGCATAAAGGACCTCTTCCTGCTTCATCAACACCACAAATAAGGGTCATTTAAGGTAAGGCTTTATTACTTTAAAAACTAAAGATGACGTATTTTTTTTTAAATCTTTGTGGAGTTTGTAAAACTTAGACTCTATTTTTTTTAAGTATCTTTTATCCTTAATAATTTCACATGCTTTTTTGCTTAACAAGGTTGGTGTGGCTCTATGTTGTAACATTTCAGGAACAATATCTTCATTCAGTAAAATATTCGGTAAGCTAACATGAGGAATTAAGCGTACCATTTTCCAAACAAAATATGAAATCCATGAACCCCTATAAATTATAATCATTGGCTTTTTATGCAATGCAATCTGCAGAGATGCGGTTCCTGAAGCAGCTATAGCGATATTTGAGGAGCTTAGTATTTCATCAACTTTCCCTTTAATCAGTTTAAGGTTTTTAGTGGGATTGCTTTTTACACGAGCTTCTATGAAGATCATATTGGTATCATTGTTTACAGGTATTAAAAATTTGGCATTTGGATATACTTCTAATAGATTTTGGGCTGTTTCAAGCAAGATATCAGCATGAGCTCTCAACTCACCCATCCTACTTCCTGGCAAAAGTGCAATCACGAGCTCCTTAGGATTAATTTTCAAAAGCTTACGATATTTATACATATTTGATTTTAATGGGATTTTATTTGCCAACGGATGGCCAACAAAAGTCGTTTGTATGCCAACTTTCTCAAACAATGGCTTTTCGTGGGGGAAGATAGAAAGTATATGGTCAGTAGTTTTTTTTATCTTATAAACTCTTTTTGGCCTCCATGCCCAAACTGATGGAGCAACGTAATGAAAAGTTGGTATGTCGCTTTGTTTAAGTTTTTTTTCAATATAAAAATTAAAATCTGGAGCATCAACGCCAATGAAAATATCTGGTTTCTCATTTTTTAAATACTTGATTAACTTATATCTTAAGAAAACTAATTTAGGAATATTTGGAATTACTTGAAAAACACCATATAAAGAAAGATTCGAATAATCAAAAAAAGATTTTAACCCCTGTTGTTTCATTGAGGGGCCACCTACGCCTATAAATTCAACATTTTTTTCTTTAGAGTTAATATAAGCCATTAGTTGGCCGGCTATCAGGTCCCCAGAAGGTTCACCTGCCAATATTGCAATTTTAGCCACTTTATCTTATAAGCCCTCTTTTTGATCTTTCAATAAAATCTAAATATAGACCTACTTCTTTTGAGCATTGTTTTAACTTTTCAAGATCTTTTTTTGCCTGTTCAAGAGAATTATTTCTCATATAAATAATTTTATACCCTTCTTTAATATCAGAAATAGCTTGGACACTAAAGCCTCTTCTCTTTAACCCTTCAGAATTTATACCATTTGGAAAAGAGCTGCCTCCCCTGCTAGCAGCTCTCACATACGGAGGAACGTCAGATCCAAGTAAAGTTCCTCCCATTGTTATTACATGCGCTCCAATCTTACAAAATTGATGAACTCCTGTTAACCCACCTAATACAACGTAATCGTCGATCTCAACATGCCCGCCCAAAGTAACACTATTAGCAAGAATAATATTATTTTTTATAATACAATCATGAGCAACATGAACATAAGCCATAATCCAGTTATCATTTCCAATGACTGTTTTTACATTCCCCTCAACTGTCCCGGTGTTTAATGTGCAAAACTCTCTAATCGTGTTTCTATCGCCAATTTCCAAAAAAGTCTCTTGGTCTTTATATTTTATATCTTGTGGCTGCTCACCAATAGATGAGTAATGATAAATCTTATTTGATTTACCTATTTTAGTATGCCCAGCAATATTTACATGGTTACCAACCTCAGTCCCCTCCCCAATCTCAACTGACTCACCAATTATTGAGTAAGGTCCTATCTTGATATTGTTATGTAATATCGCATGAGGATGAACGATGGCAGTAGGATGTATTTCTTGATCAAATTCCATTAAACTATCTTTCTCTTAAATTTCTTTTAAAATGCATGTAATTTCTGCTTCAGCTACAATTTCATTTTCTACTAAGGCAACTCCCTTGTACTTCCAAAATCCTTTAATTCTTCTCTCAATTGAAACATTTAAATGTAATTGATCCCCAGGGATAACAGGTTTTTTAAACCTTGCATTATCTACGCCTGCAAAATAATAAACTGAATGATCATTCGGTTTATCATTAATTGTTTTAAAGGATAATATTGCTGCTGCTTGTGCCATAGCTTCGACTATCAGAATACCGGGCATAACTGGATAATGTGGAAAATGACCAGGGAAAAATGGTTCATTTATTGTTACATTTTTTACAGCCTCAATTTTCTTGCCAATCTCATAAGATAGTACCTTGTCCACCAGAACAAATGGATACCTATGGGGAAGGTGATCTAATATTTCATTAATGTTCATTGAAGTGTCTTGTGTCATTTCATACCTTTTCTAACCATAAATTTAACAGCAAACTTCAACCAATCTTTGTGACTCAACGGAGGTACAGCCCCTGTAAATCTTTGTCCCTCTTTTTTTATCGATCTGGCTATTGCTGTTGTGGGTGAAATTACGGTTCTATCAGCAATTGAAATATTTGGGCCAATTCTGGCACCCCCACCAATCATACAATTCTTACCTATTTTTGCACTTCCGGCGAATCCTGCCATAGCCGCTATGATTGTATTTTCACCTATCTCACAATTATGAGCGATATGAACTAAATTATCAATTTTTACTCCTGACCTGATAATAGTATTATCTATTGCCCCACAGTCAATCGTTGTATTGGCACCAATATGAACATTATCCTCAATAATCACTCCCCCTGTTTGTGGGATCTTTGACCAACTCCCATCGTCATCTGGTGCATAGCCAAATCCGTCAGTGCCGATTCTTGAGCCAGAAAACAATACACAATTCATACCTATTTTAACGTTATTCTCAATAGATACATTTGCGTTAATTATTGTATTACTTCCGATAACAACATTATCCCCAATTGAAACATTTGAACCAATTTGGATATTTTTTCCTAATAAGCAATTATCTCCGATGATGGAGTGTGCCCGAATATCATTACTTTCTTCAGGTTTTGAATTAATACCAAAAACAACAGATTCATGTATGGTGTATTTGTCATTCTCACTATGCTCACTGAACAAGGTAGCAATCTTAGAAAAAGCAAGGTAAGGATTTTTAACAAGAATGTAATCTTTTTTCCAATACTTTAGATCATCTTTTTTTATTAAAATGACCTTAGACTTTGTCTCCTTTAACTTCGAAATATAAGATGAGTCTGACAAAAAAGAAATTGAGCTGGTTTTAGCAGATTCCAAAGAAGAAATATTATCAACGATAATATTACCTGAGGAAGCTTTACCTCCAACTAGCGCAGCCAATTCGGAACACTTAAATTCTTTTAACATTCACATACTTTTTTTATTTAGTTTTACCTAAAACTTTAATAAGTTTATCAGTAATATCGATTTCTTTAGAGGCATAAGCGACGCCCTGGTATAGGATAAGATCATATTTATCTTTTTTTGCCAGGTCCTCAATTGCTTCATTAATTTTTTGTTGTAATTTACCAATCTCTTCACGTCTTCTGATATCAATATCCTCTCTCAACTCTCTTTCAATTCTTTGTATTTCAATTTTTGAATTTTGAATTTTCTTCTGAGCTTTTTGTCGCTCAGTAGCGGTCATTGTTACAGTATTTTTATTGAAATCTTTTTCTTGTTTCTGAATGGCTTTAACTTTATTTTGAAGTCCATCCGTCCTAGATTTAAACTCTTTTTCAAGCTTTTTATTGCTAGCAGCAGTTTGAGGTGCCTCTTTTAGAATCTTCTCCACAACAACATACCCAATCTTGAATATTTCCATCTCAGCTGAAACTGACAGTGGTAGTAAAAGAAAAATACTTAGAGCTATTACTAAAAATTTTCTAATCATCTTATTTAATTCCTTTATCTAAAATTTATATTAAAAATTTGTTCCCATTCCAAACTGGAATACTTCGGTTTCATCCTGAGCATCACTATTTAATGCCTTTGCAAATGATACATTGATTGGGCCAAATGGTGAAACCCATAAAACTGAAAGTCCTGCTGAAAATCTCATTTCATCCATTGCAATATTTGCATCTTCCTCCCATACTCCACCACCATCAATAAATGTCTCAAGTCTAACTTGATCTTTAAACATTCCACCAGGTAATGGGAAGAGAATTGAGGTGCTCGCTACAATCTTTGTTGTACCTCCAGTTGAGACAAAATCTTCTTGTGAGGAGTCGTAATATTGTTTACCAATAGAAGCGGCCTTATAACCCCTTACAGAGTTTTGTCCACCTACATAATAATTTTGGAAGAATGGGTAAGGGTCGTCCCCATATGAATGCGCATACCCTAGATTAAGTTTATTGCCCCAAACGAACTCCTTGGTTAAAGGGCGGTAATCTATAATTTTTCCATTAAATTGATAATACTGCATATCAAGCAATGGCAATGTAATTTCGGTACCAACATCATATTTATAACCAGAAGTTGGATATATTGCACTATCTCTTTTATCAGAAGAGTACCCTAACGAGAGAACAGCTTCGTTTTGATCACAACCGCTACTATCTCCCCCAGAAACAGTTTTACAATAATCTATATATCTATCTGGTGACTCACTACCTAATGTTACATCAGACACGTCGACATCAAAACCAATCCTCACTGTATCAAACTCATTCATAGGAACACCAAAGCCCACTCCTAATCCATATGATTTTTTATCATATTGGCCCGTATCTAAATCTTTTGTATTTGTTTCTCTCATATATGCAGTAAGTCTTCTAGAGATTCCATCAGGAGTGAAATAAGGATCAATATGGCTTATGCTATAGATCGTGTTTACACTACTGGTGTTAATGGTTGCTGAAACTGTATTACCTGTCCCAAGAAAATTGGCTTGTGTAACTGAAAAGCTCCCTACCAAACCCTCATCTGAACTTGCACCTGCACCAAGCTTAACTGAACCAGTATTTTTTTCTTTCACAGCAACTGTCAAATCAACCTGGTCTGAAATACCTGGAACAGAGACTGTTTTAATGTCTACGCCCTCAAAATACTGTGTTCTTTTTAATCGTCTAGTCGATTGATCAATTTTTTCTTTATCGTAGTAAGAAGATTCAAACTGCCTCATCTCTCTTCTTAAAACTTTATCCTGAGTTGTTTCATTTCCAATAAAGCTTATCCGTCTAACATAAACCTTTTTTCCTGGCTCAATAAAATAATTGAACCCAACCGTCAAATTACTTTTATCAACATCTGGGATAGGATTTACATTGGAGAACGCGTAACCATAATTGCCAAGCTCTTGATTAATTGATTCTGTGGATTGATTCAGTAATTTTCTACTAAAAACTTCACCTTTAATGGTTTTGATATCATCTTGAAAAATTGACTCTTCCTTTAATGGATAATATTGTCCACTTATTTTTATATCTCCAAAATTATACTTATCCCCCTCATCTATAATAATTGAAATATAAACATTTTTTTTGGTTTCCGAAATACTTACAGTAGTATTTTCAATATCAAAATCTAGATAACCTCTGTCCATATAAAAAGAACGAATTTTTTCTAAATCACCGGTTAGGATTTGACGAGAATATCTATCATCCTTATACCACCACGACAAAAAACTCGTTGGCTTAAGATCAAGTCGACTCAATAAATCATCTTCATCAAATTTGGTTATACCTATTATTTTGACTTCTTTAATTCTAGCTGTAGAGCCCTCATTTATGTAAAAATCTATTGCGACACGATTTCTTTCTTGAGGAGTGGCCTTTGTTTTAACGGTTGCCGAGTAAAGACCTAAGTTAAGGTATTGCTTGCTAATTTCATTACTAACCCTTTTTAAGGTGGTTTCATTGAAAAGCAAACCTTCTCCAAAATTCATTTGAAGCATGCCTTCTTTGATTTTGTCTGGCTGTATAGCATCAGCTCCATGAAAGGTAATCGTTGAGACGAGTGGTTTTTCATTAACAATAATGATCACAACACTTCCTTCTAAATCTATGCTTATATTTTTAAATTGACCAGTTTTATAAAGAAGCTGAATGGCTTCGCTAAAGTTAGCTTCATTAATTGGAGAATTAACCTCAAAAGGGATATTATCAAAAACCAACCCAGCATCAACTCGTTTTAACCCTTGAACTTTAATATCAGAAATAGTTGTCTCTTCTGCGTAAACCGGCAAAATAATTGATACAACTAATAGGAATATTAAAATTACTTTTTTCATTGAAAATATTAATTTTTTAAAACGTCATTATATACTGCAATTTACGATATCAAAACTAATATTTTCCCTTAAGTCATTGAGAATTAATGAGATTATAAATATTAAAATATAAAAGAAAGTATTAAAAAAATTAGGGAGTCTTGAACATTTATTCAACCATAGGTTAATAAAACGTATAAAAAACATTAATTTAAGAAGCTCTTAAGTGCTTTTTGGTTTATGGTTAATTATATACAATACTTTATATAATTAAAATAAAGTATTGTTTTAAAACAATTTATTTAATATATTATTGGCTTCTAATCTAGCTAAATTGTCAATCTCAAGTATATGTTCAACTGAATTTACATCCGCAGCTTCAGCCTTTAAAAGGGTTTTTTCTATTAATTCTGGAATTTGCATGAAGTTAATCTTCCCTAATAAAAAAGCTTCCACGGCTACTTCATTGGATGCATTTAAATTAATGCAATGAGCAGCTCCCATAGCTAAACATTGATAGGAAAGATCAAGACAGCGAAATTTCTTTAAATCTGGTTTAAAAAATTCAAGATTTGGTAATTTATCAAGTGAAACGCCATCTACACCAGAAGCAATTCTATCGGGATAGCCCAACGCATATGATATGGGAACCCTCATATCAGGATTGCCAAGCTGACTTAATGAGCTTCCGTCAATAAACTCAACAAATGAATGAATGATGCTTTGTGGGTGCATTACAACTTCTATTTTACTTATATTAAGTCTGAAAAGATGAGAGGCCTCAATAACCTCAAGTCCTTTATTCATCATTGTGGCTGAATCTATGGATATCTTTTTCCCCATTTTCCAGTTTGGATGATTTAAAGCCTGATCAACCGTTACATTCTTTAGGCTTTCAATGTCAAATTCTCTAAAGGGACCTCCTGATGCAGTTAAGATAATTTTTTTTATCTCTTGAGAGTCTTTTTGGGAAGATAGCACTTGAAATATAGCATTATGCTCACTGTCTATAGGTATTAATGTTGCATTATTTTCTAAACAAATCTTGTTTAATAGATCTCCAGCCATCACCATTGACTCTTTGTTTGCTAATAAAATTTGTTTTCCAGATTTTGCAGCTTCAACCGTAGAAATTAAACCAGCGCTTCCAGTAATAGCAGCTATCACTGTTGTTACATCTTCATGAGATGCTATAAAACTGTACCCTTCTTCGCCAAATAAAACTTTAGTCTTTAATTTTTCATCTTTGAGCTTATCAATCAATAGTTTTTTTGATGGTAAGTCTTTAGTAACAATATAGCTTGGTTTAAATTTAATGGCTTGCTCTAGCAATAGATCAACATTATTAAAACCACCTAATGCAAATATTTTGAATCTATCAGGATGCAAATTTATAACTGATAAAGAACTTTTTCCAATACTTCCAGTAGAGCCTAAAATAGAAATTAACTTCATACTCATTAAAAGCTGTTAAGAACAACGGCCATCATGAAACATAAAGGTATGGTTGGACAAAATCCATCAAGCCTATCTAACAAACCACCGTGGCCCGGTATAAGCCTGCCACTATCTTTTACCCCAGCCTGCCTTTTGAGAAATGATTCATATATGTCACCAATTACACTTAAAGCAGTTATAGCAATTACTGCTATAAAGGCTAAAATTACATAAGGTACGTAAATTTCTGCATCATAATATATTGTCCAAAAAATAAAAAAGCTAACAAGTAGTAAATTAGTAAATAAACCACCGAGAGCACCCTCTACAGTTTTTCCGGGGCTGATAGTTTCGACCAATTTTGTTTTACCAAAGAGCTTTCCAAAAAAATATGCGCCAATATCTGCAATCCAAATAAATACAAATAACCAAAATAAAGCCCATCTTTGCTCAATAAAAATAGCTGCTGAAATAATAATCATAGGGGAAATTAAAAAATAACCGTAAAAAATTTTAAATTTATGATTGGATGAGATATTCTTAAAATACATATCTAATGGAACGATTATTAACCAAAAAATTGTACTTATAGTTCCAATAAACACTGAAAATTGTTTTAAAAATTTATCTAATAAAAGTGCATCTGATCGAGATAAATAATCAAAATTCATATTTATCATCCTTATATCAATATTTAACAAATAATCATTCTTTGTTATAAGAACGAGGCTAAAAAAGAAAATAATGGGAACAGAAGACATAATCCAATAAATTACCAAGCTAAAGTCTTTTAATTTGAGTATTTTGCCTAATTCATATATTAAAACAAAACCTGCTATAAGGATTAAACTTAAGAAATAAATACTATTATCTATATAGATTTCAAAGAATGAAATTATAAAAATTGAAAACAAGATAACAGATGAAAAGATTCTTTTTTTTAACATATATGGCTATATAGACCCAAATTTTCTTTCCGTATTTTGAAAGAAATATAAAGCGTTTACAAATACTTTTTCGTCAAAATCTGGCCACAACTTTTTTGAAAAATAAAGTTCAGCGTACGCTGACTGCCATAATAAAAAATTACTCATTCTTTGTTGACCGCCTGTCCTGATTAACAAATCCACATCAAACTGCCCTTTTGTGTATAAGCCACTATTAATATTTTTTTCCGTGATTTTTTTTATAATTTTTTGATTTTCGTAAAAGCTATTTACTGAATTGACTATATCAAGTCTACCTCCATAATTTAATGCTACATTGAGAATTAACCTTTTATTTCTTGACGTTTCTTTCTCAATTTCTTTTATTTTTAATTGGAGAGGTTCTGTAAATATTGAGGTATCACCAATAAACTTTAATTTTATATTATTCGAATGAATTTTTTTTGATTCTATTGATATTGATTCAGAAAAAAGCTTTATTAGGCCATCTACTTCCTTAATGGGTCTTTTCCAATTTTCTGTACTAAAAGCATAAATTGTAAGAGTATTAACATTGTATTTAATACAGTATTCAATAATTTTTCTTACAGATTGCAACCCTTTGTTGTGACCAACCAACCTTGGCAATAGCTTCTTTTTTGCCCACCTTCCATTGCCATCCATAATTACAGCAATATGCTTAGGTATTTTATTTTTTTTGAGTAATTTTTTTTTAATGAAGTACAGTTTTTTTTACTCTATATAGTTAGCAAATCTTTTTCTTTTAAACCTATCATTGAATCTATTTCGACTATAAACAAGTCAGTATTTTTTTGAATAAGGTCTTGAAGCCTTCTTTCCTCATCCTCGCTAATTTCTTTATTTTTTATTAATTTTTTTAATTCATCATTAGAGTCTCTACGAATATTTCTTACTGAAACCTTACTATTCTCACCATCTGACTTAACCACTTTAATTAAATCCTTTCTTCTCTCTTCCGTTAAGGGTGGCATGGGTACTCTAATTAAATCTCCTACACTTACAGGATTAAGACCTAAGTCACTCTCTCTTATTACTTTCTCAATCACTGCTGAGAAATTTTTTTCATAGGGCTGGATAGTCAATGTTGATGAGTCCGCTACATTTATTGCAGCGACTTGGCTTAATGGGGTCATTGTCCCATAGTAATCAATAGAAATATGATCAAGCAGGCTTGTATTTGCTCTTCCTGTTCTTATTTTTGATAAATTATTTTGAAAAGACTCAATCGTCTTTTGCATCTTATCCTTTGAATTAATTAATAGTTCTTCCATAATATTTCCTCACATTTTAATTTAAAGTGACTAAGGTACCTTCTTCTTCACCATGAATAAAATCTAATAATGCATTTTTTTTAAATAAACTTAATACTACAATAGGCATGCCTTGATCTCTACATAAAGTAAAAGCTGTTGAATCCATTACCTTTAATTTTTTACTGATTACCTCATCAAAAGTAATTTTTTTAAATAACTTTGCATCCTTTACCTTCTCTGGGTCATCTGAAAAGATTCCCTCAACCTTTGTAGCTTTTATAACAACTTCAGCATTTAATTCAATCGCCCTTAAAGCAGCAGCCGTATCAGTTGTAAAAAAAGGATTTCCGGTTCCTGCAGCAAAAATTACAACCTTGTTATCTTCTATATACCTTATTGCCTTGCCTCTTATGTATGGCTCTACTATTTGCTCAATTTTAATTGCTGACTGGACTCTACTAATAACACCTATATGTTTCATTGCATCTTGCAAGGCAATTGCATTCATTACGGTAGCAAGCATACCCATATAATCTGCAGTTGCGCGATCCATACCCTTAGATCCAAGCGCTACGCCACGAAAAATGTTACCTCCACCAATCACAATTGCTAATTCAACTCCAGAATCAACCATAAGCTTGATTTCACTGACAATTTTGCTAATTGTTTCAGGGTTTACACCAAATGCATCGCTTCCCATTAATGCCTCACCAGACAACTTTAAGAGAACTCTTTTGTATTTTAATTTATTCATAACTACTCTTTATTCTAGACTGTTTTAGATAAAAAAAAAGGATTGCTTAACAATCCTTTTTTTCAAATAACTACTTTTTTACTGCTGTGCAGCTGCAACTTCAGATGCGAAATCAACTTCTTTTTTCTCAATTCCTTCACCGACAATAAAAAACTTAAATCCATTTATTGCTGAATTATTATTTTTGAGGAGTTGTTCAATTGTCTGCTTGTCATCTTTAACAAATACTTGATTTAACAAAGTAATTTCTTTTAAAAACTTATTAACTGTTCCTGTTGCTATTTTTTCAAGCATCTCATCAGGCTTACCCGCTTCCTTAGCTTTTTCAATCGCTACCCTTCTTTCAGCTTCAATTAAATCCTGTGATACACCACTTTGATCAAGGGCCTTAGGTTTTGTAGCTGCTATATGCATCGCAATGTCTTTACCAAGATTCTCATCAGTTGATTGAATATCAACAATTACCCCCACCTTTCCTCCGTGGTTATATGAGAAAAGATTATCTTTAGCAATCATTTTTTCTACTCTTCTGATTGTTATGTTTTCCCCTATTTTACCAATCAACTGTGTTCTTATCTCCTCAATCGTTTTATCGTTAATTGATAGATTAGATAATTGGTCAGCATCACTTACATCATTCTCAACTGCTGCCTTTGTAATTGCTTGAACAAAAGCAAGAAATTCATCGTTTTTTGCACAAAAATCTGTTTCAGAATTTACTTCAACAAGCACACCTTTCTTCTTATTATCTTCAATAAAGCAGGCAACAATTCCTTCAGCTGCTACTCTCGTTGATGCTTTTGAAGCCTTGTTACCGAAACGAACTCTAAGGATCTCTTCAGCCCGAGTAGCATCACCTTCAGCCTCGCTCAGTGCTTTTTTACAGTCCATCATCGGCGCATCAGTTTTAGCTCTTAAGCTCATTACCATTTTTGCCGTAATCTCAGCCATACTTACAAACTCCTAATTATATTATTTATTATCTTTTTCGGTTGTAGGTTCATCTTTTTCAGCGGCTTCTTCTTTAACCATTTTTGCTAATTCATCAATCGCATTCTTCTTTCCTTCAAGAACCGCATCTGCAATTCCTCTTGCATAAAGCCTGATTGCTCTACTTGAATCATCATTACCTGGAATCACATAAGCAATGTCATCAATTGAATTATTTGTGTCAACTACTCCCATGATAGGTATTCCAAGTTTAGTCGCTTCTACAACAGCACCGCTTTCATAACCGACATCAATCACAAATATTGCATCCGGTAGTGAATTCATGTTTTTAATACCACCTATTGATCTCTCTAATTTGTCGTACTCTTTCTTAATTCCTAAAGCCTCTTTCTTAGTTATTTTATCAATACTACCGTCTTCTAAACTGAGCTGTAATTCATTTAGTCGCTTAATTGACTGCTTAACTGTTTTAAAATTAGTCAACATACCTCCAAGCCAACGATGATTTACATAAGCGCAATCTGCTCTTATGGCTTCTTCTTTAATAATTTCTCTGGCTTGCCTTTTTGTTGCAACAAAAAGAATCCGCCCTTTGTTAGCTGCTAATGTTTTTACATATTTTATTGTCTCCTCAAACATAGGGAGAGTTTTTTCAAGGTTAATTATGTGTATTTTGTTTCTGTCACCGAAGATGTACGGTGCCATTTTTGGATCCCAGTATCTGGTCTGGTGTCCAAAGTGAACGCCAGCTTCAAGCATTTGTCTCATAGTTACAGGCATAGTTTTCTCCTTTAAGGGTTATAACTGCACTAAGTTTAAAAATGCTAAGCACCCTTAAAAAAACTTAGTGGAAATTTTAAAAATAAATCGCGGCTATGATAACATATTTCAACAAATTAAATAAATGTTAATGAAGATTCAATATGCCAATAACAATTAATAATCAAGAAGATATAGAAAGGATGCGGATAGCTGGAAAGCTAGCATCTGAAGTTCTTGATTTTATAACCCCCTTCATAAAGCCAAGTATCACAACAGAAGAAATTGATAGCCTCTGCCACGATTTTATGACAAATAAGCAAGGGACTATTCCTGCCCCTCTTAATTATGCACCTCCCGGGCATACACCATTTCCAAAATCAATTTGTACATCAGTAAATAATCAAATATGTCATGGTATTCCTGGAGAGAAAATATTAAAAAAGGGTGATGTAGTTAATATTGATATCACTGTTATAAAGGATGGTTATCACGGGGATACAAGTCGTATGTTTTTTGTTGGAGAGCCCTCAATTCAAGCAAAAAGACTTTGTGATGTTACTTATCAATCTATGTGGCTCGGTATTAGGGAAGTTAAAGCAGGTGCATACCTTGGTGATATAGGTCATGCAATTCAAAGTTATGCTGAATCAAACTCTTACAGTGTGGTTAGAGAATTTTGTGGGCATGGTATTGGGAAAGTATTTCATGATGAACCTCAGGTCCTACACTATGGCAATTCGGGTGAAGGCCTTAAGCTAGAAGCAGGAATGATTTTTACAATCGAACCCATGATTAATGCAGGAAAAAAAGATATCAAAGTCTTACCCGATAACTGGACTGTTGTAACTAAGGACAGAAGCTTGTCGGCTCAATGGGAACATACAATATTAGTCACAGACAAAAGCTACGAAGTACTAACGGTATCAAAAGATACGCCTAAACCATTTTTAGATTAAAGTTTACTCATGTCTGCAAACATTATAGCTACTGAGAAAAAGGGTTACCAAAGACAATTTCAAGCCTTATGTAATCAATTCATAAAAAAAGCTAACGCCTCATTATTCCTAAAAAAGCACACTAAGCTTGTTGATGCTTTATTAATTAAGTTATGGATAAATAATGATGTTTCTAAAAAAAACACACTCATTGCTGTTGGAGGATATGGAAGGAATGAGTTATTTCCCTATTCAGATGTCGACATACTGGTCCTCCATAATGAAAAAAGTTTGGAAAATGATAAAAATATTTCTCAATTCATTACGCAATGCTGGGATATTGGTTTAAAAATTGGCCATAGTGTTAGGAACATCTCTGAAGTTGAAGAGGAATTTAAAGCAGATGTCTCAACAGCTACCAACCTACTTGAAGCACGATTTATATTTGGAAGTAATGATCAATATTTAAAATTCAGTTCAAGAGTTAATAAAATAATTAATATCAAAAAGTTCTTTAAGGAAAAAATAACTGAACAGGCCATTCGTCATCGTAAATATAGAGATTCAGCATACCAACTAGAGCCCAATATTAAAGAAAGCCCAGGAGGTCTCAGGGATTTACAAATGATACTGTGGATTGCTGCTAGTCAAAACAAAGGAAAAACCTTTGAAGAATTAAAACAAAGGGGAATTTTATCTAATGATCAATTTAAAAAAATTAGACTGATCGTTAACAAGGTAAATAAGTACCGAGTTCTCCTTCATATTTTATCTAAATCTTCAGATGATAGGCTTACATTTGATGTTCAATCTAGCCTATCCAATGCGTTGGGGTATCAGGCAAAAAGAAATAAAAAATCTAGTGAAGTATTGATGAAAAATTATTATAAATCAGTTAATTACATAATATTATTAAATGAAATTATACTTAAAAAACTTGACCCAAAAGTTTCAAAAATTATTCAAATTAAGAACCAATACCCTTTTACCTTTTCAGATCATTTAATTGACATTGATAGAGAGCATATTCCAATGATTGGTAAGTATGTTTTTGAACCCTTCATCCTTCTCCAAAAAACAAAAAAGGCACTCGGTTTCGGAGCAAATCTTTTAGAAGCACTTAATAATATTGGGCCGACTATAAATGAGAAATTTAGAAATAATAAAATAAATCAATCTAAATTTATGGAGATTATTTCAGGTAATGACAAAGTCAATCGGTCCTTGCGGCTGATGAATAAATGTAATATTTTAGGTAACTACATACCTGCATTTGGGCAGGTTGTTGCACAAATGCAGCACGACCTCTTTCATATATACACGGTAGACGAACACACCTTAAATGTTATTGAGAATATTAGACGGTTTAGTAAAGCAAGCTTAAAGTATGAATTCCCTGAATGTCATAAAATATTTCTTAATTTTAAAAAACCATACCTTTTGTATTTAGGTGCAATTTTTCATGATATTGCAAAAGGCAGGGGCGGTGATCATTCAGAGCTTGGTTTTAATGTTGCGCTGAAATTTTGTAAAAAAATAAATTTACAAGATAGCGATACTCATTTAATCGCGTGGCTTGTCAAATCTCATCTAAAAATGTCTCAAATTGCCCAAAAAAGTGATATTTCTGATCCAACTATAATTCATGAGTTTAGAGATTTAGTAAAGACCCAAACTTATCTTGATGCATTGTATCTTCTTACAGTTGCAGATATAAGGGGGACCAGTCCTCATGTTTGGAATGAATGGAAAGCAAGTCTTCTCTATGACTTATACAAATCAACAAAAAAATCACTAAATGAACAGCATAAATCCCCAGATGAAATGATGAGTGATCGAAAAAAAGAAGTTATTAAAATACTTTCCCAATATTCAATTAAAAAAGATCACTATAATAAATTCTGGCAGAAGCTTGATCTTAATTACTTTATGAGGTTCGATGCTAACGAAATAGCCTGGCAAACAAGGTTACTTATGGCCCATACTAACTCAATTGAGCCAGTAGTAAGAATTCACCAACACAAAGGCAGTTTTATTGAAGTGCTTATTTATTCTAAGAATCAACCTTTATTATTTGAAAAAATAACAAACTTTTTCTATGAGAACCAAATAGATATTCTAGAAGCGAAAATTTACACAACCTCACATGACTATGCGTTAGATATTTTTCATGTCATGGATGTTCACAATTCAAATGAAAGCTACAACAAGCTTTTTCAACATTTTGAGCAAGGCTTAACAGACTCACTCCCCCAAAAACTCAAAAGAAAAGAAATGTCTTTGCAAAAGACTCGACAAGCAGAGCACCATGACATACAGACCGTTGTTAATAATAAAATAATTAATGACACGCAATTTGAACTAGAAATTATTACTGACTCAAGACCAGGTCTTTTAAACATGATCAGTGGAGAAATTAATCAACTTAACCTTGAAATAGATAAAGCAAGGATAAATACCTTAGGCAATAGAGCAGAAGATTTTTTTCTTATTACCTCAAAAAAAGTCCAAAAAGATACTATAAAAAAACTTAAAGAAAATATCCTAGAACGCTTAACTTAGGATTTTAATTTTTCATTAGAACTGCATTCCATTTTTTTACACCCTCTTCATGCAAAGAGTCTCCATCAGTATTAGCTGCTAAAGTAACAGGCATATCTTTAACTTCAAACTCATATATCGCCTCCATTCCTAACTCAGGGAATGCGATAAGCTTTGAGGATTTTATGGCCTGTGAAATAAGGTAGGCTGCCCCACCAATAGCAATTAAATAAACTACTTTATTTTTTTTAATACTCTCTAAAGCCGCCTTTCCCCTCTCAGCCTTTCCAATCATACCAATAACGCCATAATCTTCTAGCATAAGCGACGAATACTTATCCATCCTGGATGAGGTTGTAGGTCCTGCTGGACCAATAACTTCATTTCCAACTGGGTCTACAGGACCCACATAATAAATAAAGCGATTTTTAAGATCTAAACCGTCAGGTAATGGTTGGTTATTATCTTTCAATTCTTTTAATTTTTTATGTGCTGCGTCTCTCGCAGTTAGAATTTTTCCACTGAGCAATAAACTCTGACCAAGCGTAAAATTTTCTAAATCTTTTTTTTGTAAGGTATCTAAGTTCACCCTTGTGCTCGTTTCTTTTGGTGACCATTCGGTCTTAGGCCATAGTTCAAGATTAGGAGGTTTTAATTTAACTGCCCCATCACCACGCATTCTAAAGTGAACATGCCTATTAGCCGCACAATTAGGAATAATTGCCACTGGAAGGGAAGCTGCGTGCGTTGGATAATCTTTTATTTTAACGTCTAGGACGGTAGTCAGTCCCCCAAGCCCCTGAGCTCCTACTGTCTCTTATACACATCTGACGCTGCCGACGACTCCTT
>OJFB01000184.1_pt1 | contig 17198 bp, 8 predicted proteins | sample 1593811 | NCBI WGS metagenome assembly OJFB01 (sample SAMN05416736, study PRJEB24817) | seawater metagenome | isolation source: Sea water | place: Canada:Atlantic | collected 2013-07
ATCTACACGTAAGGAGTCGTCGGCAGCGTCAGATGTGTATAAGAGACAGCGTCTATTCTATACTTCAAGATTCTCAAAAAGATATATGGATTGGCTCTCAAGTAGGTCTTAACTTTTACAATAAGAATATTGATAAATTTGAAACTATAAATATTCAAAAAGAAGAAAAGAAATTAAAGTTTGCAATACATTCAATTGTAGAATATGATGAAAATACTTTACTTCTAGGAACTCATGAATTCGGATTATACAAGTTTGACAAAAAAAACCTTACTCATAAACTGATACCTTATAAGACGAACAAACCAAAACTAAACTTACTTATAAATGCTATTGTTAAATCCTCAAATGGTAGATTTTTAATCGGAACAAATCATGGTTTAATGACATTTGATCCATATAACGAGGTGCTACAACTAGCGAAATTAAATACTGTAAGCGGATATGAAACTATTGATAAATCTATAGAATCTCTTCATGTTGCAAAAGACAACTCTATATGGATTGGCACATTTTCTTCTGGATTATTACGTATTCACCATAATAATAACGATATATATTCAATTGAAGAGTTTTCTATAAGTCAGAAAAGAATTTTGTCTTTGGCAGAAAAAACAAATGGAAATATTCTCTGTGGAACTGAAAATGATGGGCTTTTTGAAATAAATTATAAATCAAGAAAAATAAAAAGCTACAAACAAGAAAAATTAAAACAAAACGGAATAAAATCAAACTCTATTTGGACCGTTTTTACTGATAATAAAGATAGGGTTTGGTTAGGTTATTACAATAAAGGAATTGATTTACATGATGATAATTATAATAAGTTTAGCTCTATAAAAAGCCTTCCTTATGAAACGAATTCATTAAATTCAAGTTCAGTAACAGGTATTGCTAAAGACAGTGATGGCCGTTTTTGGATTAGTATGTTTGATGGAGGTGTTGATGTATATGATCCAAAAAATAAAAAATTCATAAATCTATATGATCAAAAAAACACCATTGCACGAGGATTAAATAGACTTGACATACCTACAGTGTTTATTGACAGTAAAGAGAATGTTTGGATAGGAACTTGGGACTCTGGATTGTTTTTTTTAAAACATGACAGTAAAAAATTTGTGAATATAAATACAACTAGTAACAAGAGCATATTTAAATCTAATAGAGTTATGAGTTTTGGTGAAGATTCGAAAGGAACTATTTGGATAGGTACCTTTGGAAATGGACTCTATTCTTATAACCCTAATTCAGAATCTTTCACACATCATGATACTCTTGAATTTCAAAAATATTATACAAATACCAGTAGTATTAGAAAAGTATTAGTTGACCACAAGGATGCAGTTTGGATAGGCACAAGAAATGGGCTTTTTAAAATTGTAAAAGATAAAACAGAAAAGTTTAAAGTTTATTCCACTAACGATTTAATGAATACCATTTTAAATTCTGAGATTGACGAATCTAAAAACTCCAGTATTGTTTTTAGTTTATTTGAAGACTCAAAAAAAAATATTTGGATTGGAACACTTGGAAATGGGTTGGCAAAATTTACTGCTAAAAATGATTCGCTAATATGGTATAATTTAGATAATGGGTTGATTCATGAAACCATATCCTCTATAACACAGGGAACTAATGGGGCTCTATGGATTGGAGGTAATAAAGGGCTATCTAAACTAGATATTAAAAAAAACACATTTACAAACTTTAATAAAAAAGACGGCTTACTTTCAAACAGCTTCAATTATAACGCTGTTTTTAAAGATATTGACAACGTTCTTTACTTCGGAAATTTAAAAGGAATTAATTATTTCAATCCTGATAAAATCGTCTATAACCAAGAAAAACCGACTGTTTATATATCTAATTTAAAAATCTCTAATGAGATAATAACTCCCAGAATAAAAAATTCTCCCCTTAAGGATGTGATTTCAAAAACAAAAAATTTGGTATTAAACTACGAGCAATCAAACTTTACTTTTGATTACGTTGGAGTAAATTATACTAGAGGTGAAAACAATCAATATGCCTATCTTTTAAAAGAGTTTGATGAAAATTGGAATTATGTAGGAACAACTAGAAGCGCTACATATAAAAATGTTCCTCCGGGAGACTATACTTTTATGGTTAAAGCCTCAAACAATGATGGTATTTGGAACAATATTCCAACATCCATAAATATTAAAGTTCTTCCTGCTTGGTGGGCAACTAAACAAGCAATTATTAGTTATATTATATTAATACTTCTACTTGTCTATATAATTTATAAATATATTAATACACGGATAAAAGAAAAAAGGGAGTTAAGTACTGAAAGAAAAGAATACAAGCAGTTTGAAGCTCTTAACGCAAAAAAAATTCAATTTTTTACAAATATTTCTCACGAATTTAGAACGCCTCTTACCCTTATTTTAACCCCATTAGAAGATATAATTGAAGAAGATACTTTAGACTTACCTCAAAGTATTAAAGAAAAACATAATATTATATATAAAAACGCAAAACGTCTTTCTAGACTTATTAATGAATTGATGGACTTTAGAAAATTACAATTTAATAAGATGTCTATTAACGCATCACAAATTAATATAGTGCCATTTATAGAGGAGGTAGTTGGTCATTTTGAAGAAGAGGCTTCGTTAAACAACATTCTCCTTTCTGTAGAATATGATCAATACGATTTGATTATCTGGTCTGATCCATCAATGCTTGAAAAAATCACATTCAATTTACTGTCTAATGCATTTAAAGCAACACCTGCCGAAGGCTTAATCACCATTCAAATAAATAATCCTTCTAATTTAATTCATCTTCCTCTAGTTCACGAAACTAATCCAGTGAAAGCTATCGAAATAATAATAAAAGATACCGGATTAGGTATAAAAAAAGAAAACCTCACCAAGGTTTTTGATCGTTTTTATCAAGCTAATGAAATGAATGAACAATATTATGGTGGAACTGGTATCGGTTTAGAATTGGTAAAAAGCTTTGTTGATTTACATAAAGGAAAAATAGTATTAACAAGTAAAGAAAATATTGGTACACAATTCAAAATTTACTTCCCTTTGGGTTATTCGCATTTAAAAGAAAATAATATCAATAAAGACCAAGAAAAGGCAATCAATCAATATTCTGATTCTCAAAATGAACATTTAAAAAACCATGGGTATAATAGTGAAGAGAATGAAAGTAAAAAAACGATTCTTATCGTAGAAGACAATATTGAATTAAGAACGTATGTGAAAAATGAATTGAAAAATGATTATATTATTAAGGAAGCTGAAAACGGATTGGAAGGTATAGAAAAAGCAACTAAATATATTCCAGATATCATTATTACAGATGTTATGATGCCAATAATGGATGGTTTTGAGCTTTGTGAGCGTATAAAAAATGATTTAAAAACTAGTCATATCCCTATATTAATGGTTACAGCTAAAGGAATGCAAATTGACAAAGTTAAAGGGATTGATTCTGGGGCAGATGTCTATCTAAACAAACCTTTTAATATGAGGATTTTGCGATCACATTTAAATCAGTTAATTACCAGTAGACAACTATTATTTGACAAATATTTCAATACCTTAAGTACAACCGTTAATTCTAATAACACCACTTCGTTAGACAAAGAATTTATGAGAAGTGTTTTGGCACATATAAATGAAAATATAAATGATGAAAAGTTAAATGTAGAACACTTGGCCGGTGAATTATTTTTAAGTAGAAGTAAATTATATAGAAAAATAAAAGCGTTAACTGGTGATACTGCAAACGAATTTATTAGAAAAGTTCGTTTAGAAAAAGCAAAACAACTTATTAGTGAAACAGAACACACAATAAGTGAAGTTTGTTATAAAGTTGGTTTTTCATCTCCCTCTTATTTTACAAAATGTTTTAAAAATCATTTTGGAATACTCCCTACCGAAGTTCGAGAATCTATAGTTCTTCCAAAATCAAAGTCAGATACTAGAATAGAGAAAGTAAAAGAAGAATGAAAAGGCTGTAAAATTAAGAATATTATGGACTGAAAAAAATGTCAATGTTTTTTATGGTAAATTCCTGTTGATAAATTTTAAAAAATGTTTTTTTTGATAAAAAATACTGGATTTAAGAGCTAACTTTTACTACTTTATTGTCTTTTAATTGATATTCTTCTTTACTCTCTATGCATAAAGCAATCCCCTTATCATTGAAGTCTAACCTGTGACCGTATTCACTAATCCATCCTATCTGCATAGACGGATTCCCAACTACTAAAGCGTAGGGTAACACTTCTTTTACTACTACAGCACCGGCGCCTATAAAGGCAAATTCTCCAATAGTATTTCCACAAACAATGGTCGCATTGGCACCAATACTTGCTCCTTTTTTTACCAGTGTTCTTGTATATTTATTATTTCTTTTTATGGCACTTCTTGGGTTTATAATATTGGTAAAAACCATTGATGGACCTAGAAATACATCATCTTCACAAATAACTCCTGTATAAATAGAAACATTATTTTGTACTTTCACATTATTACCCAGCACAACCTCTGGTGATACAACAACGTTCTGACCTAGATTACAGTTCTCTCCAATAGAACAGTTAGACATGATATGGCTAAAATGCCAAATATTTGTTCCATCACCAATTTTGCAGTCAGAATCTACGACAGACGTTTCGTGTGCAAAGAAAGATTTCATATTCTAAAGATGTTTTTAATTATAATTCGAAAATACAATTTATTATTGAAATCTTAAATAGAGAGGCTATAATCAAAAAAAAACAACCCTAAGATTGCTTTTTTTTAGTTTGTATATGATTGAGGAGATTATAATTGTCTTACAATCATTATACCATTGGCATTTGTACAAAGTCCTGGTGAAGCAACTCCACCCCAATCAAAATTGAAATTCATTACATATGGTGAATAACCAACTTTTGTTGAAGTCCAGTAGGTTAAAGACTCATTAAAGTCCCCTTTTTCTTCTAAATGAACATTATCATAAATAGCCTGCATAGAATCTCTACTAGGAATAAACCAATCATCAAAGTTTCTATATTCTAAATCTAGGACTGTTTTAAAAGCATAATCGCCTTCATGTTCTACTCCATTAACAGAATTGTCATTTGCGTTTCCATTAACAATTTGTTGTGTGTTTTCTTGTCCAGTACCTATTGCTGAATCGGTATCTAAATCAAATATATCTCCCCAAGCAATGATTCCAAACTCAGAATAATCCGATGCAACTAAAGTTGTTCCATCAATCTGATTGATATGAAATATAAAACCACCACCATATTCTAAACCATAAAGAGAGTCAATACCTATTTCTGTTACAATATTTAAAACTGGAACACCATTTTCTAAGTTTTGAACAACTGATAATTCAGAATTAAAAATTGTTATATCAATAGTGTCATCGTTTGAACAACTGATAAGTAATAATGCTACAAACGAACAAAAAAACATTTTTTTCATATTATAATATTTAATTAACATCAAATTTAACGACAAAAAGTATACCAAAATAAATTTTTAGCTAAAAAAACCAGGAAAATTTAAAATTCTATTATAGGTAAGGTAATTAATCTACCTCTATTCTCATTGGAAGTGTATATTTAACTCCTACCGCTTTTCCTCTTTGCCTTCCTGGTTTCATTTTTGGAAGTAACTTAATTATTCTGATAGCTTCTTTCTGTAATTTTGGATGTGGAGCTTTTGCTCTAATCCCTACGATATCACCTTGTCTATCTATTTTGAAAAGCATAATTATTCTTTTCTTTCCGGGTGCAAGGCCCAAATCGTTTGGCAAATCAGCATTAAATTTACGTTGAAAATGTTTTTGCATTTTCTTATTAAAACATGATTTTAATTCTTTTTTATTTCCTTTGCAACCCGGAAATACCGGTACGTCTTCAATAATTGTAAAAGGGACGTCTTCAATAACTTCTTCAGCTTCTTCTACTTCTTCTATTTCTTCTACTTCAACGGCCTCACTTTCATCTGTTTCTGTAGATTCTATAACTGTTTCTTCAACTTCTTTTTCATCTTCAACAACTTCAATTTTTTCTGGAGTTGGTGGTGGTGGAGTTTTTGGAATCTCCGGCTCAATACGTTCTGTAATTGGAATTTCTTCTTCCATATCAGCGTTCATATTTACATCTCCTAAATCACCAAACTGGCGATCAAATGTTTTTTTCTCAATAGCTACATACGTAACAAAAAGTGCTAAAACCAAGCCTAATTGCATAAACAATTTGCTGTAGTTTTCGAGGTTTGATTTTGGGTTTTTTTTGATTTCCATTACTGAAAGTTTTTATAGTTCGCTAATTTAACTAAATTATTATTTTATTTACAAGATTTAACATTAAAAGAGTTGAATTTTTTTTTCAAAGAAATGAAATATTAAAACTGCTAGTCCAATACCAACACTATTTGCCAGAATATCTAAATAACTAGTTGTTCTGTAGGATGTAATTGTTCCTTGAAGTATTTCAATAACTATGCCGAAAATTAAACAGCCTAAAATTAGGTATTTTATATTTTTTTGAAATTTTTCATTTTTTAAAAAGGCGTATAACCATGAAAACATTAAGAAAAAATACGCAATAAAATGATACGTCTTATCTGATACTGATATTGATTTTAGCGTTATTAAATCTGGCTTTACAAGGCTACCAATAGCGATAGATACTGTGATGAATATGGCTATAAATATAGCATTATCCTTCAATAATTTTTTTATAGTTTTGAGCATCTAATAAGTCTACTAATTGTGAATCATCTGCAATTGAAATTTTAATCATCCATCCTTTTCCATATGGATCTTCATTAACAATCTCAGGCTCATCTTCTAAAGATTCATTAAACTCAATGACTTCACCTGACAATGGCATAAATAAATCTGACACTGTTTTTACAGCTTCTACTGAACCAAAGACTTCGTCTTTTTCTAATGTATCATCTAGTGTATCTACATCAACATAAACAATGTCTCCTAGTTCTCCTTGAGCAAAATTAGTGATTCCAATGGTGGCTATATCTCCTTCAATTTTAACCCACTCATGGTCTTTTGTGTATTTTAAATCTGTTGGAATATTCATATTAAATATTTTTATTTGTTTCCTCCTAAGTTATAAATAAAGTTAAATCCTGCGTTTATAGACTGCCTTGGAAATGTTGTTGAAATAGCATATCTAGACGTTTGGTGATTGTAATAAAACGAGGCTGTTAAATTACTATTTAATCTATAATCTGCAGTTAGTTTTAATGAAAATAATTTTTGACCACCACTTATCTGATCGTTATCTGAATTTACAGATCTAACCAAGGTTAAATTATCTCTCAATGAAACGTCTGCTCTTACATTTATATCTCCTTTCAATGTTTGTTTTTTACCTGTAAAAGAGGTCTTCACCTTTACATCTTTAAAGACATAGCCAAATCCAAAAACATACTCTGTTCCTTTAATATCGGTTAGTGTGCTGTTATTAAAATTCATGGTCAGCGTTCTATCTCTCTTTAGCTCGCCTCGCATAGAAAATGAATTTTTCATTTTCATATCTACTCTAATAAGTGGTGAAAATTCATCTACCAATGTTGCTGATGAAACTAGTTTGCTAGGCTCAAAATCACCTGCTATATTAGTAACTGTTGGATCATTAGAATCAAACTGAAGGTTGTTTGTAAAGCTAGAAACTGTGTAGGATGATTTATATCCATGGGCAACACTAAAACTGCTAAAATTATTTTTAAACCATTTCAACTTCATAAATCCAGTGTAGCGAAGATTCCATGATGGAATAGGTATATTTCTAAAAATACCTAAGTTCACTTTTTCCGCATCTTTACCAGAATAGGCAGATAGAAAGGCGGGCAGTAAAACATCTTGACTACTGCTGCCATAGCCAACAACAGTTCCGTTTTCTGAATCTATATTGTTTGGATCATCAAGATTAATACCTGCTTGCTCTCCTAATCTTCTTGAAATAGCAATTCTATTTGTTCTTAACTGCTGAAATAATTGATCCCCATCTTTAAAAGCAGTTGAAAACATAGAATAACTAGTACTAAAGTTTCCTGTTATAAATGCAGGTATTATTTCATCTATAAAACCATTTCCACTAGGATCATTAGAATCTACCCTAATGTCTAGTTGTTGTGCCAAACTTCTGGTTTTAATTTTATTTCCAGTTATTTCAATATTTAAATCCTTAATTGGTTTTAGAGAAAAATTATAATCTAGTTTATCAAAGTGTGTTCTTGTATAGGTTTTATCGTAATAATCTTCTCCATCTACCCTTGGTGCAACTAACCAACCGTTTTCTAATGCTGTATTTCTAATGTCTACCTGACTTCCAAAAACAAAGCCCAAAGATGGTGCTAAACCTCCTCCAAAATTGTTTCTACCTAAAAACCCGACTTCTGGTTCATATCCTGGTAATAATTGCCCGTTATTTTCAGTATAGCTTATTTTTCCTGTTTTTACAGAGGTTATTAAATCATAGAAGCCTTTTATAACTTTTCTTCCTAAAGGTTGTTTTTTCCTTTTACGAACAGAAACTTGATTTGGGGGTTGAAGCTTTCCATCAGGAGATGTTACTTTTTTTGTTCTGTTTTTTTTCTTTAAAAACAGATTTTCAAATTTTGTGTCCTTATAAAGTTTTGCAAAATTTAATGATCCAGTTATGTTATGTGTATTTGCATTTTGGATTAAATTCCCAACTCTTTCCACAATTGATGGGTCTTGAGAGGTCGCTCTCCAATCAAAATCTGCAGTGTAAGCATAATCTACTCCTATAAAACCTAAATATGGAATTTTATTGATTGGAATTTTATACGTTGAATTCAATTTTTGATTGTATTGAGTAGGTCTTCCTAAATTAAAGAAATTGGTAAAAATCTCTAAATCATCTCCATTCCCAAAAGCATCATACATATAACTGTTGGTTGCATTAAAATTAACTGCTAATGATTTTGTGAAATTAAAAGCAAGTGCATAATCCCAATCAAATAAAAATCTTCTTTGTTTTAATGTTGGCTGTGCGCTTAGTCCTTCAACTAAGTTCCTAGATCGCTGTTCATTAAAATTTCTATTTATTCTAGAATTAATAGCTAAGCTTGATGGAACTGGATTAAAATTAATATCTCTTATTAACTGTAAATATTTACTTTTAAATAATTCTTTTTTCTTAAAAGGTTCCAAAAATTTTGACTTAAAAGTAAAGTTGTAAGATGCTGCAGCTGATACTTTTTGATTTACAGCTCTTTCAATATTATAATCTCTATGAGACTCTTCATTGAAAGAATAGGATACAGATACATTTTCTACATCGTAAAATTTAGGTTTTTTAGATGATTCTGGATTTCTGTTCTTTCTTACATTAATAAAACTTATGCTTGATCGCTTTGTATAATTTCTAGAAACGTCTGTTCCTCTTGGGAGAGTTGAAGGCAAGTTGGCTGCTTCAACATCTACAAGTTCTATGTCTTGATATTGAGGATCAAATTTGGGGTCTATAAATTGTTCACCAATACTGTAATTCATTGGTAACTCTATGCCCCATTTCTTTGGCATCATTTTACCTAAATTAATACTTGTTGAAATATCATATTCTTTCGTTTCATCCAATGATCGTTGACTTACTCTATCTTCTACATTTCCAAATCCAACAGTTTGCATTCTACCTGTCATAGATACATTTGCAACATCAGCAAAATTTGCATCTGCGCTTAATACAGCTGCCCATCCACCATCATTATCAAATCCAGCAGAGCGAAGTTCGTTAAACCAGATTTCTGCACTTTTTTCTATAGGACTATTGTTCCTTAAACCTAACATAATAGTTCTAATCTGGGCTAATGTAGGATTTCCCTTTACTCTAAGAACTAGTTCTCCAGAGTCTAATTCTGGTGCAGTAAACAATTCGTTGATTGGTGCGTTTACCTTATCTCTTGCTAATTTAATTTTCCCTAATTGTTCAAGTAATGCATCTAAATTATTGGCTTCTGGCCAAACATCTAAGGGTGCTAAACTTCCATTAGGTGACATTTTAAGAGGAATTTCTAACTGATAAAAATTATCATTTAAATCAGTTCCTAGCCTAATAATTGCTGATAACTCATCATCATCAACACTTCCTATAATTGTTGACTCAGCATGTAAAAACATTTTTAACTCTTTATATCGACGTAAGTCAACACTTATGTTTTTATAAATAGCTCTAATCTTATTTTGAGGTAGGTTCGTTACTTTTAGTGTAACGGATTGTTCATTTTGTTGCTGAACAGTAGTACTTCCTTGTAATCGTTCTCTTTCAATTCCTGGGGGCAATACATACCTGCCTTCATTTTGCTCTATGTTAACAACCCCAACTTCAAAATCATTTAATTCTTCCTGAGTTAATGCTTGATTAGGACTTACTACTGGGTCTAAAGTTCTTGTATATCGTCTCCAATCCCCTCTTACTAAATCTAATTCTCCGAAACGAAGAATTACTGGCATTCTAAAATTGGTCATAAACATTCTAATAAAACGAATGCTATTAAAATCTGTTATGTTGTTAATAGGAGTACCACTGCGAATTGGAATCCTAAATTGGTACCATGTAACCGTTTGACTTTGTCCATTTTTGAGAGTTACTGTTTTATCTTTTTGATCAACAATAAAATTTTGTCCAACCACTAGGTCTGTGCTATTTAATGAAACTTTATATTCAAAATAGCTTTCAACTGTATTCATCGTTTGATCTTTATTGATATCTTCAACATCTGGATATGTTGTTGATGAAGTTGGAAAAGATTCTGAGGATTGATTTAATGTGGGTGAATTTCCTTGTGTATTGTTAAATAGTTTGTATCTCGAAATTATAGAAGCGTCTGAAGTATCATAATCACCTCCCCTGTAATATCTGTAATTATCTGATGCAGGATCATCTAACCCTGCCAATGCAGGAAATTTTATTCTTTCTTCTTCATCTGTTAATCCATCTAGTCCAATATCTTGTCTAGTTCTGGAGGCATCTTGTTCGTCAAAAGCATAAATAATTGAAGGATTCGTAGGTACTTTTCCCCAAATTGTTGAAGTTGTATTGGTCGTTAAATCGTCTATTGGCAAGCCATTCTCATACATTTTTCGATTATCTTTTAGGATATCTTCAGATATATTTCCTAAATTAATGTATAAATCTCCAATCTGATTCTGAAGATCTTGAGGGTTTATATCAGTGGGTAGGCCTTCAGCATTGGTTATTGAATAATTTTTATAGGGGTCCATCATCCAGAACTGAATATACTCTACGTTTGCTTGTTCAAAGTTATTGGTAGTTAAAGGACGCATAATTCCTCCCCAACGAGCTTCTGGGTTTTCAAGTGTTGATGGATTTGTTATGTCTGTTGGCTCTTCAAAATTATAGGGTCCACGTTCCTCAGGAAAATAAGCTAAGTCTAGTGTTCTTACAAGGGTTTGCTGAGTAACATCTAATTCTTGATTTGGAAATAATTCATCAAAATTAATCTGTCTTGTTTCTGCTCTGGAGAGTGCGTCTGCATCTATGTTTTCAGGAGTATCTCCAGCACCATAAAAAATAGGATCTATCGTGTACCAAGCCAATCTAGCTCTTTGATAATTGTAACTTGTATTATTACTTAGGTTTCCATTAAAATTTGGAAATGAGGGTGTATCTGGTGTACTAGCAGTAAACCATTGCAATGGCGTTAATAGACTAATAGGGATTTGAGAAGCCTCAAAGTCGTCTATATATGCTGTAGCAGCACCATCAACATCAATTCCTCTGGGTGATCCAGGAATTAAATATGCCATATCTGCTCTAAGAGATAAATTTGATGTTACATCAGTATCTACAAAAGGCAACTTATTTGCTAATTTAGTAAATAGAGGCATTTCTGATGAGAAATCTAGATTCATTCCCAACATGGTATTATTAATTGGCTCACCTCCAAAATTTACTTTTGGTGTTAAAGGTCTTTCGTTTACATTTAAAATAGTTGCTCCTAAAATAAAGTTTTCATTGAAGTTGTGTTCAACATCAACACCCATAAAAGTTTTTCTTTGCTGATTAAATACAGCATTATTTTCTGTTGAGACCTGAATAGGAATACCTGATGACTCTAGGCCTGGATCTAAAATCTGAACTCGTCCTGCCATATAATCTACTACATAGTCAATTCCTTCAACCAACTGTCTTCCTCCAGCAGTTACAGTAACAGAACCTCTTGGGACATTGTAGGCATTTAATGGAATTCCCCCACTATTTTCAGATTTAAAATATCCTTTTAATAAAAATTTGTCTTTATTCTGATAATTGTTTTTTACATTAATTTTAGTATCTAAATATAGTTCATCAAATACATATAAATCAACATCTGATGTGTCATTTAGAGAAGATTCTAATCCATTCCCAAAAGGTTGTGCTTGTGGGAAAAAAACATATCCATTTTGAGAATTAATCGTAATTCCTTCGACATAATCGAAATACCCATCAGCAGTTTGAAACTGTGTTTGGTCAAGCCTGTCAAGGTTAAATACTTGTAAAAGAGGTTTAGTAGCTATGTCTGTACTTTGAGCATTTTGTAATGTATTTGATGGTATTCCTGTTTCATCATCTCTATATTGAATCTCAAAACGAAAACCATCAGGTGTTAATGGAGATGCGCCAAGAGCATATACATTTTTCATCATCAAATTCCAAGTAGGAAAGGCTTTTTCTACACCTGCTATCGTTCTTTTTGTTGTTAAAATCTCACTTCTTAACAACTTCACTGCTAAATTTTCAGGAGACAAAATTCCATCATTTGAAAACTCTCCAACTTTAAAAGAGGTTTTTCCATTGGAAGCACCCACAACAGTGTATTCATATGCAACTGCTAAAACTTCACCATCATTTAATCTTCTATTTAATGAAATAAATCCTAATTGAGAATTGAGAGTATATTCATTTGGTTGTAATTTTCTTGCGTTTTGCAACAAGCTGTAATCAGACCCTTGGCGCATCCCGTAAGTTCCGGAAAGATAATCATCAACCGTTGCTATATCTCTTATTTGCGAATTGGATAAAGCATTAAAAATATTATTAGATTCGTTGGTGGGCAATGCGACACCATTTACATTAGGAGCTGATAATAAAGGTGTTACTAATCCATTTACACTAACATAGTTTTCTGATATTGGTTCTGCAATATCTGCTAAAGCAACAATACTCCTAAAATCTTCTACGGAAGCATTTCTATTGGTTATCCAAATTTCAATTCTTGTAATATTTACCGGACTACTGATCAGCGGATAATTTTTTAATGATTTAGCGTAATTTTCTCTAAAATATTGTGATAAGAAAAAGTGTCTATCGTTATCATAATCTGTGGCTCTTAACTCAAACTCTTGAATAGAAGCACCTCCTTCTGCAGTAACAGATTTACTTTCAGAGTTTTGTTGAGAAAAAACTGCTGTAATATTTGTTTTCCCAAATTGAAGTTTTGTCTTTAATCCAAACAAACTTTGCGCCCCATTAATTAGAGAGTTTTTAATTGGCATTGAAATATTTCCTGCTTCAATTCCCTGTATAATTCCGTCTTCACCATATTTGGCATCAGAAAGAGATGGAGGTATGAATTCTACCCTAATTAAATTTTGAAAATCAAAGGTAGATTGTGTATCGTAATTGGCTGTTAACTTTAACCTTTTCCCTACTTGCGCTTGAATTCCTGCATTTATTTGTTGATCAAAATCAAAGGTAAAGCTACTTCTATTTTGTTCTGATAATTGAGGGTTTTCAGTATTTTGATAAATAAACCCTAGTTTTAAATTGATGTTACCTGTTGGGGTAATTATTATTTCATTCCCTCCAAAAATAGTTTTAAAAAGCTTAGAATTTACGTAATATGAGGGTAACATATCTTTTTTATCTGATGTGTTTTTACTGTTCTCTGCTGCAACTTTACTTTTAAAGTACTCCAACATATCTCTTCTTAATCGATATTTTTCATACTCCTCAGGAGTCATGAAAATGGGAGTTTTAATATAATAATCACCAACTTTTTCTACGAATATATATTTATTGAGAACTTTGTCATATATCACTTCTATTTCAGAAGGATAATTTAACAACATATTACCAGTTTGTGAATGATTGAAATTATATTTTAACTCTGTTGAATCTTTCTTTACAAGAACAGAGTCTTTATTTTTTGGGTTTGTTTGCGCTAATAATGTATTCGCTAAACCAGCAAAAAATAAAAAATATACAATGTGTTTTTGAAGCTGATTCAATTGATTATAAATTCTTTAGTGCTTTTTTAATTAACAGTTCTACTGTTTCATTTGGAGAGTCTTTAAGAATTACAGCAATTGCTTTTTCAGATTGCTTTCTATTAAACCCTAAAACTTCTAATGCAGATAACGCTTCTTCTTTATTAGTATTGTTTATGTTAAGAGAAACTTCGTCTATATTAAATGTTTTTAAAATTTTATCTTTTAAATCTACAATAACGCGTTGTGCTGTCTTTGCTCCAATACCTTTGACAGATTGTATTAAAGTCACATTCTCTGTAGCTATTGCATTTTGAACCTCTTCTGAACTCATTGATGATAACATAGTTCTGGCAATACTTGGCCCAACTCCAGATACAGAAATCAGTAATTTAAATACTTCTCTTTCTGTCTTACTAATAAACCCATAAAGGGTATGAGCATCTTCCCTTACAGATAGATGTGCAAACAACCTTACATTTTCGTCGTCTGGCAACGCTGAAAAAGTTTGTAATGAAATATGTAATAAATAACCAACTCCAGAACAATCTACGACTACGTATGTTGGATTTTTTTCTACAAGTCTTCCCCTTATCTGTGTTATCATATTCTTGTTTCTTCTTCGAATGTAATAAATTATTTTTTTCTATCGTTGTTTTTGTTGAGCATCTACAACTGCAACCGCTGCCATATTAACCATTTCATCGACACTTGCTCCTAGTTGTATGATATGTACAGGTTTCTTAAACCCTAAAATAATAGGGCCAATAGATTCAGAGCCATCAATTTGTTTCAACAATTTATAGGTAATATTTGCAGATTCTAAATTAGGGAAAATCAACACATTTACTTTTTTCCCATTTAATTTTGAAAAAGGAAATTCCTTCGCTAGCATTTCAGCATTTAAAGCAAAATCTGCTTGTAATTCACCATCTATGTTGACATCTGGGAAATGTCTGTGAATATAAGAAACTGCATCTTGTATTTTTCTAGAACTATCAGAGTTTGAAGAACCAAAATTAGAAAAAGATAACATTGCAATATTTGGTTTCATCCCAAACATTTTTGCAATCTTATAAGTCATCTGAGATATTTTTGCCAAATCTTTTGCTGTTGGGTTGATGTTTATAGTGGTATCAGCCAAAAACAATGGTCCTTGTTTTGTTAGCATTAAATTGGTGGCAGCAATTCTTGAGACTCCCTTGTCTTTCCCAATTAATTCAATCATTGGCTTAACAACCGTAGGGTAAGGTCTAGAATATCCTGTTATTAAAGAATCTGCTTCACCTTCATTTACCATCATTGCTGCGAAGTAATTTCGTTCTCGCATTAACTTTTTTGCTTGATGTAAACTAATCCCTTTACGTTGTCTAGTTTCCCAATATTTGGTAGCAAAATAATCTCTACGTTCTGTTTCTTCGTCTGTTTTAGGGTCATAAATTGGAACCTCTGCTGTAAAGCCTAGCTCTTCTTTTAAGGCTAAAATAACATCTTTTCTACCTAATAAAATTGGATGACCTATTTTTTCCTCGTGTACTCTTTGTGCTGCTTTTAATACATCTAAATGATCTGCTTCTGCAAAAACAATACTCTTTGGGCTTCTTTTGGCTCGGTTGTGTAGCAGTCTAATTTCTTTACTTCCAATACCAGACCTGTCCATTAATTGTTCTCTATACTTATCCCAATCTTCAATGGGCTCTAAAGCAACACCAGACTCAATGGCTGCTTTGGCAATTGCTGGAGGAATTTCATAAATTAATCTTGGATCAAATGGTTTTGGAATAATATATTCTTTCCCAAAAGACAAGCTTACTTCATCATATACAATGTTTACTTGTTCTGGAACCGATTGTTTGGCTAAATCTGCTAATGCATTTACAGCAGCCATTTTCATTTCTTCATTAATTTTTGTGGCTCTAACATCTAGAGCTCCTCTAAAAATAAAAGGAAAACCTAATACATTGTTTACTTGGTTAGGATGATCTGATCTTCCTGTAGCCATAATAATATCATCTCTTGTCGCACAAGCAACATCATATGAAATCTCAGGGACTGGATTTGCCATGGCAAATACTATCGGATCTTTTGTCATGGAAAGCAACATTTGTGGTGTTACTACATTACCTTTAGACAAGCCAATAAATACATCTGCATTTTGCATGGCTTCTTCTAGAGTGTTGATATCTTTTGCTGTAGCAAACTCTTGTTTTTGAGACGTTAGATTATCTCTATCTTTTCTGATAACCCCTTTGCTATCACACATAACAATATTCTCATTCTTTGCCCCTAATCTAAGATACAATCGAGTACAAGATATTGCTGCTGCTCCAGCTCCGTTTACAACTATCTGAACTTTAGAAATATCTTTTTGAGTAATTTCTAGGGCATTTTTAAGCGCTGCTGCAGAAATTATAGCTGTACCGTGCTGATCATCATGCATCACAGGAATATCTAATTCTTCTATGAGCCTTCTTTCAATTTCAAAAGCTTCAGGAGCTTTAATATCTTCTAAGTTAATTCCACCAAAAGTTGGTGATATTGCCTTTACTGTTTCTACAAACTTATCTACATCTGTAGCATCTATTTCTATATCAAAAACATCTATGTCTGCAAATATTTTAAATAATAAGCCTTTCCCTTCCATTACAGGCTTTGAGGCCAAAGGACCAATATCTCCCAATCCTAAAACGGCTGTCCCATTTGTAATAACTGCTACTAAGTTTCCCTTTGCGGTATACTTATATGCGTTATTCTTATCTTTTGCGATTTCTAAGCAAGGTTCTGCAACTCCTGGAGAGTACGCCAAAGCCAAATCATGTTGGGTAGCATATTTTTTAGTAGGTACGACCTCTATTTTTCCTGGTTTTGGCTTTGCATGGTATAACAAAGCTTCATGCCTTTTTCTAGAATCACTCATCTAATCCTGTCTCTTATACACATCTCCG
>OJFB01000201.1_pt1 | contig 16396 bp, 7 predicted proteins | sample 1593811 | NCBI WGS metagenome assembly OJFB01 (sample SAMN05416736, study PRJEB24817) | seawater metagenome | isolation source: Sea water | place: Canada:Atlantic | collected 2013-07
ATGTGGTTTGCTGTAGTCTATATACTTCCGGATTAGAGTATCCATCACTGGCAGACTTTTCTGGAACCTCAGTAGGCTCCACAGAAGTTTTAGATGTATTGCCTAATTCTTCTCGTCCGAGAGGAATATAGTCAGCCATATATCTGTAATCTTGCGCATGCGGAAATGGCATTTCTCTATTTATATCCGAATTCCATGAAGAAGGAACAAAAGAAAAATCGCTGTTACATTCGTCAATGAAACTTCTATCTGATACCGAGCGTGCCTCTGAAAGGACAACTGATCCTGAATCACCCTCCGAATCTAACGGACCTGATATCGGATCTCTGCGCTCCTTTAAAAACATATTTAAATCCCTTAATTTTTTCAGGACTTCTCTGCGGACTTCTGGACGAGCATTTACTTCGAACTCACCACCGACGTGCTTTCTGATAGCTTCGGGTAGTTCAGAGAAGTAATTCTCCCTTTCCAGGTAAACTTTAATATCATCAACATTCGCAAATATCACATTGCCATTCCAAAGGTTTTCACCTTGCACGGTACGTCCAATCACATTTTTGCAAATATATACAGTGTCCCTGTAAACTGTTTGGTGTTTTTTACTAACCTCACCTTGGGCGGGAGTAGCCTTATTTTTCACCAAGAAAAAGTCGTTTACATTTACAACTGGATGTTTGTTTGCATTGAAATTATGCGCTTGTTGATATGCTCCTTTTAAAGATTCAATGGCTCCTTTAACAAAGGCCTTAAGTTCACTAGAATACTCTTCTCTAGCCTCTAGGCTAGTGAGTCTAGAACTTGTATAACCATCTGGAATCTTAAGAAAATCGGTCGGTCGTGAAAAATATAACTCAAATGGAGATATATACTTTGTTTCACCCTGTGACCTATATTTTCTAGGTATAGCGTTCAACAACGTATTAACTTCTTCAACATGACGAGCCCAATCAAAGTATTGTAGTTCACAATGAGCTCTGTGGTACCGGAATATATGCCTGCAGGTCTTCACTTGCCGCTCTGTGACGGGATTGTGGAGCCTGTAGTTTGGTGGGTACGTACGCGCGAATACATTATGTTCTTTGAGAAAATTCAGTACATCTTTCGACTGCAAAAGATTTCTTGCATTGTCCGAACGCAACTCTTTTGGCATTGATAAGTGTACAAAAGCTTTTCTTAAAGCGTTTATTGTATCCGCTGCGGTTTGGCGTTTGCATTTGTGTAATATTGTATAGCCACTGAAGAAATCAACAATGATGAGGACATATTCATACCCTTCGATGGTCTTTTCCATTTTGAAATAGTCCATCCCCCACACTTCATTAGGGTGGTCACATACTCTAAAAGCATCTATTTGACCTTTCCTGTGCGGATTGGGTGTACACATCATACATAAATGGCACTTACGTACTATTTTATCTATGGCGTCACTCATCTTTGGATGATGATAGTTGACTCCAACTATTCCCGTAAGATTTTTGGCACCGCGGTGTCCGTATTGGACATGGGCGGCCGCCGCAAAAACTTTTAATAGAGAATCTGGAATACATAATCTATAAGTTCCTCGTGACTTATCACACAATATACCGGGCGGTAAAATTTCAAAATTAGGATATTTGATCCTTGCTGCTGATTCTCCAATCATAAAATCATTTAAGATTGGGCCTAATCTATGATCTTTTTTACACTCTTCCTGCACATTAATGTGTTCGAGCTCGGGGATATTTTTGAGTAGCAAGATATGGTTTACAAATTGTCGAGCTGGTTCACCATCTTGGTGTCCTACAACTAGGTCTTTGCCATCAGGATGGTTGCCTACAAGGACAGCATCCTTAGGGTTTGGACCTTCAGGTGTAAATTGATCTTTGCTTTCAGGCTGACCTGCCGGTACAGCTACTCCCTTGAGACGGACTCCATTATGGCCTAGGCCTTCAGGTATTTCAACAATCTCATTCTTGTCGACAATCTTGATCAGACCATCGAGATTGAACACGCCCTTTTCAGGCACCGTGATGTCGGTTTTTTCTAATGCTCTGCAAAAAGCTGCAGGGTAATAGAATTCTTTTTGAGAATGTTTTCTACTGATGGCGTCAGCCGCAAGAAAAGCTGGAAAATTAGGCTTACAGTAACCAATATCAAAATCAACTAAATATTCTGAAATTTTATTCGCCATTCTAGCCAATTTCGCATTTTGCGTCTTCCTGGAACCAAAAAGTAAATATAAAATTGTCCTTGCATCGGTTCGAACAATTATCTTCTTTTTGGCTGAAGTGAAAAATTTGCATTTTTCTAGGGAATACAAAAGATTAAGACATTCAGCATCTAGTGCACTACTCGCCTTGCGCGTAGCTTCACTATATTTTTTAGAGAAGTAAACTACCGGTCTAAAGTCCTCTGTATCAGGTTCACCAGCGCAGAGCACAGCCCCGCCAGCGACGTTGCTACTATCGACGTACAGGTATAACTGTTCGTCAGCAGGTACATAGTTTAACCTTAAGTTGGAGTTTATAATCTCTTTAATATCATCAAATGCTTTATCTTGTTCTTTCCCCCAGTGAAAATCTTCTGGATTTTTACACTTCAACAGTTCTGAAATCGCAAAAACATTGAAGGAATAGTTCGGTATCCATTTGGATATGAAATTTAACATACCAATTAACCTCTGTACCCCCTTCTTGTCAATAGGTGCCGGGAAATTTGTGATCGCCGAGATCCTGTCCTCCGACAGAGATATCCCAGTTTCATCAAACAGGTAACCGATATACCTGAACTTCTTGACCCCTATGACACATTTTTGCAAACTTAGTTTGATCCCATGTCGGGCAAACCTTTCAAGAACTGTCACAATAACCGCAATGTGTGTACGTTTACAGGTTGTCATCACCAAAATATCATCAGCATACAAGACGATAAGACCTAATTTTACCAAGTCACTCAGAATTTGAATTAAAATGGTGTTAAAATAGGTACTTATGCTCCTTAAACCAAATGCACTCCTCAAGAACTTGAACATTTGCAAGCTTGGGGTGATGAAGTTTAACAAGTGGCTGGCATTTTGGGTGAGTTTAACCGAAGTGTGGGCTGAGCTTATATCTAGGGACGAATAGAAATATTTTTGTGACCCGTCATCACTTAAATTCATGATCTTTTCCGTAATTTGCTCAACCGCCAGGCTGGATAGCCCAGGCCTGAGATATTCATCTTCAGATCCGAAAGGATCTGATTTTCTCAGTTGTTCAAGAGTGATATTAGTGGAGAGTTTAGGATCCCGGCTCTCCATGTTCATCATAATAGAGAACAGAGTAGCCTCCGGATTCTGACTCACTCCTACCACTTCTTGAGTGACACGGTTGAGGTCGCGGGCATCGAGACAAATACGGTAAAGTGCCTGAAGTGCCTTGATGGACAAGTTCTCGGCATCAATTGAAAAGAGTTCATCATGACGGTATGAACTGAATGTGTGTTGACCGTTAGCCACTATTTCTGCCCTAATATTAGCATACTGCCTATCACTTATTTTCTTCCTGACAATGATCAATCTAGAGGCCCAGTCTTTATTATGAGAAGGGGCTGCTAGTTCAGTCTGCACCCAGAAATTGACAAGTTTGTCAACAATTCTGGCCTGATGATTGCTACATGCATAGGGTTTATGCCTAGGCATATTTTCTTCCCCATCATTAGTCAGTTTAATATCCATTGCAAAGTCTGGGTACAGTAGAGCACCAAAATCTTCCTGATTTTTGATCATGACATCAGGACAATGTTTCAGTACATCACTTATGATACTCACGAAATCTTCATGAGACTCCTTTAGAAGTTCAGGAATATCGTTTTTATGGACATCTTCTGATTCATGCATGAACTTCACTTCTCCAGGATGAGTGAACATGCTATCAGGCAATCCAATAGTATCATTTTCTAGAAGAGGAGAACCGACATGAATGCCTTCTTCCTCATTATATTCTAGATGGTGTACCTCCGCATTACCCAGGTACTCCTGTACATCTGGACCCACTGGATAAGTCCTTAGGAATCTTAGCCCCAATGGCCAAGATGCCCTTTCAAAGAATTGTAATATCTTCTCTGTAATGGCTCTATTAGCACCATAGTTGAGATTTATCCTATTACCGATCCGATAATAATCAATTTCTGCTTTTTCATGAACTGCTTCCCATATGTGCTCTGCTAAGATTGCACCATATTCTTGGACTTTGTTAGGTTCACATATTAATGTGATCACATTTTGAGTCCTCCATACTTTGTATCTTTGCCCGGAATTTCTCTCTAATCTTTTTGCAAAGATAAAGTATTTTTTCCGTGAGCGACGGTGTACTGTGCACTGACATGTACTCTCGCATATTAGACAGCAGTTCTCCAGATCTTTGATTTGGATCTCTAAGATATTATCTCTATTTGCCATGACTGAATGTTTGTACAAGTCATGATCGTACACATCTACGTCATGGTCTGATAATGGTCTGTCGTAGTCAGGGACCGAAAATGGGTATTCCAAATCTTCAGCTTGTGAGGCTGCCCTGTCTTCAATAGACTCATCATCTGAAGGAATGAAACTTTCAAGGGACTCGAAGTCTTGCAGTCTATTTGGAGATTGTTTCTCCGGTAATGACTGAATAGCATCCTTGACAGTAACATTCTTTGGTGAATATACTGCTTCATTATCAGCATTGTAAATATTGAAAACAAATGCTGAGGGGTCGTCTTTGACATCTTCTACCAGGTTATTGACTTTCTGAATATAGTCATTTTCAAGACGGTGTCTTTCTTTTGACTCTAGATTGTCAAACCTGTGAAGGCAAGATTGTTCCCCTGTAGAACTGTTGTGGGGACGATGTTCCCACAGTTCTTTATTGACCTGTATGTCTTCAAGCAAATCATCTAGTTCTTTAACCTTAGTTATAGCGTCCGAAGCTATATCTTTGGTTTTTTTGAGCATAGGTGACGCCTGTGACTCGAGCACCCTCCCCCCTTCCCATGATGGAAAATCAGAGGTGGCCTCTATGTCAATTATTTCCTCTGTAAAATTGTTATCGGCAACAATTTTTTCTGTAAAACCAATATTGCCCGGACTAACCAAGACAATCTCATCTGCATCAATAAATGCAGACGGCCTAAGAGCATGATGCATAGACCTACTATTCAGCTCAGAGGGCTTTTCCCGCAAATCCAATGCCGATTTAGCATCTAATCCCATACCACCCATTGCTGTGCAACAATGGTCCTTATGGCCAGGATTGACAATGATCCCCTGACCACGCTCGATCAGAGCGACCGCCGGTGAACCCGGTGCTGGATCCTCGACTTGCTTGGGTACTGTTCCCCAGGGATCTGGAGGATAACAGAAAGTTAAAGGCATTAACCGTTCTTCTCTACGTGGAGCGACTATGTTTGAGAGTTGAACAGAAAGATCGACAGCTCTTATCGTCTTTTCCACTTCAACCTCACTGATAGTCTCGGGTGTCGTTTTATCTACATGATTTACCAAATGCTTGATGAAAACATCACTGTTAGGGCCTGGCCTAGCCTTCACAGATCTGTTGCACTTCTCCCCTATGCTACTGCAAGCGTAGGTTATCGCGCTAAAGCGCATGAAGCTCCCATTTCTATCAAGAATATTCGTAAAATCAGAGGATAATTCGCACGGTATTCCATATAATAGATGTACTACTTCTGGATCAGACATAATTTTCTCCCCCCACATATCTGAAAGATGTTGCAAAATCACACATCCTGAATAATTCGCAAAGCCTTTGATTTCAAAGATTATACTTCGTTTATCATAGCTTGATTTGCGATAGGCACTTACACTTCCTTTATAATAACTGTGAAGCTTGGGCATCCAATCTTTGGGTAACGCTACTTTGCGAGCTACCACTGCCTCAATTGATTTAAAACCTTTTGAAAAATGAATGTTTAGCGCAGTTATATAGTCGAAACCAATAATTGCAGAACTGTTCAGTGATCTCTCAACGAGTACTGGAAGATCTAAACTAAACCATCCGTTTTTTCCTAGATTGAATTCAAGAGGAATGATGACGCCGTAGTCCCACAGTTCGATGGAACCACCAGCATGTCCAGCAAGGTAAGTTGAATGTTTGAACTTAGAAAGTTTTGAGCCAAGAGATCTTTCGATTTCTTGAACACTTTTTTCGTTCATCAAATTGAACTTACAACCGGTATCGATAAGAAAAATTCTTTCCTTCTCAGACCCCGGCGTCCTAGCCGAAATGAATGGTAAACCATTTCTTAGATGTAAAGGAATGAGCGTGAAGTCCTTATCCTTTCGGATTTTATTTTGGTGTTTGATTTTGTGTGTCACGTGACGACCTATTTTCAACAAATTTTTGTTTTTCAGGTCATCTACTGCAACGAAATCAGCAACGTTCAAATCTTTCAAATGTGAATGATGAGCCAGAAAATTGAAGATGTCTTGATAGATAGTCAGGTAATTTTGAGGTATAGTTAATCCTTTTGCGATGGGATACTTTTTTGGCCTCAAATCAACTGATCCATCCATATGATCCAAAACTTCATTAACAACAAAATGTACACCTATCCCTACTGTTTTCATGAAACAGAGGATCTTGCACACCAGAAATATAGATACCCCTATTACTCTTGCCATCCACGGAGTACATGGTGCAATCAAATTCCAAATAAGTCCTGAGACAAGACTTCCTTTGCGACCTTTGAACAAGAGCAATTCAGCGGAGAACATTACCAGTATACTCATAAGTCCCAAGCTAGGACTTGAAAATATGGAGTAGGTAACCATAACTGCAATCAAAATGCAAAACATAAGTGAGAACCAAGGATCGAACTTGTTTTCTCCAAAATAGATTTTCCTGACACTACAAAATTCATCGGACAGGTCTGTGTTGACCGTTCCGTCAGCTAAACCTTTATAATTCCATGGAATATTGTAGTGGAAATCTATGTAATCCATACACTTTTGTAGAGTGCCCATAGGAGGTTCAATTCCTAGACACTGAGCTCTACTTGGAGTGTTGGGTTCATCGCCATACATTGATAAGTCAGAATCTTTAGGCTCAACTTCTTGATCTACATGTCCTATTGACAAATTATTGTAATAGCCTGTGACCGCTAAGTGACCTTCAGAAAAATTCTGGCTATAACCACGATAAAGCTTAGTCTTTCTATCTTTTTTTAGGAGATCAGAAGGCATGGCTATTGGTGGTATGTAGGCAGTACCTGTTAAATCTATTCTGCCCGTGACTGGGACAGCAGGTACATTAACAGGATGTGGATCAAGTACTAGGGTGCTTTCCGGGTTATCTGCCTGGGTTTGAGCATAGAGATTTCTGAATTTCAGGGATCTCCCCCTTAGTGATTGTTCCACATCTTTAGATATATTATATACCGAATCATCAGGAGATTGCAACTTCTTACCGATCTCCAGTCTATCTCTAGCTTGAGAAACGGGTTGACAATTTGCAATTTCCTGACTTAAGTAGTGAAGATTATCCTGGATGGTCTTCACTTCACTATCACAGAGATAGGGTATCTCTGTACAATGTACATTATTTACAGGGTCCGTCTGAAAGATTTCAGATAGACTAAGAATCTTGTCTTGTTGATATTTGGGCCCGTATGAATTTTCATACTCAGAGTCGCGTCTAACTCTTTGAAGACTTCGTCTTAGAGAGGTAACTTTTCTAGTTTTACAGCGTAGCTTTTCTGAAATCTCTTTCAGCTTTGCTAGGAGTTCTTCTCTACTTTCCTCAGGACTATTTGTCTCTGCAGGTATGTTTAGAGAATTTTCCCCTTCTGAGTTAGAAGATTCAGACTGGCTCAAATCTGAATCAAGACAAGTTTGGGCACATCTTGGCCAAAGACTGCCGACATCCTATTGGTTACCATTTTGACCTCCTTGCAGCTTGGCCATGAGTGCCTTCAACTGCTGGACCTCCACTTGGAGTGCCATGTTGGGGTCTGCCTTGGTATCCGGTAGGGCGGGTTTGTCTGGCATGTAGTCCCACTTCCCAGGTCTAAAACAGTTGTTAGAGCTGTGATTGGTGTGACTTTCAAACCTGCAGGGGTGGTTCTGGGATGTACAATTCACATTTTTGTGATGTGTATGACCTGGAACCGAGCATGGCTGGTCACAATATCTGCGTTTTCTGATACTGTTCTGTTTCGAACCTCCAGCCCTCTTGGGGTTGGTGGGACAATTCAGAATGAAGTGACCAGTTTGACCGCAATTATGACATGGTCCACGTCCCTGTATGACATTGTTCACGTTAGCCAACGTGTCCGCCAAGTTCGAGAAACATTTTGCGTTTTCCTCTTGTGTTTTCACAAGGGTGCTTTGGAAAGCATCCTGGAACGCGCTTAATTTTTCATCGACTTGGTGTATGACTTTGACATCATCATCACTGTCATCATCACTTGGTGGATGATCTTGAAGAATTTCATGTACACGGCCTGCCTTGTGCTTATCTACCCTACCCTTCTCCCTTCTTAACTTGTCTCGAGCAAAGACTTCTGGGAAGTCTGCCTCGATCAGGTCAATGAGGTCAGAAAAGTTGGCGAGTTTTCTAGCTTCAAATCTGGTGAATATGAGAGCGGCCGAGGTCGGACCAATCCTCCTTTTCAGGTAGATTTGGACCTCCTCCAGGCATCTCAGATTCCTTTCTCTGATGCTTGAAGACTCTGTCCTGGATAGGTTGATATGGATCCTGTTGAGAACATCTCGGACCTCGGAGTCCATATCAGCACATATACTTAGAAGCTCTTGCCTCAAGTACTTTTGCGACTTGGCATTACCGTACAATGTACATAACTCTTTGTAAACCTGTTTCAGTTTCATACCTGGAGTATCCCTTAACCTTTGCCAATCCTGTAGACATTTATCTGGCAATACCAAATAGAGATGGTCCAGGATAGTTTGTTCAGATAACTGATGTTTGAAATCCTTGCACATCTTCTCAACGTACTTCAATGAGAACTCAGCTGTAACCATGTTACGACTGTCCTTTTTGAAGTTACGGAGATGAGTGACCTGGTCTTCATTCATGTCTAGTTGACCGAACATTCTGGCTGGTTTGACGATATGACCGTCTGACACTTCTATCCCTCGGGCTAGTGTGTCATCCATAAAGTCATCGTCGATGACCGCACCATCGGTCATTCTTTCTTGGAGCATTTGCCGCAAGAGTTCCTGACCGCTAGTATCCTTTGCAGAAATGACCTTGGTCTGATCTGACGCTTTGAAAGGATTCTTTTTAGGCGCTTTGTCATCATCTCTCTCTCTAACAATATACCTAATTTCCTTCTCATTTTTAACAACATCATTTCTTTTAGGAGGCTTCCTTCCCTCGGCTGACCGGGCTCTACCTGGCCTACCGACTGCTCTATCTGGGGACCTATTACGATCAGAACTACTCTTCTCATGCTGCAGATTGCTCTCGATTGGAGACGCAGACCTGCTAGGCCGGGCACTCAGTGTTGAGTGTGATGGCCCTGCTCCCCTATAGAACGTTTCCAGCACTGTGGGAGAGGTTGGCCTTTCTTTTGGAAGGTCATCCTGCCCCTCAGTGTCAGACATGTTTCTACCAAAAATCTATGTGTATTGGTCAAAAATATATTATCAAACAGAAATAAACGAAACAGATTTAAGTATCAAAATTGTAATTTTTCAACGAACTGCTTACAAGACCTCACTTACTTGCAGTCCACAATCTCCTGAGAACTCCTGAAAATTGAAACAATCTCCGTAGACCTGTTTTCTTTGAGAAATATCAAAAATTATGACAAGTCTATTAAGGAATTTTTAACAAAAGAAAGTGTTTTTTACGACTCTGTTCAGTAAAATCTACAAAGTTATTCGTTTACACAAATACAGTTTTGAGATAACTATTTCACTTTTTGTTGATGAATGTCTGTTTTTTCCCAATGTTTTTTTAGATTTAGAAACCAATGGTAGAATGTGAAAATGGAAAGAGATTATCTGTCCTGTAGAAGATGTTAGAAGAGATGGCTGTGAGACTGAGATCGGAATGGCGGCGGAACGACTGTCCCGGCGTCGACGGTCTCTGTGTCACGACGGTGTATGTAGAGATGAAGATGTGATACACGGGGTACTCGCACAGGCTGATGGGTATCCGATTGCCTGTGTTTCTGTGGTATAAAACGAACTGATGAAGCGAAGATTACATCGAGTATTGTGTGGTCTGTAGTGTAAAGACTTTACACACACAATGAAATGGAGACTGTGACGACGGTAGCTGACTACGGCGTCTGTAGAATCTGTGAAATGTCAGTACAGCTGGAAGACTGATGGTGACCTTGAGAGGTTGCGTGATCTTACTGCCTAGTGTCGGGTTCCGTGGTGAGATATGATACTGGTCTGTCTGCGTTGTAGCATGTGTGCCAACTGGCTCAGGATATCTGAATAGACCTGGTTATGACTTCACCCTTCCCTCCTTCTGATGAATGATGCAGATAAAAAATAGATCAGCTGAAATCCTCCCGCCAAAAAGGTTTGAAAAAATGCGACGTTAGGTGCGTGGTAATCCGCGCGTGAAGAGGCCCTCTGGATGCTCGCTGGCGCGCCTTCTTCAACACATGTTATCACACGGAGTCACTCAATCTGCGAATAATGGGAAAACACTTTAAACTTCGATCGAATCGCTGGAAACCCTGGATCCATTCAGGAGCGATTTAATGTCTATAACTCTAGGATAGTGCAAAATATGTAACTATGTTAAATTAACTGTGTAGTTGCAACGTGTTTTTTGTGAAAGGGCAGCTTAAGCTGTCCTGTAAAAAACCAGTTTGAGCTGAAAAACTGCTCATGCATAGAATCAAGGCAACAAGCCTTAGAAAAAGGTATACTGCTTGAAACTAGTGTTTCCAAAAAATGTAAAAAAGTTGATGGTAGAGAAAAATTGTTGATGGTAGAGAACTTTGCTTCTCGAAAAAGTTTTCGATTAAATTTTTGAGAAAAATCCGAATTTTTGAAAATTTGCGAACTTAACGAAAAATTACACGAAAAAATTTCTTTAGCTTGAGGTACTTAATCGTTACACTGTCGACCACCACGTAGGGTCAGTTGAAAAGAGTTAATGTGTGTCGTGGTAAAAGGGTTACAACTACTGCCAATAATCACTTTGATCTGAAGTCAGAGTTTTGTGAGTTAGACACTTTATTGAACTTAACATGGTAATATATATATGCACTACACTACAGGGACGATCTACGGTGGTGTTGTTTCCGCGGCCGTCAAGCTGGATCTGATCTTCATGCTCCTAGGCAGCAGCTTGGTACCAAGCCGCAGCTAGGCTTTACTAGGGTTTCTTCATATTACCTATGTACCATTATATAGGTTGGATAGGTCCAATTATAGCTACATAGATCTCGTGATATTGTTATAAGGTCTAGCTGGCTAACATCTTTTTGTTATTGTATTGCCCGCCGGTTGGACACATAATACCAACGGGTACGAGGCTATTGAGGCCGCCCGACCATCCTATACTCCATTTACATCCGGTTGGAACCCTAAAGCCACTTCAAACCCCCACGAGTCCGAAATGTTAGCAACCTGCTGCTTTTTGTCTTATATAATTTGGCTGCGGAGCCGTCTTTTGCGCAGGTGGGCGGCGGGAATCGCCTAAAAAGGTCTCATCTGACCATACACACCCCTGTTAACGGAAAAGACCGTTTTTGGACGTGTTCCTCCGGAGTAAAAAGGTAAGGATAATCTGGAAGCCGCATTAGCGTACAAATAAAATCATAAACTTACATATATTTACTAGAAATTTGTCTTATATATCATAAAACACTTCGTATGCTGTTAAGCAAGTCTGTACCCGTTTAAATCTCGGAACCTTATCATTATTTGCTCTAGATTTTAGGTCCAGATAGCAGTTTGGATATCTGTTCGGTTCAGAGTTGAGAGTGCGCAGAATGCCGGGTTAGATTTTCTGGCTGTCAACTGGATTACAAAAACTCAGAAAATTGTTATGTGAACTCATTTATGTTTATGAAAAGATGAAAAAGTGTTAAAAACCCAGATAAAAATGGTTTGTAAGTTCCGTTGGGTATCGCGCGACTTTGATTTAATCTCAAAATATTGCGAAACGTGAAAGTTATACGTGGGTGGCAACCCTTGGGTGAACTTCACATAGCTGGCAAATTACTGATGTCAGCGTCTCATTGGTTACAAGGTTTTAACATCTCTCATAGGTCGGAATAAAAATTTTAAGTTAATAATTCATCTGATATTTAGGTGTATCCTCAGTTCGAACGTTGCCTACATGCAATCTACAGACGTGTCCATTGCGTGTATATCTAATAATAAGTGAAAAATTTCTTCCAGGTAAATCTTAATTTATTATAACTTTCGCTGTTGTACGAACCACCCTCCCCTATCACCGTGTTGGCACCATCCCCTTTCTAAAAAAAACAAAAATTAGAAATTATTGTTTATAAATTCAGATGTAAGATGGGTCTTAAGAGAAAGTTTTAATTTCGTACGTTACAGTTCTTGTTATCGTAAATTAATCTTCACGTAGTTAGTAAATATTCTTAAAAATATTTAGTTACACCTAAAATCGTACAGTAAGTTGCTGCTTGATCAGTGTCCTCGCGTCTTAGCCATGGTTCTTTATAGACGGTTTTATGTTTCGGAATCCAAGCATTTCCGAAAATTTTAATATTTTTAGTCAAACAATGGCTATGACTACTGGTCAAGTTGTAACTCAAATGAATAGATTATTAGTATACGGTTAATAATAGTTGTTATTAAGTTTTATTTGTTTCAAGCTAAAAAATGATCGATAGAAAAATTTGTTAATTATATTCGCGTAGCTCTTTTGACGGTATCGATCGTGTGTCACGAACTTTTTCCCTACCCGTGGGGTCAGAGTTCGAGTCTCAAAACTTTGAAACTTATTAACAGCTAGTATTATTCATTAATTACGTTCGTATTCTTATTCTAATACCTGTACAAAAACGTTAATACTTAGGATACGTTATATTGAGTATAATTTTTGCAATTATTTAGGTAATCTATACTACTTGCGTTCTTGCGCTTTCGGTTGGTTCGGTACTTCGTCATGACAAGGTAAATTAATGTGACTTTAAATATTATATTCTCACATTAGACCTTTCGAAATTAACTTAGTCTAAGATTTTCATTTTTATTTCAAAAATTACACAATACAATACACAGTGACTTGAAACGTAATTTTACTGTTTAATTAGTAGTAATAATTTATTAATGTTTAGTCGATCTGTGTGGTATACTGGGACCGATGAGCCGGAGACACAAGTGTGGGACCCTCTTCTCCACACGCTCACCATAGAACTCACTGAGTTGAAGGGATTGATAACCGATCACTCTTCTACGGTCATGCAGGGCCTTGATCATATTCGCGAGTTGTTGAAAAGGTAATAATAATATTCATGAATGCATGTCCCATCGAATTAGTTGAAAGCGGCAACTTGTCAAATTCGATTGTGTCCGAAACATTGCATTGCTACATGTTTAGGGAATACAAATGTGGGTAGTTCTATGTAGGTTACATGCTGGGTGGCAATCCCATGCTCTAGCACTTCTCTGCTCGGTATAGTCAAAGTATTCGAGTCTTACAGTGTTAATGGATTGTTACATGTATCTAAATAAAACTATTTCAGTGGCTCGAGTGCTCGGCTGGATTTGCAGAGCTCACTCGCTGAAGCTGCTTCGGAACCTGGATGTACCGGTCTCAGGTAGGTTCCTTCACTGATAGCTTGGGGTCACATCATCTTTCTTGCGTTGGCACATTGTCTAAATCTGTACCTTACAGGATGAAAGTAAAAATGTGATTGTTTTAGGTCTTCGTTAGCTCGGGTAGCGTCGATGCTGCACGGCCTCGTCTCGGCCAACGAGACTATTGAAGGCGAGGGTGCTGTCTGGGGTGGTGTCCCCACTGGACTGGCTACGGGAAGCTTAGTAGTCAACCTACTGTTCCTGTTGTCTGCAAGTATCTTAGCGACCAGTCTGCGGCGTCGCTACTATAGGTAATTCACTTAGACAACTTTTTGAAGTTGCTTTTCACTTTGGGTTTAAACTTGAAGGTGTATATTAGATAATAGGTCGGAGTTAGCGTGCATAGCTATTATGTTCTCAACTTACCTAATTTATATTCCTTTCAGGTTTTTCTGCGACCATGTGACAAGTGTACAGGGGATGAGGAGTACTCGGTTCGCCCTCATCACAAGCGCGTTTTCTTCGGCGCTGTCGCGGCTGACTGAAGTCCTCCACCTGATCTTGAGGTAGAGTCTTAGATTCTAATTTCAGTTCTGATATAATGTGGTTTTCTTTTCAGGATTATAGTGCACAAGGTTACATTTTGTGTTATAACTGCAATCTTCTAGGTCCGCCAGGAGATGCGAGATCCAGCAGGCGGAACTCAGGCCCCTCCTTGATGAGGTGTCTGGGTTCATCGCTGTCCAGGCTGCTGTACGTGCTCCCCTCGACGAGAACCATAACGAGTCGGTCCCGGAGGACGAGGTCTCGGACGTTCTTGGATCCGTGTCTACTGCTCGTCTCACGTCCTCTGCAGGTAGAATGATCGGTAGTATGACTAAACTATTGTCCCACACGGAGATGGCGGACGTGTCTACAGACGAGGACGTTGCTGATTTCTCGCACCAGGTGCGAGAGTTAATCGAGTTGGTCTCCTGTCTCAGCGGAGAGGAGGTCCCTGATGTAGATGTTCCAGTTGTGTCTCAGTCTCCTGTGGAGGACATGGAGCTCACCATCCTGGAGAGTTCGGTGGATGTACCTGTCACTCGGCCGCGCCGACCGCTGGGTTCTATCTCGCGCTTTGATTTGGCGCAAAGGGCCACCGACTCTGGCATCGAGGTACCGTCTCTTTCGACTCCGCTCGTGGACACTGTCGACGGTCTTCCTGTTGAGGCCGACGAGGATGCGGACGACGAAGGTGATGAAGCCGACTGGACTGATGTGTATGCCAATGATTTGGCATACATATCGGGCTTTCACCGCTTAGACTTGTCCGACGACGAGGATATTGACCTGCGGACCCGGATCTTCCCCCTGGACGAGGATATAGATGACAGTCTTCATGAAGATGGACTGCTCGTCCGAGGAGATCTGGATGTACTCCCTGGGTGGTTCACTGATAGGTGAGTTGGATTACCATGAAACCTTTGAACTTTATTATTTTTCTTTTTAGAAAAAGTTTTTTTTTCAAGGGTTGCAGTTGCAGTTTTACACCCAGCCCCTTTCTATTTGCAAAAATTTGGCGAAAAGAAAATTTCAAAGAAATGGAAAAATTATTGAAACGAAAAATAAAGATAATTTGCCACAAAAAGTTTACATTAAATATTTTAAGAAAATCAGATAATTTTAAAGTTCAAGATATACGGGAATAATTTCATTTGATTTAATCTCTTTTGTTCAGTTTGCAAGGAGTGGAGAGAGGTTGGACTGCTGTGGTCGCATCGCCGACGTCTTCGTCAGCTGGGAGGACGTCGAGGTGCAGTTGGTGTCGTCGCCTGCTTCCGGAAGCGAGGCACTGGACGTCGGACAGCTCGTCGCCGTCTACATCGGTAAGTAGTATTTGGATCTTTTATGGTGAAGATTGGTGAAGACCACATTGTAGAATATAGAATTCGGGATGAACGATTGTTCATTAAATGTTCTGTTATAGATTTAGAGGCATGGATAATCCAAAGTCTTGAGAATTGTGCCTCTATAATTCACTTTTTCCACACCTTTGTGGGATATCACTGGTGTTCATTATCACTTAAATCAAAGTTGGTACAGTGCCGGATCCTTTTGTGATTATCATAATTAGGACCGATCTTAAACCATACATTGACTTGGATGCAATTAATATTGCATATAGGGATGAATTTGGTATTCTAATTGGACGCAGGATTACTGGTTATTCTGGGATGAACCGCTTATATGTTAACTGTGTTGATACTTGTCTTGTTTAGGGTTCGAGAAGATCTTCGACACCCATGTCAATGGACGACGGTATCTACACTGAGGTGTCCCGGGACTCTGATGTTTGCTACAGCCTCAACGTCTTGCCGTTTCGAGTCACAGATGAGGTTCATCCGTCCCCGGAGGTTGAGCTCCCTCTAGGCCGTTGTGACTGAGGTTGTGCTTAGGTTTGAGTCAAGGACTTGTCCTCTACTAAGGTTATAACCTGATATATGGTAGTCTTTTAGCCTTGGTCCAGTAGTGTATTTTACCTGGTATTATTTTCCTAGCCACTCTCGGTTGCTCTCAGAGGGGCGAGTGTCTGGATGGACGTATTTAGCCATTCTGGATACTCGCTCCCCTGGGGGCTGTCTCTTATACACATCTCCGAGCCCACGAGACTCCTGAGCATCTCGT
>OJFB01000205.1_pt1 | contig 16137 bp, 18 predicted proteins | sample 1593811 | NCBI WGS metagenome assembly OJFB01 (sample SAMN05416736, study PRJEB24817) | seawater metagenome | isolation source: Sea water | place: Canada:Atlantic | collected 2013-07
AGCTCCAATAGCTGCTAAACCAGCTCCAATAGCTGCAATTCCAGTAATAGTCATAATATAAAATTTAAATAATTAATGTTCCTCTTCTGTTGCCATTCCAAAATAAAGGGCTGACAATATTGTAAAAATATACGCTTGTATTGCTGTTACAATAATTTCAATAACTGTAATAAATAACGAAAAAACTACAGATACTGGTGCTATTGCTACAGACTCAAAAACAAATATTAACGACATTAATGCTAAAATAATAACATGTCCTGCTGTGATATTAGCAAATAAACGAATCATTAAAGATATTGGTTTTACAAACATTCCAATAATCTCGATTGGCATTAAAAATATTTTCATTGGGACAGGAACTCCTGGCATCCAAAAGATATGTTTCCAATAGTTTTTGTTACCGCTAAATGTTGTGATAATAAATGTAATAACCGCTAAAGTAAATGTAAATGCAATATTACCACTTACGTTAGCTCCATTTAAAATTGGAATTAATCCAAATATATTATTAATCCATATAAAGAAAAACACCGTTAATAAATATGGCATGTATTTTTTATATTTATTTTTTCCAATCATTGGAATTCCAATTTCATCTCTTACAAAAATTACTAGCGGTTCTATAAATCCGGCTATTCCTCTAGGAACACCATCTTTAGATTTCCTGTATGATCTTGCTGTTGCAAAAAAGATTAAGAGTAAAACAAGTACAGAAACCCACATCATGAATACATTTCTTGTTATAGAAAAATCTAATGGTTTTTTAGCGTTTGTTGGGTGTTCTTCAGCATCAAATAAAACTTCAGTTGAGCCATCATTTAATTGATAAATCTTTTCGTGTAATTTTACAAATTTCTCGCCGTTTTTTTTAACTATTGTTTTTCCTTCATCATCGTGATGAAAGTGACTAGACATAAAAATTGTTAACCCATTTTCAGTCCATAAAATAATTGGCAAAGGAATGGATATTGGTTTCTTGTTCCAGTCAAATAGGTGAAATTCATGTGCATCTTTTACGTGATGCAAAATCATTTCTTTAGGATCAAATTTTTCATCCTCTTGTCCTTTATCTGAAGCAAAGCTTATAGCAGAAAATGCTAAAAAAAATATAGTAAGTAATGTAATTTTAAAACTGCTTAATGTCATTATATATTTATTAAAGACCTTACTTTAAATTTGGTGCAAATCTAAGGACATTATATTAATTGACAAACAATATTTAAAAGATTGTTTTTAGATATGTACATAAAGAAATACTCTACTCTATTGTCTTTTCTTTTTAAGCTTCTTTTTGTAAAAATTTTGTTATAGAAACAACTTCAAATGCTAAAAACAGAAAATACAGAAAAAAGAAATTAACAACATCTGGTTTCTTATTTGGAACCTCTGAAAGCAGTAATGGTAATAAAAAAACAATGGCAAGAATCATTTTTAAAAGCGTTCCAATCATAAAAGAGTTAAAAACTTCTGTTTTACCTTTAGAATACTTATAATTAATAAGTCCATACAACAGTGCTGTAGTTATAAAATGAAAGGTATAAATTTGCCAAACAGGAAAGAATAAATATATTTCGTTTGCAAAGTGATACATTAAGTAACTTTGAACAGCAAAAACTAAAATACTTGCAACTAGTAATTGTATTAGAAAATTAGTTTGTATTTTTAAAAAGTCCTTATTCATTTTTAATCTTCTTTAGAGTTTGCAATAATACGTCTTACTGCAATAAAAGTTGATAAGACTACAGAAGTTAAAGATAAAAGAGCTGTAAATATATTGTGCTTATTTGGATAGTTTTCATCGATTTTTGTTCCTACAAAAGTTCCTATTCCAATAATCGCAAGCATTTGAATGGCTATTCCAGAATAACGAGCGTAGTTTTTAAGCGGTTTTTTCTGCGAGGGTTTTTGATGCGTCATTATGGTTCAGTTCTTTTATTGCTCCTCTCATAGAACAAGATGCATTAAATGTTGCGCCTGGCTCTACAGACAGTTTTCCAATAACTACATCTCCAGAAATAACTGCAGTAGCTTTAATAGTGAGTGTTTCTTGTACTAGTAAGTCTCCTGAAAATTTTCCTTCTATATCCGAATTTACAGCATCTATTTTCCCTTTTACGGAACCCGAAACTCCAATAATAACTCGTCCTTTTGTTTTAATATTCCCTTCTAAAGTTCCATCTATTCTAAAATCTCCTTCAGAAATAATATCTCCAATGATAGCGGTATTTTTTGCGACTACATTTATTTCCATGACCTTCGGTTTTTGTGTTTTTTCTTTAGTGCTGAACATAGACATTTTTTATTTAAGTCTTTTCATAATTTCCAAGGCTTTTTTACCTTGCTCTGTTTGCGGATAACCTATCGCAACTTTCTCTAAGGCAGCAATATACGAATCTTTATTTTGATATTTACCAATAGCATATGCTTTTAGCAGTTCAAATTTAGACACTAAAATAGATCCTTCTGCGAGTGTTGGAATTGTCATGTCTATAAAACAGATTGCATCTTCAAAAAAATCGTCTTTATATAGTCTATACGCAATTTCATACACTTCAGAATCTTCATCAACTTCTTTCTCTTTTGAAAGTTCAATCTCTGGATTTAAAATAATTTTTGAAAAAGGAGAATCTGGATATGAGTTTACAATGAAATTTTTATACTCAGTAGCTTTGGAATTTCCACTCAACAAATAAAGTTGGTACAAATGATAATTTGCTGGCAAAATTAATTCTTTATCAGGCTCAGACACTAATAGTCTTTCTAAATTTCTAATCGCTTTTTTAGGGTTTTTGAACTGTTCTTTATAAATTAATCCTAATTCAAATAATGCAGTATTTCTATCAAAAGCTATAGAGTCTAATTCTTTAGCTGATGTAGGAACTGTTTCTAAATACGTAGAAATTTCATAACGTGGGTTTTTAATAGTTGTAGCTATATCATTATCTATATTGGATTCATTAACCAATATAGATTTATCTGATATTCTCCAATTGTCTTCTAACGCTCTATTACCCCATACACGTTTAAATTCACCTTTACCAAAACCTAACGATTGTGAATTGTAAAAATACCATTTCCCTTTAGCATCTGTAGATTGGAGCCCTCCTCCAAAAGAGCTTCCAAAAGAAATTTGATTCAACTTTTTTTGAGCTAACTCTTCATCTTCTTTTTTAATTTTATCAATATAATCCTGGAAATACTTCTCTAATTGTTCTTTTGGTAAAGCTGCAAGAATTAAAATACTATCGTTCTTTTGAAGATTTTTTTCATATTTAACAAGTGATGATAAATTCTTTGCCCTTCTCTCAAATCTTTTAATTCTCAATGTGTTTTTATTATTGGCAACCTGAAGTATACTATCATAATATGCTCCCGAAGTTACATAATCTAGTTCCTTAAAATAGATTTTAGCAAGCTGCTCGTAGCTATATGTTTTTTGTTTAGCACCTCCATTTTTAGCGCGTAATGACTTATTGTAATTAAGAATAGCCAGACTAAGACTATCTCTTTCTTGCTCTAAAACAGCCACTTGATAATAAATCTCATCTAAATATGGCCTATTGTCTCTATTTTTTATTAATTTTTTATACCGCTCTAAAATTGCTAATGAAGATGAATCCGAAACGGAGTTTTTAGCCAATTCTATTGCAGCATGAATTTTATATTTATAAGGAGCTTGTTTAAAGCTTATAAGCTTTTTAAAAACAATTGATGCAGTGTCTTTGATTTTATCTAAACTATATAGCTGACCTAAAACAAATAAGTTTCTAGCTCTTTGAGTCTTGTTTTTTGAAGTTTTAGTTGCTTCCCAAAGATAGTTTCGTACTGTATTTATACTATCTAGCTTCGTGTATGCCATAGCTAGCGCAGTATTAGCGTCTTCTCTAATAAAGTCTGGTAAATCTGGTTTTCTTAGGAGAATCTCGAGGGTTTCAATTGCTAATTCTTCATTTTCTATTCTAATGTGAGCTTTTGCTCTCCAGATCTTTGTTTCATTAATTAAACTTGCGTTTGGATAATTTGCAATAATGTAGTTGTAAGCATCAATTGCAGGAATGAATCGCTCTGTATAATATCTAGATTTTCCCAATAAAAGATAGGCATCGTCTATTTTTTTATTACGCTCTTTCCCATTAATGTTCATGGAGTGTTTTTGAATTGCTTTTACTGCTTTTTGCTCTGCAATATCAAAAGGGGTTAATTGTTCTTCAGGCTCTGCCTTTGCGTTTGTTTTATTATTAAAATCAAACCCAATTCCTGGATTTTTAGCACCGGTTGATAATATTGGAATTCTAAATTTAGTGTTTTCAAAAGACAAGGGTTCTATGGGAAGTAATTCAAAAAAATCATCTTCATAGTTTAAGTTAATTTCACTTAACCCTTGATCAAAAGCAACCCCTCCATTATATAATATATTATATTGAGTAGTAAGGGCATTATAGTTTCTATTTAAAAATGCATCTTTCTTTGTGCTACAAGAAATGACGAACAAGAGCACACTTAAAAATCCTATTTTTTGAATATTTTTCATGGAATGTAAAGCTGTTTATTACAACTTATTCATAGTGAATATATTGTAATACAGAATGTAAAAATAACAATAAAACTATTAGTCGCTTTCTTAAACTGAAAAATAGCTCTCCAGCTCTTTTAAAGTTTCTTGAGAAGTTTCAATATCCTTAACCAAATGGCCTTTATCTAAAACAACAATACGTTCACAAACCTCAGTTACATGGCTTAAATCATGGCTAGATACAAGAACGGTAATCTCTTTGTTTTCGGTTAGGGTTTTTAAAATCTTCTTTAATCGTATTTGTGTTGTAGGGTCTAGGTTTGCAAAGGGCTCGTCTAAGATTACTACTTTTGGGTTCCCCATCATAGCAGCAATAATCCCTGCCTTTTTTTGATTTCCTTTACTCAAGTCTCTTAAATATTTTTTCTTTCCTAAAACTTCGTCATTAAAAAACTCTCCAAACTGAGTTAAAAATAGTTTTACATCAGCTTTATTCATCCCTCTCAAATCTCCTATAAAATCAAAGTATTCGTCTGGAGTTAAATACCCAATTAAAAATGACTCATCAATAAAAGACCCTGTAAAGTTTTTCCATGCTTCGCTTTGGTTTACAACAATATCATGATTAGTGATTGAACCCTTTGTGGGTCTTATCAAATCTAACAACATATTAAAATATGTAGTTTTTCCAGCTCCGTTGTTGCCAACCAAACCAAAACTTTGACCTGTAGGGATTTCTAAAGATGCTATATTTAATACCTCTACTTTACCGTATTTTTTTGAAAGTTGCGTAGTTTCTATCATAGTTTTTTAATTTTCTTGTTTGAATGCGTGAATCATTACGTATTTATTAGTAATATATTTTTTTGTGATGGCAGCCATGAACTTTTTGTGAAGAGCAATACCAATAAAGCCCATAACAGCAATAGTTGCAGTAGCAATTTCAAAACCAATTAACCAGTTAATTAAACCAAAAATTGCCATTGGTAAAATCATTAATGGAATACCAATAATCCATTGAACAGCTCCCGTACCTTGAAAATTAAAAGCTGCTTTTTCATCTAAATTTATTCTTTTTCTATTAAAAGTTCCACCAAACAGAATCACGTGTGTGTTAACGCCTAAATTATAAATCATTGCTGCAAAATGAACTAATAACACTTTCCACCCAAAATAAATATATGGAATCCCTAGAACAAAAAGCGCTACAACACTTATAGCCATGATGGTAAATTTTGATTTTAAATAACGTTCATATTTAAAGTTTTGACTCATTAACATGTTAAAATAACCACTATCCCAAGCAGGAATAAACTGACCAAAATTGATTAACAAAGTTCCTGTGGAAAAGATACCCACCAATACATAAATAAACTCCATATCTGCATACATTGGATTAGGATAGAAAAAAAGACCGTACAATAAACCCATAGCAATCATCCAAACTGATGATTTTGTGCGTTTATTTCTCCATATTAATCTCAAATCATTTTTAATAAATGGTGCTAAGTCTCCTAACTTTTCAAGAAATGACAAGTCTGCTGAATTTATTTCTTTGGTTTGCTCTGAAATCAAAGCATCTAAGTAAACTTCGTTTCTTAATTGTTTAAAGTTTACCATGTATAAGCCTATCAGCATTACTAAAAACAAAAGGGAAAGAATTGGAGATTGATAAACCGCATCAAAACCCTTTCCTATAAAGCCGGGTAAATCAAACCAATTGAAGTACTGAATAAAGTACCCAAAAATTAACAATAGCAGTAAGCCAACTAAAACACTGTTGTTTTTATTCACCAGAAAATTAAAGAAATTAACAGACTGAATAATTAAAATCATTGAAGCTAACCACCCTAAAATCCCTGCAAGATTGTATCCTTGTGTTATTAAAACTACAGAAAATGGAACATAAAAAAACAATCCCAAGATATTGAAAAAAGAGCATGATGATTTCGTTAAAATAAAATGTACAATTTTGCTTTTTTGAATTGGTAAAACCAATAAAGGCTTAATATTCATAACTGGCAACTTTTGCATAAGGTATCTGAAAATTAAATCAGCAACGATAACATACATTAAAAATGAATTTACCAGCACTAAAGGGTCTTGCTCTGGAAATTGTTTTTTTAAAATCCAATACGCTCCGATGCCAATTAGTAAAAAACAACCAGTAAAATATAAGCCAAAAAAACCTATGAAAATTTTTGCTCCTATAGATTTACTAAAGGAAGATGAACGAAAAAATTGTTTCCATTCTAGTTTAAGAAAATGTGAGATCATGAAATTGTTAATTTAGTAATTTATAAGAGTCTTTATGGGGTAATTTGTTACAAACAAAACTAAACTTCAGCCTTTAACACCTCTCTTATTAGTTTTTGCAATTCTTGTTTTGGCAAAGCACCATTGGCCATTTGAGGGGGTTCATTCATTGGAATAAATAACATAGAAGGAATACTTCGTATGGCAAATGCAGCTGCCAATTCTTGTTCTGCCTCAGTGTCTACTTTATAAATATTTATTTTACCCGCACACTCATCACTAAGTTCTTCTAGAACAGGAGCGATCATCTTGCAAGGAACACACCAATCTGCATAGAAATCTATAATTGCTGGCAAATTCCCTTCAAAGGTCCAGTCTTTATTTTTTTCATAATTAAAAACTTTTTCTAAAAAGGTTTGTTTCGTTAAATTTTCAGTCATAATAATTTTTTTGTTCTACAAAAGTAATCGTTTTAATTTCATAAAAAAATAGTCTAATTTAGGGGTCACTAATAAAATTTACCAATGAAAAAATTACTTACCCTTGTTACTTGTTTTACCATGATGTTAAATGCCTGTAAAGAAAAAAACTCCGTAAAAACTCATCTTTTAAGTTACCCTGAAACTGTTAAAAAACCTGTTGTAGAAAACTATTTTGAAACAGAAGTAATAGACAACTATCGTTGGCTAGAAGATGACAGAAGTAAAGAAACCGAATCGTGGGTTGCAGCAGAAAATGAAGTTACTTTTGATTATCTTTCTAATATTCCTTATAGAAAACAATTAAAAGATCGATTATCTGAGTTGTGGAATTATGAAAAAATTGGAGCTCCGTTTACAGAAGGAAACTACACTTATTATTATAAAAATAATGGTTTGCAAAACCAGTACGTGGTATATAGAAAAAAAGATGACACCAATGAAGAGGTTTTTTTAGACCCTAACACCTTTTCTGAAGATGCAACCACATCTCTAAGCGGATTAACTTTTTCAAAAGATGGAAAAACAGCCGCCTACTCTATCTCAGAAGGCGGAAGTGATTGGCGTAAAATTATAGTGATTGATGTTGAATCAAAAAAAGTGAAGGAAGACACCCTTGTTGATGTGAAGTTTTCTGGAATTTCATGGAGAGGAAATGAAGGTTTTTATTACTCAAGTTATGATAAACCCAATGGAAGTGAGCTTTCTGCAAAAACAGATCAACATAAATTATACTATCATAAGTTAGGAACCTCTCAAAAAAACGATCAAGTTATTTTTGGGGCATCTGATGCTCAAAAACACAGATATGTAGGTGGTTCATTAACTGAAGATGACCGATATTTAATTATTTCAGCCTCGACCTCTACTTCTGGTAACAAACTTTTTATCCAAGATTTAACAAAGAAAAACAGTGCTTTAATTCCTATTGTGAACAATTTTGATAGTGATACCTATGTAATTGACAATCGTGGAACAACTCTATATTTAGTTACCAATCTTGATGCGCCAAATCAAAAAATTGTAACCGTTGATGCAGCTAATCCTGCTTCTAAAAACTGGATAGATTTTATTCCTGAGACAACGCATGTATTAAGTGCTTCTTCTGGAGGAGGTTATTTTTTCACTGAATATATGGTAGATGCTGTTTCTAAAGTCTTACAATATGATTTTGATGGGAATAAAATTCGTGAAATAGCATTGCCTGGTGTTGGAAATGCAGGGGGTTTTGGAGGTAAAAAAGATGCTGTTATCGATTATTTTTCATTTACCAATTACAACACCCCTTCTAGTATATACTCCTTAAATATAAAAACAGGAGAAACTAAATTGTATTGGAGTCCTGATATTGATTTCAATCCTAATGATTATGAGAGTAGTCAAGTGTTTTATCCCTCTAAAGACGGTACTAAAATACCTATGATTATTACTCACAAAAAAGGAATAAAGTTAAATGGAAAAAATCCAACAATTTTATATGGATATGGAGGATTTAATATCAGTTTAAACCCTGGTTTTAGTATAACTAATGCCATATGGATGGAGCAGGGTGGAGTCTATGCTGTACCTAACCTAAGAGGTGGAGGAGAATATGGTAAAGAATGGCATGACGCTGGAACTCAAATGAAAAAACAAAATGTATTTGATGATTTTATTACAGCTGCAGAATTTCTAATCGAAAACAACTACACTTCTTCAGAATACTTAGCAATTAGAGGAGGCTCTAATGGGGGGTTATTAGTTGGAGCAACCATGACACAAAGACCAGATTTGATGCGAGTAGCTTTACCTGCTGTTGGTGTTTTAGACATGCTGCGCTATCATACGTTTACAGCTGGTGCTGGGTGGGCATACGATTATGGAACCGCCGAACAAAGTGAAGAAATGTTTAACTATTTAAAAGGGTATTCACCAGTACACAATGTCAAAAAAGGAGTAGCTTACCCTGCTACGCTAGTAACTACAGGAGATCATGATGATCGAGTGGTTCCTGCACACAGTTTTAAGTTTGCGGCAGAATTGCAAGACAAACAGACTGGTAACAATCCGGTATTGATTAGAATTGAAACAAATGCTGGCCATGGTGCTGGAACACCAGTAGCAAAAACCATTGAGCAATATGCAGATATTTTTGGCTTTACTTTATACAACATGGGATTTGACAGATTGCCAAATCCTCCAAAAGCTAAAATTAAAAGCTAACTGATACTTTTTTCAGTATTTTTACACCACAAATTATATCACCTAATTTGCGGTTTTTTATGCTTAAAGTCTCTAACATTTCATTTCAATATGCTCCTAAAAAAGAGATATTATCCAATATTTCTTTCAGTTTAAATGCTGGGCAACACCTATGTATTATGGGTGAAAGTGGCTCAGGAAAATCTACCTTATTAAAAGCTGTTTATGGCTTGCTAGACTTAAAAAAAGGATCAATTTATTGGAAAAATCAAGAGGTTTTAGGGCCGGCTTTTCATCTAGTCCCAGGCGTGAGCTTCTTTAAATATGTGGCTCAAGATTTTGATTTAATGCCCTATACATCAGTTGCTGAAAATATTGGAAAGTTTTTATCTCGGTTTTATCCTGAAGAAAAAGAACACAGAACTAAAGAGCTATTAGATGTTATTGAAATGTCTGAATTTGCCAATGAAAAGGTAAAAACCCTAAGTGGAGGACAACAACAACGGGTGGCTATAGCAAGAGCCTTGGCAAAAGAACCCGAGCTTATTTTACTAGATGAGCCTTTTGGGCAAATAGATAATTTTAAAAAAAACTCACTCAGAAGAAAGCTCTTTAGTTATCTAAAAGAGAAAAATATTTCATGTATTGTGGCAACACATGATGGAGATGACGCGCTTTCTTTTGCGGACCAAATGATGGTGATTAAAAACAAAAAAGTGATTGCATTTGATTCTCCAAGAAACTTATATAAAAGCCCTCCTGAACACTATGTGGCAGCTTTATTTGATGATGTAAATGAACTATATATAGACGGAGAGAGAAGACTGATGTATCCGCATCAAATTCAAACTTCTAAAGACTCTTTTCATAAAGTTATTGTAAAAAAGTCATTCTTTAAAGGTTCTTTTTGGTTAATTGAGGCTACATTTAATTCCCAGGTTATTTTCTTTCAAAGTACCGAAAATATCGTTTCAAAAAAAGAGGTTGGTATTTGCTTTAATAAGTAATTTATAATGAAAGTGCTATAAAACACGATCTATTTTAATTTCTTTTCCTCGCCAAATGAAAGTGTCTTCAACTTTTTTTCCCATCAATAATTTACCAATTGGCGAAGAGGGTGAAATGGCAAAATATACAGTTTCTTTAATAGTTAACTCTCCTGCGGAAATACTCAAAAAATAATATGTAGAAGAGGTTTTTATAACAGACCCTAAGGCGATTTTTGTTGATGGTTTTGAACTATTAATCTTAGCTAGTGTTTGTTGCATTTGTTGAACAGCGGCTAATTGCTGCCCTGCTTTTTCCATTTCTAATTGCAACATGGCCCTGCCTGTTTCATGCTTATCTCCCGCAGAACTTTTGGTTTCGGAACTTAATGCTTTTTGGTGTGAAGAAATAATAGTTTGTATAGTTTGTAACCGCGTATTTACATGAGCTACACACTGCTGAAAAAGAGCTTCTTTTAGGTTTGTCATTACTTAAGCTTGTACAAATGAAAATACTCCGTAATTTCCATGGTGTGAAATTGAACAAGATCTTGTTAACGGTGTTTCATTATGGTAATAATTAGGAGCTCCGTTTTTTGATTTTTTTTGTTCAATTCCAGAAACAGAAAGCGCTGTTAGTTCTTTTAATTTCTTCTTAATCATATTGTCTATTTCATGAGGAAGCGCCATTTCGGAATATGCACTAATTTCTTTTTCTAGACTGGCTTTGGTAAAAATGTAGCGCTGATTTATAAGTGAGCTCGTGTAAAACTTTTGATCTTTAAAGCAAACCACCCCTTCTTTAGCTGATCTTAATTTACATTCAAATTTTTTGGGAGCAAAAAACCGTACTATATGTTGTTGCGTATAAATTTTATACGCAGCTTCCTTCATGCTCCAAAGTCTCCAAACCATCACAAAAGAATTTGGGGCTTCTAAGACAAGCTGCTGTTCATTGGCCGTGAATTGCTTTTCTAAAAAGCCTTTTCGTTGCCAATTACTTGCTGTTTTAGCAAGAGATAAGTCTATAATGTCGTTGCCAATCAAGAGGCTGCTAATTTGGTTTCAATAACATCCATTGCTGCTTTTACTGAAAGCATTTTTTCCATAGAATCGTTGTCTATCTCAATGTCAAACTCATCTTCTACATCTAAAATAATATCTACCAAATTGGCAGAATTAATTTTTAGGTCATTAATAAAATCGGTCTCTTCAGACAGGTTTTTAAATGCCTCTTGATCTTGAACATAAGGCTTTACAATTTTTTGAAGTGAGGTAATTAGTTCTTCTCTGGTCATGAATACTCTTTTTAATAATGGTTGTTTTTGAGTCTATTAGTAATCGTACTTTTTTAATATTTCTTAAAAATAATACATCCGTTTACATCTCCAAAGCCAAAACTTGCTTTTGCGATGATCTGTAGTTTTTTTGGTGTGTATTTGGTTGGTATTTTTTCTTTTGAAATTAATTGTAAAATGTCTGGATGTACCTCTTCACAGTTAATGTTTGGAAAAACAAATTGGTGTTTTAGCTGCAACACTGTAGCTACATTTTCTATGGCTCCTGCAGCTGCAAGACAGTGCCCAACCATAGATTTTAGTGAATTTATCATTGGAAATTCTTGTCCTCTTCTTCCCAGTGCTTTTGCCCAGTTTTCTATTTCTACAGGGTCTTTAATCGTTGCCGTTAAGTGTCCGTTAATAGCATCAATATCTGCGCCTTTTATGTTGGCATCTTTCATTGCATCTGCAATACATTTTTGTACCGCTTCAGAATTTGGTGCCGTCATGGTTCCGCCGTTTCGTTGTCCTCCAGAATTGATGTTCCCTCCCAAAACCTCAGCATAAATAGTTGCTTTTCTTTCCAAAGCACTTTCTAGAGATTCTAAAACCAAGGCTCCTGCACCGCTCCCAGGAACAAAACCTGATGCGTCTGTACTCATGGGTCTCGATCCTTTTTCCGGAGTTTCGTTGTGCTTATATGTCATTACCCTCATTGCATCAAATCCGCCCCAAATATAGGCCCCATCATCACTACAGCTCCCCACCAACATTCTTCGTGCCTTTCCTACCTGTACACGTTCAAAACCCATTAATAATGCTTCTGTACCGGTAGTACAAGCAGATGAATTTGTAGTCACTTGGTTTCCCATTCCTAGAATGCCGCCTAAATAAGCACTAATGCCACTTGCCATGGTTTGAACCACCACAGTACTTCCCAAGCGTTTTACCTTTTGATCGTCTAATTTATAAATTGCTTCTCTAAATTTTTCTATTCCGGAGGTGCCTGTTCCAAAAACCATTCCCGAATTGTAATCTATTGGTGAGTTTTTATCAATAACAAAACCTGCGTCTTTCCAAGCGTCCATTCCTGCAATACATCCATATAAAATGCCAGCACTATCAAATCCACGCAATTGAAGTGGTGTTAGGTACTTATTTTTGATCTCTTCTGAAACAGGAGGAATTCCTCCAATACAGCAAGAAAACTTTAAGTCTTTTAGTTTTTGATGAAATGTAATTCCAGACCTTCCTTGCTGAATTGCTTCTAAGAAATTGTCTAAGCCAACAGCGTTTGGTGCTACAACTCCCATCCCTGTAATAACAACCCTATGTTTCATTCTTCATTGGTTTTAACATTCCTGAAATAGTTCCTCTACAAACCAATTCATTTTTTTCATTAAACAATTGCACCTTACATTTTAGTTTGTTAAATCTAAAATAAACTTTCTCTGAAATTACCTTTACGCGTTCTTTGGGAAAAACAGGTAAAAAGAAATCTACTTCACTAGAGCTAAGTGCAATTTGTGGTTTTTTTGTTTCAGAGACAGACTCACTTAGTAAGTATATTCCTAAACAAACAACACCAATTTGTGCCATTACTTCGGTTAAAATAACTCCAGGAGTTATTGGGTTGTCTTTAAAATGACCTTGATAAAAGTACTCGTCTTCTTTAAAGGTATAAAACCCTTCTACACCATTTTCTGAGAGAGACGTAAGTTCTTCTACAAACAAAAAAGGTGTTTGATATGGTAAAAGCTGTATGATTTTTTGATTGTTCAATTGTTTAACTTATGTGTTCTCCTCCGTCTACAGGAATAATGGTGCCATTAATCCAGGCAGCTTCATCTTTAGATAATAAATACACAACATTGGCAACGTCTTCTGGCAATGTTAATCTATTAAAAGGATTGCGCAATAAAGAGTGTTTTTTTATTTCTTCACTTCCTGGAATCATACGTAGAGAAGCCGTGTCTGTTACTCCTGCTTGAATACAATTTGCTCTAATCCCAAAAGGCGCATACTCTAATGCAATATTTCTTGTAATGGCTTCTAAGGTTACTTTTGCTGCAGACACAGCTGCATAATTTTTCCATGCTTTTGTATTCCCTTCACTTGTAAAGCTAATAACTCGTGCATCATCCGAAAACAACCTTGCTTCAAAAATAGCGTTGGTCCAGTCATACAAACTAATTCCCATTGCTTGTATTGTTAATTGAAAGTCGTCTGTTTGTAAGGTAGGTGTAGATTCAGAAATCATGGGTTTTAAATTTCCTTTAGCAACACTATGTACTAGTGTTTTTATGGAGCCTCCTTCTAGCTCTTCTACTAAATCTTCTATCAATGCAGCTCTCTTTTCTGAATGAAACGCATCTGTATTATAGCTAATAAAATGGACTCCTTGTTGAGTAATTTCATTAAATTCTTTCTCAATGTCAGGCAGCTGTGATCTCGAGTTTCTATGAACAATACAAATATTCATTCCGTGTTTGGCTAACTTTTTTGCTGTTGCCAAGCCCAATCCACTAGAGCCCCCTAAAATTAATGCCCACTCGTTTTTATCTTCAAATTCTTTTACCATTCTAATAATATTCTTTGGGCAGAAAAACCTGGCCCAAAACTAAGCATTAAGCCTTTTTCTCCAGATTGTCTGTCTCCATCCATAAATCGTTCTAAAACATACAATACGGTAGCGCTAGACATATTTCCATACAATCGTAAAACTTCTTTTGTATCATCTATATTCTTTCCTAAAGACCCAAATAAATCTTCCACAGTCTGAACTATTTTCTTGCCTCCTGGGTGAAAAATTAAATGATTTATATCTTCAATTGTTAGATTATTCCGCTCTAAGAACGGGTGAACTATCATTGGAAAATGATTTGAAATAGTTTCTGGAACAGATTTGTCTAAAATCATTTGTAGCCCAGAGTTCACCAATTTAAAACCCATCATATGAGTTGAATCATAAAAATGATACATCGCTTCATCTATAATTTTAGGACCCTTATCTTCTTCATAAGATGATAAAATAACACTTGCAGCTCCATCTCCAAAAATTGCGGCACTCACAATATTTACCATAGAAAAATCTTCTAATTGAAAAGTGGCTGTGGGTGATTCTACTGCTATCACAGCAGCTCTTTTATTTGGATTAGCTTGTAAGAAATTTTTTGCATAAATAATTCCCGAAACTCCTGCTGCACAACCCATTTCTGTCACCGGAAGTCTCACAATGTCTTGTCTCATTTGCAAACTATTAATTAAATAGGCATCAACAGAGGGAATCATAATTCCTGTGCAACTAACAGTAATAATATAATCTATATCTGTAGGCTGTAAGCTTACTTTTTCTAACGATTTTTTTAATGACTGTTCTGCCAAAGTTGTAACCTCCCGAACATAAATCTTATTTTTATCTTCAAAAGACGAATTCAAAAAAACTTCTTCTGCATCCATAATAGAGTAACGCCTGTCTACACCGGCTCCTTCAAAAAGCTTTAAAACTTTTCGTTGAAACCTTGTTTCCTGACCCTGCATCCATAGTTTGACAAACGGAATAATGTCTTTAGTTTCTCTAGTGTGTTTTGGTAGCTGTTTTGCTACAGATAGTATTTTTACGCTCATAATATTTCCTAAAAAGCAGGAATTCTTTTAATGAATAGGATCTTTTTTTAAAATCCATAAATATCTAAAAGCCCATTTCCATTGAATAGAAAATGGCACTTGTACTTGTGTTAAAATAGCCTCTAACTCTTTTCTTTTAAAAGCTCGCAAAACAGAGGTTAAACCGTCTTCCCTAACCATCTTGTTTTTAATAAAAAGCCCTATCAGTTTAAAAAGATAGTACGCAAGTCTATGCCTATGTAAATCATTCACAACCGCTCCAATTGTTGCTTTTTGTACCGTTGGTTTTAAAAAAGATATGAGTTCATCGCTTTTAAAATGGTGTAAAAACAAGGTACACAAAACAACATCATATGTCTGTTTTTTAAACTCTTCTGAGAAAATATCAATCGTTTCAAAACTCAATTCCGGATAATCTATAGACAGTTCTCTTGCATAATCTATAGCTGCATCATTTGCATCTATTCCTATAAGTTTAAACCTATAGTTGTTCTTTCTGCCAAACTTAGCAACATCTCTTAAAATGTCTCCATGCCCACAACCCAAATCTACCATTGTAATTGTCTTGCTTTTTGAGGATGTTTTAAGTAATTTTTTTAAACCTTTAATAGTTACTGAATTTCCACCTAGAAGTCTGTTAATGGTTTCTAGTTTGTCTAAGGTGTCTCTAAACATATCTCCTTCAAGAGTAAAATCGTCCATCATTTCTGTTGCTGAAGAACGGCAAGAAGTATCAACTAAAAAACTCATAGTGTGCGCAGTTGTTTTCCGTGGGTAAATTTGATCATTTTAGGCAATAATGAGGGTATTCT
>OJFB01000226.1_pt1 | contig 15646 bp, 10 predicted proteins | sample 1593811 | NCBI WGS metagenome assembly OJFB01 (sample SAMN05416736, study PRJEB24817) | seawater metagenome | isolation source: Sea water | place: Canada:Atlantic | collected 2013-07
GAGTAGAGTTTTACTCATAACACCTTAACGTTTTGATTTTTTATCTTTTTTTATATGCGACCGAAAAGTACGCGTTGGTGAGAATTCACCTAATTTGTGTCCAACCATTTGATCTGTCACAAACACGGGCACATGTTGCCGACCATTATAAACTGCAAATGTATGCCCAATCATTGTTGGAAGAATAGTTGAAGCACGTGACCAAGTTGTGATTGAATCCTTCTTTCCGCTTGCTTCCATTTTATTAATTTTGTCCATTAATTGTGCGGCAACAAACGGACCTTTTTTTAATGAACGTGTCATTTTGAATAATCTAAAATTATTTATTTAGTTCGCCCTCGTAAGATATAACGACCACTTGCTTTTGTTTTCTTACGTGTTTTAATTCCTAGGGCTGGTTGGCCCCATGGTGTCACTGGTTTAGCACGTCCAATAGGTGAACGACCCTCACCACCACCATGCGGGTGATCAATTGGGTTTTTAACAACCCCACGTACTTTTGGTCGTTTTCCTAACCAACGGCTACGGCCAGCTTTACCAAGGCATGTATTAATTGCATCTATATTTCCAACTTGTCCTAATGTAGCGTAACACTCCTTATAAACAAGACGTACTTCATTTGAAGGTAGTTTTAAAGTTACGAAATCACCTTCTTTTGCTACAAGTTGAGCAACACCGCCCGCAGAGCGAACGAGTTGTCCACCTTTTTTAGGGTTCACTTCAATATTATGAAGTTGTACTCCTAAAGGCATTGAAGCGAGTGGAAGTGAATTTCCAATAGAGTTTGGTGCTTCGGTACTTGCAATAATGTTGTCACCAACTTTTAAACCAGTTGGTTGAAGAATATAACGCTTTTCGCCATCCTCGTATTGAACAAGAGCAATACGAGCATTACGGTTTGGATCATATTCAATTGTGAGTACTTGAGCATTCATGTCGTATTTGTTACGACGGAAATCAATTTGACGATATAAGCGTTTGTGCCCACCACCACGGTGGCGGCACGTAATTACACCACGATTATTACGCCCTTTTGCACGATGAAAAGAGCGCGTTAAAGACTTTTCTGGGCGAGTCTTACTTAATTCTGTACAATCCGCTACGGAACGGTGACGTGTTCCCGGAGTATATGCTTTGTAAAAACGAAGAGCCATATTAATCAAAAATAGGTAATGAGTCTCCAGATTTTAATCGGATAATGGCGCGCTTTGTTCGGGGGCGCACACCACCAAATGCCGATTTTTTTCGGGGGAGACGATGTGTGTTCACTGAAATAACCTGGACATTATAAAGATCTTCTACAAGAGCTTTAATGTCGGTCTTTTTAAGATGTACATCCACATCAAACGTATAGCGCTCTGACTCAAGAAGCGTTGTCGATTTTTGAGTTACAATCACGCGTTTAATGAAGTCAATCATAAGCGTTAGGTTCCATCAGGAAGCAATAAAATAAGCAAGTAAAAAATAAGTGTTATACAACACACTATGAAAAAATGTAACCGTCTACAAATTGTATAATGCACACATTTTTTTTCTTATGATAATTGGAATAAGCAGTTATTTTATAGACGAAAGGCACATTTTAAATATAAGTTTATTTCTTTAATCATATTTTAAATTAATCCTAATTATACACTGACCCGGATTCGAACCGGGAAATGTTCATCGAACCACGAGTTATGAGCTCGTTGCATTAACCCTTCTGCCATCAGTGCAAACTAATGTTTTATTCATTATAACCCAAATTTATAGTAATTTTTCATTTCTTTAAAAAACCCCTTTGAATAAAACCTAGATTAAGATAATATAGATATAAGAGAAGGCTCGGTAGCTTAGTGGTAGAGCAGGGGACTCATAATCCCAAGGTCACAGGTTCAATCCCCGTTCGAGCCAATTTTAATTAATTTATAAAAACAAAAAGTATTTTTGTATTACCTATTTCACTTTTAAGTTTAAAATTAGAAATTTGACATAAAAAAACAAATTTTTATGAAAAACAAGGGTTGAATGTATATCAATTCTAGGCAGATTGAATTGAAAGTGTTAATATATATGTAGTTCGATGTTTTATTAAATAACACCGAACCGGCTTACTCAACCGATTAGGTTCAAATTATTGTTTAAATACAATAAAATGTATTTTGTACATTCATGAATCCCAGTTAGACTAAGCTTTGAATAAAAAATCTAAAATATTTTAGATTTACTTTACGCACATCGATTTTATGCTTGTTATTTTCCAACTTACACTTCTTGCTTTTATTGGAGTTTCATTAGCTCTTGTTGTTGGAGTACCTGTACTCCTTGCGTCACCTGAAGGATGGGCACAATCAAAAGGTCTCGTATTTTCAGGATCTGCACTTTGGATGCTTTTAGTATTCGTAGTTGGAGTACTTAACTCTTTTGTATCATAATACTCAGTATGTTATTATTTATGAAGTGTATCGTTAACGATATACTTCATGCTCCATGATTTTATATATAAGTGCAAAGAACTCGTCTGCCTGATACACCATTCTTTTGAAATAAAAGTGAGCTAATTTATTAATTTGTTTCTTTTTTTTATGAAAAACCCTTTTTCCCTTGTTGTATCTTTCTTTAGTTGGATTTTGGATCGTACCCTCCTTATTTTTGAACTTTCCGTGGATTTTACGCTCGGTACTTTAGATATTTTTCTATCAATTTTTCGCACGTTCTATATTATTTTAAAATACATGATTGAATATCGTACATTACAGGCCCCTCGTGATGTTTGGGAATATAGTGGTTTTATTTATATCGCCAATACACTTATTCTTGGTTATATTGGACTCGTAGTACTTCTTAACTTTTTTGCCTACTTTCCAATCTTCCCAGAGACAATTAATAAGATTGCAAACTTTTTTGCAGTGCATCAACGCCAATACGTGTCATCATTCATTTTATTATTATTTATTCTTCCAAAACAGAAAATTCTTCGAGATCCGGTGACTCGTAAGTTTTTCCGACGTGGTTGGTTTAAAGATTATGGAAGTGCTTATCTTTTTACAAAATATTTAACATTTGTTCTTATTATTTTGTGTCTTTGTGGAATTTATATTAATCCATCTTAAGTTCGTATCTTTTAGTTATGGAGAGAAGAAATATCCATCCTCTACAAGAGAGGATGGACGATAAGTTATTTTACCTAAAGGTAAAAATACTTAAAACTTGATTATGCGTTGATAGAAGGAGCTTCTACAGATGCAAGGTCAAGTGGGAAGTTGTGAGCGTTACGCTCGTGCATTACTTCCATACCGAGGTTAGCACGGTTTACGATATCAGCCCATGTGTTAATTACACGTCCGTTTGAATCTACTACAGACTGGTTGAAGTTGAATCCGTTAAGGTTGAAAGCCATAGTTGAAATACCCATAGCTGTGAACCAGATTCCCATTACTGGCCAGATTGCGAGGAAGAAGTGAAGTGAACGTGAGTTGTTGAATGAAGCGTATTGGAAGATAAGACGTCCGAAGTAACCGTGTGCAGCTACGATGTTGTAAGTCTCTTCTTCTTGTCCGAACTTGTATCCAGCGTTTGCAGATTCGTTTTCAGTAGTCTCACGGATGAGAGATGAAGTTACGAGTGAACCGTGCATTGCAGAGAAAAGTGAACCACCGAATACACCAGCAACACCAAGCATGTGGAATGGGTGCATAAGGATGTTGTGCTCAGCCTGGAATACGATCATGAAGTTGAAAGTTCCAGAAATACCAAGAGGCATTCCATCAGAGAATGAACCCTGACCGATTGGGTATACGATGAATACAGCTGCTGCTGCTGCTACAGGAGCAGAGTAAGCTACAGCAATCCAAGGACGCATTCCTAAACGGAAAGAAAGTTCCCACTCACGACCCATGTATGAACAAATTCCGATGAAGAAGTGACATACGATAAGCTGGTAAGGACCACCGTTGTAAAGCCACTCATCAAGTGAAGCTGCTTCCCAAATTGGGTAGAAGTGAAGTCCGATAGCGTTAGATGTAGGAACTACAGCACCAGAGATGATGTTGTTTCCGTACATAAGTGATCCAGATACTGGCTCACGGATACCATCGATATCTACAGGAGGAGCAGCAATAAATGCTACGATGAATACTGAAGTTGCTGTAAGTAAAGTAGGGATCATTAATACTCCGAACCAACCGATGTAAAGACGGTTCTCAGTTGAAGTAATCCATGAACAAAAACGTCCCCATACTGTTGCGCTTTCGCGACGCTCTAAAGTTGCAGTCATAATAAAGAAGAAATAAATAGTTATAAAGAGTTACACAATCCACATCAATGATGTTTAGACCTGTTATGCATTAGTGTACCATAGCTACCTACCGTACCGGTACAAGACGTGAAAAAAAAATAAAAAATATCTTTAAATTATAAAAGAAGGGTTAAAAGAGTTTTTAAATAAAAAAAAACTCCATAACCCATAATATGACCAACTAATATATTTAAATAAGTAAAAAATAGAAGGAAGGTCATATAAAAAGTAAAGTAATAACCTATATTAAAGATTATTATTAGATATTCTTGGCATCGATATGTTTTTAGATACAGCTACCCGTATCCTATCGTTATCTCAAAGGCCTTTCACCACGCAGTTCGGAAAGGGATGCTGTGTCTCGACCTCGACGAAGACACCAAGAAAAAGAACCACTTATGCAAAATTTGCAGCTGTGGTTCAAAGTATTAAAAATGGTATACAAAATCAAATCCCTCGGTCTATTAGCACATGTCAGCTTCAGAATGCATTACTGCACTTCTACTTCATGCCTATCAAACGGCTCGTCTTGCCGTGACCTTCCTTGTCTTTCATTTGCCAATCCTTCATAGAAGGTTGATCGTTTGAGACAAAAGAGCACTCATCTTAAGGTGAACTTCCTACTTATATGCTTTCAGCAGTTATTTACTCCAGACATAGCTACCCAGCGTTTACCCCTGGCGGAATAACTGGTACACTAGAGGTCTGTCCCCACCTGGTCCTCTCGTACAAAGGGGAGATCCTTTCAATGCTCTAAACGCCTACACAGGATATGGACCAAACTGTCTCACGACGTTCTGAACCCAGCTCGCGTACCGCTTTCTATGGGCGAACAGCCCAACCCTTGGAACGTACTTCCGCTCCAGGATGCGATGAGCCGACATCGAGGTGCCAAACCTCCCCGTCGATGTGAACTCTTGGGGGAGATTAGCCTGTTATCCCTAGAGTAACTTTTATCCGTTGAGCGACGGCCTTTCCACGCAGCACCGTCGGATCACTAAAACCGACTTTCGTCTCTGCTTGACATGTCAGTCTCGCAGTCAAGCTCCCTTATGCTTTTACACTCTATGGTTGATTTCCGTCCAACCTGAGGGAACCTTTGTGCACCTCCATTACCTTTTGGGAGGTGACTGCCCCAGTCAAACTGCCCGCCTGAAACTGTCGTCTTACCGGATAACGGTTAAGACTGAGCTTTCTAGCTTACCAAGAGTGGTATCTCACTGATGGCTCCCCTCTTCCCGGAAGAAAAGGTTCGTAGCCTCCCACCTAAGCTGCGCAAAATAAGCTTGAAAGCAATTCCAGGTTACAGTAAAGCTTCATAGGGTCTTTCTGTCCGTGTGCAGGTAAGCCGCATCTTCACAGCTAGTTTTATTTCACCGAGTCTCTCTCTGAGACAGTATCCAGATCGTTACACCTTTCGTGCGGGTCGGAACTTACCCGACAAGGAATTTCGCTACCTTAGGACAGTTATAGTTACTGCCGCCGTTCACCAGGGCTTCAGTTGTTAGCTTCATCAAAGATTGACCAACTTCTTTAACCTTCTGGCACTGGGCAGGTGTCAGCCCCCATACGTCGTCTTACGACTTTGCGGAGACCTGTGTTTTTGGTAAACAGTCGCCTGGATCTCTTCACTGCGGCCCCATGAAGGGGCACTCTTTCTTCCGAAGGTACAGAGCCAATTTGCCGAGTTCCTTAGAGAGAGTTATCTCGCTCCCCTTAGTTTATTCAACCCACTCACCTGTGTCGGTTTACGGTACAGGTAATCTAGACTCAAAGTCGAATGAGCTTTTCTTGGAATAAATAGCATCAAACAGCAACGGGTTTATCCATACTGCCAAGTGTGGCCGTTGTGCCGAGTGTTATTTGTTCGTCCCTCAGGACTAAGCCTAGATTAGTGAAGGAATATAAACCTTCTTGCCATCAATTACGCCTTTCGGCCTCACCTTAGGTCCTGACTGACCCTGCGCGGACGAGCCTTGCGCAGGAACCCTTGAGTTTTCGGGGCATTGGATTCTCACCAATGTTTACGTTACTCAATCTGACATTCTCACTTCCGTCCTGTCGACCGCGGCTTACGCGCTTGGCTTCCCCCTGGACGGAACGCTCCTCTACCCTACATCATCTATGTGATGTAGCCACAGCTTCGGCAAAAAACTTAGTTCCGGTCATTTTCGGCGCGAAAACGCTTGATCAGTGAGCTATTACGCACTCTTTAAAGGGTGGCTGCTTCTAGGCAAACCTCCTGATTGTCACTGCACTTTCACCTCCTTTGCCACTTAGCTTTTATTTAGGAGCCTTAGCTGGTGGTCTGGGCTGTTTCCCTCTTGACTACGGAGCTTATCCCCCGCAGTCTCACTGGCCGATTGAAAGCGTTCTAGGTATTCCGAGTTTGCAACAGATTGGTACCGCTTTCGCAGCCCGCACCGAGACAGCGCTTTACCCCCTAGAAGCCCATAATCGACCGCTGCGCCTCAACGCATTTCGAGGAGAACCAGCTAGCTCCAAGTTCGATTGGCATTTCACCCCTAACCACAACTCATCCGTCGATTTTTCAACATCGGTCGGTTCGAACCTCCACTTCGTATCACCAAAGCTTCATTCTGGTCATGGTTAGATCACCTGGGTTCGGGTCTAGAAGAAGGGACGAGAGCCCTTATCAGACATGCTTTCGCTTTGGCTTCGATGGAAAATCTTAACCTGCCACTTCTTCTAAGTCGCCAGATCATTCTTCAACAGGCATGCGGTCAGATGTGTTCATCCTCCCACAAATTGTAAGCATACGGTTTCATGTTCTATTTCACTCCCCGTAAAGGGGTTCTTTTCACCTTTCCCTCGCGGTACTATTCGCTATCGGTGACTTAGGAGTATTTAGCCTTACGAGGTGGTCCTCGCAAATTCATACGGGATTTCACGTGTCCCATACTACTCGGGAGCCAAACGGCGGTTGTTGGTAGTGATTCAACGACTGGACTTTCACCATCTATGGTACAGGTTTCAGCTGTTTCGTTTCTCATTCCATGCAGTGCCATATGTTTGGTCCCATGACCTGGTCTTTACATTACTGTTAAAGTCCTTTTAGGCTGTTCCCATTCCGCTCGCCGCTACTTTGGGAATCGCTTTTGCTTTCTTTTCCTTTGGCTACTAAGATGTTTCAGTTCACCAAGTTGTCTTTCTCTTCTCTATGAATTCAAGAAGGAATGCTTTGGGTTGCCCCATTCGGGAATCCTCGGATCAAAGCATACGTCCTGCTCCCCGAGGCATATCGTCGGTTGTCACGCCCTTCATCGGCTCTAAGTCCCTAGGTCTCCACCATATGCCCTTTATTGATTGATTTTGTTTTATGTGTAGAAATAACCACAATTCTAGTTGACCTTTAAAATTAAAGGTTTGGCTGGAGGTAAGCGGACTCGAACCGCTGGCGTCTGCCTTGCAAAGGCAGCGCTCTACCAACTGAGCTATACCCCCGTGCCATGGGCTATTCAGGACTTGAACCTGAGACCTCACCCTTATCAGGGGTGCGCTCTAACCACCTGAGCTAATAGCCCGTAGCGTGGTGCATTTCTTCTCAAGCAATGGCAAGCCAATTGTTTTAAGAAATGCGCGCTTGTTTCATCTTTAAAAAGGAGGTATTCCAGCCACACCTTCCAGTACGGCTACCTTGTTACGACTTCACCCTAGTCACCAACCCTGCCTTCGGCATCCTCGTCCCAATGGGTTCGAGTAACGACTTAGGGAAGAGTCGGCTTCCATGGTGTGACGGGCAGTGTGTACAAGACCCGGGAACGTATTCACCGCTGTATAGCTGACCAGCGATTACTAGCGATTCCACCTTCATGTACTCGAGTTGCAGAGTACAATCCGAACTGAGATAGGGTTTTTGAGATTGGCTAGCCTTCGCAGGATCGCAGCTCATTGTCCCTACCATTGTAGTACGTGTGTAGCCCAGGATGTAAGGGGCATGCTGACTTGACATCATCCACACCTTCCTCCGATGTTGGTCGGCAGTCTCTCTTAAGCACTCAGTGAGCAACAAGAGACATGGGTTGCGCTCGTTACGAGACTTAACTCGACATTTCACAACACGAGCTGACGACAGCCATGCACCACCTGTCATTTCATCCCGAAGGAGGCTCCTCTTTCAAGGAGTTTTGAAATGATTTCAAACCCTGGTAAGGTTCTTCGTGTTGCATCGAATTAAACCACATACTCCACCGCTTGTGCGGGTCCCCGTCAATTCCTTTGAGTTTCACTTTTGCAAGCGTAATCCCCAGGCGGAAAACTTCACGCGTTAGCTTGACCACCGCTCGTTGTATTTCGCTCGGCAGTGAGTTTTCATCGTTTACGGCTAAAATTACTAGGGTATCTAATCCTAATCACTCCTTTAGCTTTCGTCTCTGAGCGTCAGGTAAAGCCCAGTACAGTGCCTTCGCCATATTGGTGTTCCTCCCGATATCTACGCATTTCACCGCTCCACCGGGAATTCCCTGTACCTCTACTTACCTCAAGTATAGAAGTTTCCTTTGCTGGATCTCGGTTGAGCCGAGGTATTTAACAAAAGACTTTCTATACAGCCTACAGACGCTTTACGCCCAATCATTCCGAATAACACTTGCATCCTCCGTCTTACCGCGGCTGCTGGCACGGAGTTAGCCGATGCTTATTCCTCGAATACCGTCAGAGCTTCTTCTTCGAGAAAAGAAGTTTACAACCCGCAGGCCGTCATCCTTCACGCAGCGTCGCTCCGTCAGACTTTCGTCCATTGCGGAAAATTCCCCACTGCTGCCTCCCGTAGGAGTTTGGACCGTGTCTCAGTTCCAATGTGGCTGTCCATCCTCTCAGACCAGCTACTGATCGTCGCCTTGGTATGCAGTTACCATACCAACTAGCTAATCAGACGCAAGATCATCCCTCGGCGAAATTCTTTCACTCCACAGCGTATCGGGTATTAGCTTTCGTTTCCAAAAGTTGTCCCCGACCGAGGGGCAGATTCTTACGTGTTCCTCACCCGTTCGCCACTCTTCCACATTCCGAAGAATGCTTCATCGTTCGACTTGCATGTGTTATGCACGCTGCCAGCGTTCCTTCTGAGCCAGGATCAAACTCTCCTTGATGTGTTTGAGAAGATTAGAAAAACCAATGCTTCCATTCACGAGTATAGCGTGTTGCCGAACTAGCCACGCACTTCTGCCTCTTTCACAATAAGAAAAGAATAAATCGGTTTTTAATTCACGGGTCTGCTATAATACAGTACTTGGGATGAAAAATTCATTTCAAGTATTTATAAATTTTTATGGAAACCTTTTATAATGAATACCGAAGAAGATATTGATATTATCAAACGATTACAAGCTGAGAAATCGTCACTCGAAGTCCAAATTAAACGGGTGCGCGCGGACTACAACGCACTTAATTCGATTCAAACAAGTGTCAATAATTCGCTTCGAGAATCGAATGCAGAAATTCTAGAACTCCAGGCAGAATTAATATTAAAAAATCATGAAATTGCTGCATTAAGTTCCATTTCGGATAATATTTCGTTTTTTCAACTGTTATGGACAAATTATAATTTTATCCAGTGCAAACCGTTGCCCCTTAAATTGGCAATTGGCGGAACGGTTACTTACAAGATTTTTAATAAGATCATGAGTTCGGATGAAAACAAAAAAAAATTAAAGGAAAATAGTGAAATTTTTTCACTAATTGAAGATTCAAAAGTGAAGGCACTCTTGCCGGAACCCATTTCGAAAACACAAGCCGTTGTAGAGGTGAGTGCCGTTGCCGTACCGATCCAACAAATTAAATTTTTACATAATATTTGGTTCCCATTCTAATGGGAAAAACTCTATGTCACGAAATAAGAATAAAAATTGGATCGTAAATTTTTGCTATAAGATCCATGCGAAGCTGCGCCTCCAAAAAATTAATTCGGTCCTAGCAATATTTCTTTTATGGCTAGGCCAAGATCCAAAGAGAACCTTTGGATCTTCTGGAGAAAAAATAAAAAAAAGAACAAGTTTGTCTTAACTTATATGAGCTGTTTTGTTATGAGGGATTTTAAAATCCCTCATTAACAAATAGATTGAAATTAGTTTGCAATTAATGATTCAAGAATAATTTCTACGGAACGAGTAGAGTCATCATTAGCTGTAATACCGTATGTTGACAGTGTTGGATCACAGTTGGAATCAAGTAATGTAAGAGTTGGAATACCTAAACGCTGACACTCAAGTACAGCATTCTTTTCATGTGGTTGTCCTACGATTACAACAAGATCTGGTAATTCAGATAAACCACGTAACCCACCAAAAAATTTCTCAAGACGTGCACGTTGCTTTTTAAGCTGAAGAATAGATTTCTTTGAGAGACCTGATGTTACACCGTCTTCACTTAACTGTTTATCTAAACGGTTTAATTTTTGAAGACACATCGACATTGTCTTCCAGTTTGTAAGAAGACCACCAACCCAACGTGTATTTACATAGTGCCCGTTTACTTTTTGAGCTGTATTTTCAATAATCGGGGCGATTTGTGTGCGAGTCCCTACAAATAAAACATTTTTTGCGCGCTTTAAAACAGGACGTGCTTTTTCTAAATCATCAAGTGTTTGTACAAGATCAAGAATATGTACACCATTTTTCGTTTCATGGATATATGGTGCCATTTTTGAATTCCAACGCCCCACTTGGTGACCGAAATGTACACCAGCCTCTAAAAATGCTTCTAACTTTGTCATAATAAATCTATAAAATAAAAATAAATTAACATTCACGAAAGCTAGAATCTATCGATTCATAACTTATATGCCCAAATTGTAGCATAAAATAAATAGAGTGTATATCATACACTATTATTCATGATTGCCACCTACAAAAAATATAGGTGGCAAAAAAATGAAACAAGCTAAATTTAAATTTAATTATTACACATAAAGACCTGTTCCAGCTGGAATAAGACGACCTAAAATTACATTTTCTTTAAGGCCAGTTAACCAGTCAATTTGACCCTCGACAGCTGCTCGGGTTAAAACACGTTTTGTTTCTTGGAAACTTGCTGCTGCAATAAAACTCTCTGCAGCAAGAGATGCACGAGTAATACCAAGTAAGATTGGACGGTATTGTACTGGATTTAAACCTTTCTTTGCTTCAAAATGCTCTACACGGCGTAGATCAATTACATCGCCTGGTAATAAATTAGTCTCTCCTGGATCAGTGATTAAGACGTACGTAGTCATTTGACGAACAATAATTTCAATATGTTTATCAGAAATAAATACACCTTGTGATCCATATACCGCTTGAACTTCGTTTACTAACATACGACGAACTTCTTGAAGACTACGACGACAGCCCTCACGTAAACCATAAGTCTTGGAATAAAATAAGAAAAGAGTTGCTAATTGAGCATGCATACTTGAAGCAATTTTCTCTACGGGCTCTCGAGCCTCTAATAATTCATCAACTTTAGGTAATCCTTGTACAATATCACCTGCGTCTGATTCAAATGAAAGAAGTGTTCCAAACGAAACATCTTTCTGAATTAATTGACCCTGGTCTACCAATAATGAAGAACCACTCGACATTGCATATGAATAAACACGACGTAAAATAATAGATGTTTCATCAATATGAATTACTTGCCCACCGTATGGTGTGCGAATCCCAGGCATTAATTCATCACCAACACGTAAATATTGACCAAGAGATACTAAACATTGTTCACTTGAACGTTTAAACGCATGCTGATTTTGTTTTGTGACAGCAAGACCTGGAAGTCGAATTTCACCCTCTAATCCATAGTAAAAATTTAAATTTTTTGTTGGAGTATCTAATGTACCGTTTTGTGTTGCACAAACTTCCATTGGAAGTTGGTACTCTAAAGAATCTTGTGACACTGGCCAACCTGTAGTTACAAGATTACTTGCTAATGGGAAACGGTTTGGCTTCTGCTGCCCAGAATTTCTTACTGAATTAATCAACATTAAACATTGACGAAGTTGGTTCCAATTAAATAAGTGATCTCCAGAAACCGAATCCATTACTCCATTTTGTGCAAATTCCTGCAATGGTAATGTCTGGCAAATTTGTGAACTATTTTTATATGGCTGCGCTATAGAAACTGCCGCGTTAAAATTTATAGATCCTTTCTTAGCCGACGCCATAGAGCTTGCTAAACCAGTATCATAACGTAACGAAATATTAATATTTTTATTACGAACTAATGATTTATTTGTACTAACTCTAAAACATGCCTTTCCAAGTTTAATTTTTAAACTAGAATCTTTTAAACCTTTTTTTCGAATAGTTCGTAAACAACTATTACGCCAAAGACCTGAAGTTTTATGTGCAAAAACATTTGAACATTTTGATTTAGCATCCTGTTCAGTCTTTGATAAAACTGTTGGGTAAATGTGTGACAGTTGGTAATTATCGGTAGTTATTACTTCGACTAAATTTAACTTATATTCGAGAGGTACAGTAAATCCACTTGTCGGGTAATTTGAAAGTTTACGAATTCCTGTTACTGGCTTAGACTCTAAATTTAATGTAAGAAGACCTGATTTCTGAGTTGAAATACCATAAACTGGTATATTTTTATCCTGTGTTGTACACCAATTATAAAATTTAGAATTAAGTAAAGTATCAAGTACTACAGTCGACCCAAAGGACTTTTTCAGACTTGGAATAACCGTAGTATACCCATCAAATACGGGTAAATTGTCTCTAGTGGAAAAATTTCTATCCGTATAAACTGGAGTTTCAAATTTCTGTCGTTTTTTAACAAAAAGATGAGTTGAAACCGATTTTGTTTTAACTCCAACAAGTTGATCAATTTGTGTAAATAATTGCTGTTGTTGCTTATAAACTGTTTTATATGAAATAAAAGGTTTCGTTTTTAAACGCGACGAATTTTCTTGATATTTCAATAATTTCTCCGTCGCAGTTTGGTATGAGTCTACAATAAGGCTATTTAAACTACTCTGGTCTGCTATTGGTTTAAAAGTAAAAGGTTGAAATGTTTTATGAAAATAATCACCACGGCAATTTAGATTATTACGTAATAATAAACCAGATAAAATCCAAATAAAACCATACCCAGCAAAAACTTTTGGTACTTGACTTAAAGATTTATTTGATAAAGCTCTATTGCTAGTTCCACTACGTGTAAAAGCCGTATTTTTGTTGTAATAAATTTGGCCAGTATCCGGAGCAAGAAGTTGTTTCTCAACAACTTTCATATCACCCGAAGTTTCAGGTAATTGCGAGTCAGATTCTATACGTGATAACTCTGCCACACTTTGGTGAAACATTACATATTGGCCTGGATACACAAATAAAAGAGTAAATGCTGGGAATTGAAGAATTACTGATTTTGATCGATCTGGTCGAGTAATCTTAATGGATACAGGTACTACTGTTAAAAATGCAGGTTCACCAAATCGGGTAGTAACTTTTCGACCTCGAGGAGTTCCACTATATGAAATAATTCCAGAATATGGTGCATATACTTTTTCAGTGGCTTCACCTGCAAATACTCCACCAGTGTGGAATGTACGCATTGTAAGCTGGGTCCCAGGCTCCCCAATTGACTGAGCCGCTAGTACACCAACAGCTTCCCCTAGTTGAACTAGTCTATGTTTTGATAAATCCCAACCATAACAAAGCTGACAAACAGAATTTAAACGACAAGTTAATGCAGAACGCACTACAACTTTTGGTAATTTAACTAATTGAGCTGCAAGCGCAGGTGAAATCTCTGTATTTTTACGAGCTAAATATTTTCCAGTCTGTTCATCAATCACAGGCTGTAATAAGACACGACCCATAATGTTGGCATATTCATTTTTCTCAGATGGTACAACCTCCAGACCTTCAGTTGTCTCACAATCTACTTGTTGAATAATTACACTTTGGGCAACATCTACTAAACGACGTGTTAAATATCCTGAATTAGCGGTACGTAATGCTGTATCAACTAATCCTTTTCGGGCACCATAACACGAAATCATATATTCTGTTACAGTTAACCCTTCACGGAAATTACGACGAATTGGGAAATCTAAAACTTGCCCTTGTTGGTCAGCCATAAGACCACGCATTCCAACAAGTTGGCGTACTTGGGAAATATTTCCACGTGCCCCAGAAAAAGCCATCATATACACTGGGTTAAAAATATCAGTTTCACGGAAGTGCGCAATTACTTCATTTTTTAAAGTGTCATTTGTAGTGTTCCAAATATCCAGAGCTTTTTCTAAACGCTCTACAGCTGTAATTTGTCCACGTGTATAACGTAGATCATTATCTAAAATATCTTTTTCTGCATTTTTTAAAAATACAGATTTTACTGGTGGAATACGTAAATCATCAATACCTAATGAAATACCTGCCAATGTAGCAGAGTGAAATCCAAGTGTTTTTAAATGGTCGACAAAACGGGTTGCTTTTTGCGTCCCGTAATTAAGTAAAACCCATTTAATTAAACGTTTCATTTCACTTTTATCAACCGTTCGGTTACAAAAAAAGGTTTTCATAAATGAGAGAATTCAAAATTAGTCGTCCAGGAGTTGTACGAAGATAGAATGTTGATGAGGACATACGATGCATTTGTGGTACATGTCCAAAAACTGGTTCCGTAGACGTGTCTGATGGAACAGCAAGTTGTAATGTTGATTGCATAGGTAATGGCGAAATTGACCATGATTCAGCTACAACTGCATCATAAATTAGTGTATTATGTCCACTTGATTGTACTCGACCTTCAATTGGAAGAGATTGCTGACAATCCGAAGGAGCCTCAGCTTTTACCCAAACTAAATCATGAAGTTGTAATGCACCTAATGAATAACGTTGAAGCACGCGATCAAATGTTTCGAATACTTTAAACGTTGGTTTTGTTTGTTGGATTGCATGTACCGAAGTAGTTTGTGAACTAGGCTTAATTTGGCGCCGAGTTGTTAAATAATAGAATCCAAGAATCATATCTTGACTTGGAAGAATAGTTGGTTCACCAGTAGCTGGAGAAAGCCAGTTGTGTGTAGCTAACATTAATAACCGTGCTTCAGCTTGTGCTTCCAATGATAATGGAATGTGAACAGCCATTTGGTCACCATCAAAGTCTGCGTTAAACGCAGGACATACTAATGGGTGTAATTGAATTGCACGCCCTGAAAGAAGAATTGGTTCAAATGCCTGAATTCCTAAACGGTGTAATGTTGGTGCACGGTTCAATAATAGTGGATGTGCATATACAACATATTCAAGGATATCCCAGACTTTTTGCGTACGTTTTTGAATTAAATTTTTAGCTGCACGAATATTACGAACCTGTCTCTTATACACATCTGACGCTGCCGACGACTCCTTACGTGTAGAT
>OJFB01000229.1_pt1 | contig 15595 bp, 12 predicted proteins | sample 1593811 | NCBI WGS metagenome assembly OJFB01 (sample SAMN05416736, study PRJEB24817) | seawater metagenome | isolation source: Sea water | place: Canada:Atlantic | collected 2013-07
CATCTAAATATTGATTTTGATTGCAATCAAAATCAAGGGGCAAAGATAATCAATTGTAAAGGTTTTGATTGGATTTGATGGGCGATTTTAGTGTTCGATTTCAATTTTAAGTGTATTTTTGTAGGGTATTATTAAAAATCGTTCAAGAAAATCTTATAATGAAGTATTTTTCATCAAACTTCAAACTTGGTATTTTAGGTGGCGGTCAACTCGGGAAAATGTTACTTTACAATACCCGCAAATTTGACATCCATACCTGTGTGATAGACCCTAGTGCGCAAGCACCAAGCAAACTTGCTTGCAATGAGTTTTTTGAAGGGGATTTAATGGATTATGATACCGTTTATAATTTCGGAAAAAAAGTAGACACCCTAACTTTCGAAATAGAAAACGTCAATATTGAGGCGCTTAAAGCACTTGAAAAAGAAGGAACTAACGTTTATCCATCCTCAAAAACACTTGAAAAAATTCAAAATAAAGCAACACAAAAATTGTTTTATATCGACCATAATTTACCAACAGCTCCTTTTCAACGTTTTGCATACACAGAAGAAATTTATACCGCCATTGAACACAGCAGCATAGAATTTCCATTTGTGTGGAAAAGTGCTCAGTTTGGATATGATGGCAACGGAGTTAAAGTCGTTCGTTCTAATGAAGACCTTAAGAGTTTACCAAATGTAGAATGTATAGCCGAGGAACTCGTGCCATTTAAAAGTGAACTTGCCGTTATTGTGGCTAGAAACATACAAGGAGACATAAAAGCATATCCTGTGGTGGAAATGGAATTTCACCCTGAAGCTAATCAGGTTGAGTATGTGCTTTGCCCTGCTAGAATTTCTGAGGAAATTTCAAAAAAAGCAGAAGATATTGCTCTTAAAACTTCCGCAGCTTTTGACCACGTTGGACTCTTAGCTGTCGAACTGTTTTTGACTCAAAATGATGAAATATTAGTAAATGAAGTCGCTCCAAGACCTCATAACTCAGGCCACCAAACAATTGAAGCAAGTTATACGTCTCAATTTGAGCAGCACATAAGAGCCATCCTAGGGATGCCCTTAGGAAGCACTGAGAATAAGTTAAGTGGTGTGATGGTTAACTTGGTTGGATCAGAAGGCCACCATGGAGATGTCGTTTATGAAAATATAGAAAAAATAATGGAAATGGACGGAGTAACGCCGCATCTTTATGGTAAAAAAGAAACGCGACCGTTCAGAAAAATGGGACACGTCACTATTGTTCATTCCAATATTTACAACGCACGCATGATTGCGGAAGAAGTAAAAAAGTCAATCAAAGTAATAAGTAAATAATATGGCACAAGTAGGAATTATTATGGGAAGCGACAGCGATATGCCTGTCATGAAAGAAGCTATTTCAATCCTTGAAGGCTTTGACATTCAAATAGAAGTTGATATTGTCTCCGCACACCGAACTCCTGAAAAGTTGTTTGAATATGGATCTAAAGCACATGAGCGTGGACTGAAAGTAATCATAGCTGGCGCAGGCGGCGCAGCTCATTTGCCTGGAATGATTGCCTCATTAAGCCCATTGCCCATTATAGGGGTTCCCGTAAAATCAAGCAACTCAATTGATGGATGGGATTCTATACTTTCCATATTACAAATGCCAGGTGGAGTACCTGTGGCGACAGTGGCTTTAAATGGCGCCAAAAATGCTGGAATACTAGCTGCTCAAATTATTGGAGCATCTGACAAGTGCGTAATGGATAAAGTTTTGATATACAAAGAAGGATTGAAGAACAAAGTTATAGAAGCTTCTAAAAAAATAAAATCATAATACACTTCCTACCCTAAATAATTTACATGAGTTTACTAGATAAGCGTTTTGAAACGCCTTACAATACGGCACCATTTTCAAAAATTAAAACTGAAGATTTTTTACCCGCATTTGTTAGAGCGATTAAAAATGCTAAAATTGAAATTGGTCTAATAGTAGACTCAAAAGACACTCCCTCATTTAAAAACACCATTGAAGCCCTGGACTATGCGGGAGAACAACTGGACAGAATATCCAGTATTTTCTTTAATTTAAATGCCGCCGAAACAAACGAAAGAATTCAAGAAATAGCTCAAGAAGTTTCTCCCCTATTGACAGAGTTTTCTAACGATGTCGCTTTGAATGCAACTCTTTTTGAACGTGTTAAATTAGTTTATAATTCCAGAGAAACGCTTTCGTTATCTAAAGAGCAATCAACCCTTTTGGATAAAAAATATAAAGGATTTTCTAGAAATGGAGCCAACCTAAACAAAGAACAGAAAGAGACGCTTAGGGCGATCGACAAAGAACAAAGCAAACTCAAACTTAGTTTTGGGGAAAATATTTTGGCTGAAACCAATCGCTATGAGCTTGTTATAACAAATTTATCCGACCTTGATGGCTTACCAGAAGGCGCTATTGAAGCTGCCAAACAAACTGCCGAGGAAAAAGATAAAAAAGGATGGTTAATAACACTCGACTACCCAAGCTATGTTCCTTTTATGACACATGCTAAAAACAGGGTATTAAGAAAAGAGCTTGCATTAGCGTTTGGCAAAAAAGGCTTTCAAAATGATGGACTAGACAATCAAGAAATTGTATTAAAAATAGCAAAGCTACGCTTCAAAAGAGCCCAGCTATTAGGCTATGAAACCCATGCACATTTTGTATTAGAAGAACGCATGGCCAAAACCCCTACAAATGTTCGTAATTTCTTAGAAGATCTTTTAGAAAAAGCACTCCCTGCAGCTAAGAAAGAGTTTAAAGAACTAGAGGCGTTTGCACAAGAAAAGGATGGCATAGGTAGCTTGGAAAAATGGGACAGTGCCTATTACTCAGAAAAACTAAAACAAGAACGTTTCAACTTTGATGACGAACAGCTAAAACCTTATTTTAAATTAGAAAACGTTATTGAAGGGGCTTTTAAAGTAGCTCACAAATTATTTGGCTTGAGTTTTATGAAAACACAAGACATTGACACCTATCACAAGGAAGTAATGACTTATAAGGTCGTAGATTTGAAGCAAAATATTGTATCTGTTTTTTATGCTGATTTCTTTCCTAGACAAGGCAAGCGTAACGGCGCTTGGATGACCTCTTTCAAACCCCAATATATCAAAAACGGAATACAGGAAAGACCACACGTATCCATAGTGTGTAATTTTACAAAACCAACATCTACAAAACCCTCACTGCTAAGCTTTAACGAAGTAACTACATTATTTCATGAATTTGGACATGCGCTTCACGGCATGTTAGCGAATACAACATACCCTAGTTTATCTGGCACTAATGTGTGCTGGGATTTTGTCGAACTGCCAAGTCAAATCATGGAAAATTGGTGTTATGAAAAGGAGGCCCTTGCACTTTTCGCAACGCATTATGAAACTGGAGACAATATTCCGATGGAGCTTATCGATAAGATTAAAGCTGCCTCCACATTTCAACAAGGCATGCAAACCCTTCGACAGCTAAGTTTTGGACTGTTAGACATGTCTTGGCATGGAACTGACCCAAGCACAATAACTAATGTCAAACAATATGAAAAAGCAGCTTTCAAGCAAACACAGCTTTTTCCAGATGTTGAACAAAACTGTATGTCAACAGCCTTCTCCCATATTTTCCAAGGCGGTTACTCATCGGGGTATTACAGTTATAAATGGGCCGAAGTTTTAGACGCCGATGCCTTTGAATACTTTAAAGAAAATAATCTTTTTGACCCAAAAATTGCGAATGACTTTAAAGAGTATATATTAAGCAAAGGAGGCACAGAAGACCCCTTAGAGTTATATATTAAATTTCGCGGACAAAAACCAAAAGCAGGCGCCTTACTGAGACGCTCTGGCCTGATCAATTAATTTAAGATAAGTGTTAAAATCAACGCTATTACGGGAACAGACTCTACCAAAAAAGAAGTGTAATAACGACTTCTAAGGTTCGTACTCTTAATTAATAAAATGGCTAAAATAGTTATAGTAAAAACCAACACTAGGGTAGATTCCATGTTTGTTTGTTGTTTGAAAAACTCTAAGATAAGACTGTCTGAAAGCAATGCACAGCCAATTAATTTAGTGTTTGTGATTCCTATTTTTTGTGGGATGGTAGATAGGTAAGCTTCATCCAATTCTAAGTCACGAATTTCAAAGGGTAACATCAAAACAATAAGCACAAAGATACGCTGTATTGCAATCAATAAATGATCTAAAAGCAATACACTCTGAGACTCTAGAATCGGTAAAACAACGGAGGCTCCTGTCCAAACAATTGCAATGACATAAATCTTAACCCCACCAAGAGACCTTAAGTTTTTAGGGGGTTTAATCCCTAAAGGAATAGCATACAAAAAAGTTATTAACCCCAAAAAAAACAAAAGCATCTGACTTAGGGTTTGCAACATTAAAAACGTATACAAAAAACTAATGGCACTTAGTAAAGATACTAACTGAATGTATTTTAACTTTGTGGTAAGAGAGTGGTAATAAAACTTAGCTAAGCCAAAATATTTAACAAAGTTATATCCTAATACAGAAGCGCAAAATACAGATACGTAAAAAACTGGAGACAGCTTCAAGTTTAACTCAAACACCGTCAGAAAACAAAATGAAAGTACAGCAAAAGCCACATGGATACTGCTATTGATATAAAAATCCAGAACGCGTTTCAAAAAAGTCACACTGCAAAAATAGTGAAACTGTTAATAACCCCAATATTTGTTTAATAACTTTAAATTACTATGAATTAAATCATTATTAAATTCCTTAATTTTGTTTAATAAACTTGATCATCCTACAATGAAAACAGATGTATTTGCCCTAAGACATATTGGACCTAGAGAAGAACAACGCAAACAAATGCTAGAAGCCGTTGGTGTCAATTCGATCGATGAATTAATTGATCAAACGGTCCCTAAGAATATCAGATTGCAATCTCCTTTAAAACTTGAAGCCCCTTTAAGTGAACAAGAATACCTTGAACATATTTACGGTTTAGCCTCTAAAAATAAAGTCTTCAAGTCATTTATTGGAATGGGATACCACCCCTCTAATCTTCCTGCTGTTATTCAACGCAATATTTTAGAAAATCCAGGGTGGTACACTGCATACACGCCATACCAAGCGGAGATTGCACAAGGCCGACTAGAGGCATTGCTCAATTACCAAACAATGATTACAGACCTAACAGGAATGGAACTTGCAAATGCCTCCCTTTTAGATGAAAGTACTGCTGCTGCTGAAGCCATGGCTTTGCTATATGCCGTACGGCCCAAGTTACAAACAAAATCAGGAATCGTAAAATTCTTTGTTTCTGATGAAGTCTTGCCTCAAACCATATCGGTTTTAAAAACACGAGCAATCCCTATTGGAATTGAATTAGTCATTGGATCTACTAAAGAATTTGACTTTTCTTCTGACTTTTTTGGCACACTGGTACAGTATCCTGGCAAGTCAGGGTTTATTATGGACCTTGAAAAATTTATTTCAAAGGCGAATCAAAATGACATAAAGGTCGCAGTAGCAGCCGATATCCTTAGCTTAGTAACGCTAGAAGCCCCAGGCAAATTTGGTGCTGATGTTGTTGTGGGAACAACTCAACGCTTTGGAATTCCAATGGGTTATGGCGGACCTCACGCAGCCTACTTTGCAACCAAAGTAAGCTATAAAAGATATATTCCTGGAAGGATTATTGGAGTTACAAAAGACATGGACGGAAATCGTGCCTTGCGAATGGCGCTTCAAACTCGGGAGCAACACATAAAAAGAGACCGCGCAACATCCAATATTTGCACCGCCCAAGTACTACTCGCTGTTATGGCAGGGATGTACGCTGTATACCACGGGCCTGAAGGTCTGAAATACATTGCTAATAAAGTACAAAACTCTGCTTCTTTGCTAGCAGATTGCTTAGAGTCCTTAGGATTTAACCTAGTACATAAACTGTCTCTTATACACATCTCCGAGCCCACGAGACACACCGAAAAACTAAAAACTATAGCAGAACAGAAAGAGGTTAACTTTCATTACCAAAGTGCAACTATCGTTTCCATTTCAATAAATGAAACAACTTCACTTTCTGACCTCAACCTTATAACTTCTATTTTTTCTGAAGCGTTTAATAAAACAACAATTGAAGTTAATTCACTAAGTCAAGATAACAGAATTCCAAAGTCTATGAAACGGGGTTCTAAATTTTTGACTAATCTGATTTTCAACTCTCATCACTCCGAAACAGAACTGATGCGCTATATAAAGCGATTAGAACGCAAAGACCTAGCCTTAAACTTTTCTATGATTTCATTGGGGTCTTGCACTATGAAGCTAAATGCGGCTGCAGAAATGCTACCACTTAGTTGGCCAAACTGGGGAAACATACATCCGTTCGCCCCAATAAATCAAGTAGAAGGCTATCGAACTGTACTAACAAAACTAGAGGCTCAGCTGACAGAAATTACTGGTTTTGCAGGAACCTCTTTACAACCAAACTCTGGGGCTCAAGGGGAATTTGCCGGACTTATGGTCATCAGGGCTTATCATGAGTCTAGAGGAGATCAACACAGAAAAATTTGTATAATACCCTCATCCGCACACGGAACCAATCCTGCGAGTGCGGTCATGGCGGGGATGAAAGTAGTCGTAACAAAATCATCTGAAAATGGAAATATAGATGTTGATGATTTAAGAGAAAAGGCCCACTTGCACAAAGATAATTTAGCGGCATTAATGGTGACCTACCCGTCTACCCATGGTGTTTATGAATCTGCTATAAAAGAAATTACTCAAATTATTCATGATAACGGTGGACAGGTTTACATGGACGGAGCAAACATGAATGCACAAGTGGGGTTAACAAACCCTGGAAATATTGGTGCAGATGTATGTCACTTGAATCTCCACAAAACATTTGCAATTCCTCATGGTGGTGGTGGACCTGGAGTTGGTCCTATATGTGTTGCTAAACAACTAACGCCTTTTTTACCAGGCAATCCACTTATTGAAACTGGTGGAGCAAATGCAATTCATTCCATTTCCGGTGCTCCGTTTGGTTCGGCTCTAGCTTGTTTAATTTCTTATGGCTATATTAAAATGTTAGGCGATAGAGGATTGACAGAATCTACAGAAATTGCCATCCTAAATGCGAACTACATTAAAGAACGTCTTGAAGGACATTATGACACTTTATATTCTGGAGAACAAGGTCGAGCAGCACATGAAATGATTATTGATTGTCGTGACTTTAAATCTAATGGAATTGAAGTAGTTGATATTGCCAAACGACTCATGGACTTTGGATTTCACGCACCAACCGTTTCATTCCCGGTGGCTGGCACAATGATGATTGAGCCCACAGAGAGTGAAGGGAAGGCTGAGATGGACCGCTTTTGTGATGCGATGATTGCAATTCGAAAAGAAATAGATGCTGCTTCTAAGGAAGTCCCTAACAATCAATTGAAAAATGCACCACATACACAAGAAATGCTCACTAATGACAACTGGGATTTCCCATACAGCAGAGCGACAGCAGCATTTCCTTTAGACTATGTGAAAAATGATAAGTTTTGGCCGTCAGTTCGCCGAGTAGATGATGCCTATGGAGATCGAAACTTAATATGCACATGTGCTCCAATTGAAGCCTATGCAGACGCTTAAAAACAATAAACTATGAATATTAAAATTACAGGAACGGGTAGTTACATTCCAAAAATAGTTCAGAAAAACGAAGCTTTTCAACAGCACTCTTTTTTAAACATTGATGGATCTGACATCCCTACCCCAAATAAGATAATCGTAGATAAATTTAAAGCGATCACCGGTATTTCAGAACGTCGCTATGCGGAGAAACACTTAACAGCATCTGACCTTGGTGCACTTGCAGCAGAAAAAGCCATTAAAGACGCTGGCATAGACCCAGAAACGCTAGACTACATCATCCTTGCTCACAACTTTGGAGATGTAAAATCAGGATCTATTCAAAGTGATATATTACCTTGTTTAGCAGCCAGAGTGAAAAACATTTTAAAAATAAAAAACCCTAAGTGTGTTGCGTATGACATACTATTTGGATGTCCTGGATGGGTTGAAGGAGTGATCCAAGCACAAGCCTACTTGAAAGCTGGAATGGCCAAAAAATGTTTAGTGATAGGTGCTGAGACTTTATCTAGAGTTATTGATCCACATGATAGAGATTCAATGATTTATTCCGATGGTGCAGGAGCAACTGTTATCGAACTTTTAGACAATGAAGATGGAGGGATTTTATCTCATGAATCTGCCTCATATACACATGATGAAGTTTATCATTTATTCTTTGGATGCTCCAATAACAAATCTTTGGAAGACGATACACGATTCATAAAAATGTATGGCCGTAAAATTTATGAATTTGCGTTATCCAATGTTCCAAGCGCTATGAAAACATGCCTGGACAACAGTGGCTATGATATAAAAGATGTAAAAAAAATATTAATACACCAAGCCAATGAAAAAATGGATGAAGCTATTGTAAATCGCTTTTACAGACTTTATAAAACGTCTGTTCCAGAAGGGGTAATGCCTATGAGTATTCATAAACTAGGAAACAGTTCTGTAGCTACTGTGCCTACTCTATTAGACCTCATAAAAAACAATCGGATGGAGGGTCATGAAATTAATGAAGGAGATATTATTATATTTGCTAGTGTAGGCGCAGGAATGCACATCAATGCTATCACTTACAAATATTAATATGTACGCTACTAATTTTCCTAAGAAACGCTACAATCACACTTTAAAGTTTCTTAAAACCCATATAAATAACGACGAATCAATTTTAGATTTAGGAGTTGAAAATCCTTTTTCTGGAATTCTAAAAAAAGAAGGGTTTAAGGTCACAAATACTTCAGGAGAAGACTTAGATGTAACCACGACATTTTTAGAGTCGAACAGTTCTGATGTGACTACAGCTTTTGAAATATTCGAACACTTAGTGTCTCCTTTTACAGTCCTAAAAAGTATTAAGTCAAAAAAACTAGTCGCTAGTATTCCATTACGGTTATGGTTTGCAACAGCCTATCGCAGCAAAACGGATCCAAGAGATTGTCATTTTCATGAATTTGAAGACTGGCAATTTGATTGGTTATTAGAAAAAGCAGGCTGGAAAATCATTGCGACTGAAAAATGGACAAACCCAACCAAAAAAATTGGACTTAGACCTATCCTTCGCTGGTTCATACCAAGGTATTATATTGTTTATGCTGAAAGAATTTGAAGTTTTATATCGTCATACCAGCACACAATGAAGAAAGCTATATTTGCCAAACCCTTCAGTCGCTCATAGACCAATCTTTACAGCCTACAAAAGTGGTCGTTGTTGATGACAATTCGACAGACACCACAGCAGCTATTGTAAAAAGTATATCACAAAAACACCCTTGGATCTCATTAGTTACTAATTACTCAACTGAAGAGCACTTGCCAGGCGGGAAAATTATAAATGCCTTTTATAAAGGCTATGACACTCTAGATTCTGATTTTGATGTGATTTGCAAATACGATGCAGACTTGATTTTTCCAAAAAATTATCTTGAAAGCCTTGCAGAACATTACCACAAAAACTCAGAGCTTGGCATGGTGGCAGGTCATTGTTATATTGAGAAAAATGGCAGATGGTGCCTCGAAAATCTAACTTCAAAAAAACACATTCGAGGCCCCTTAAAAGCCTACAGAAAAGCGTGTTTCCTAGACATCGGAGGCCTGAAAAAATCTATGGGATGGGATACAATAGACGAACTACTGGCACTTTACAACAATTGGCAGTTTGAAACGGATGAATCACTTAAAGTAAAGCATCTTAAACCAACGGGGGCTAACTACAATCACAACGCTAAACACCTACAAGGGACTGCACTTTACAAAATGCGCTATGGGTTTATCTTAGCTTTATTTTCAGCTTTAAAGCTGGCTTATAAAAAACACCGCATTCGCCTTTTCTGGGACTATATTAGGGGCTACCTCAAAGCACTAAAAAACAAAGAACCCTTTATTATTACTTCTGATCAAGGCGCTTTTGTTAGAGCACACCGATGGAAAAACATTAGGCGTAAATTTAAGATTCTACCTTAACCATCCAGTTCAATTCATCAACAATTTTACCAATTCTAACGCCGTTAATTGTATCCAAAACTAACTGTCCAACTGGGCTGTTATCAGAGACATGGATAACAGCCTCTTTATATCCAATCTCTTGGATCATCGCAATCCCAACAGCCGTACCCGTACCAAACGCTTCTTCTAACTGACCATTTTTTGACGCTTCTACAACTTCATCTATAGTAATGGGTCGCTCCACAACTTCATAGCCTTTATGGCGCAGAAAATCAATCACACTCATACGTGTTATACCTGCTAAAATAGACCCGTCTAATGAAGGGGTTATAAATTGACCATTAATTTTAAAAAAGATATTCATCGTACCTACTTCCTGAATGTACTTAAACTCTTTAGCATCTAACCAAAGGACCTGATCAAATCCTTTAGATTTAGCAATTTCTGTTGGAAGAACAGCTGCTGCATAGTTTCCTGCAGCTTTGGCCTCTCCTGTCCCTCCGTGTGCTGCTCTAATAAAAGAGGTCTCAGCATACAATCGAACCCGATCAGTGTATATTGGTTTTGAAGGAGATGCCATTACAATAAACTTATATGAATTGGCAGCTCGCATCCCAATAAAGGCTTCATCAGCAAACATAAAAGGACGTAAATACAACGCACTCCCTTCCTGTGGTGGAATCCATTGCTGGTCCAAACTTACTAATTGTTTCAACGCGTCAACAAATAAAGTTTCAGAAAACTCTGGCATCCCCAGTCGTCTGGCGCTAAAATTAAGACGTTCCGCGTTTTTTTCAGGACGAAAAAGTAAAGGGGCTCCATTGGTGTCAATTGTTGCTTTCATCCCTTCAAACAAAGCTTGACCATAATGCAGTGCCATACAAGCAGGATGCATTGGAATCAATTCCATAGGGGTGATTCTGGGGTTAGACCATTGACCATCTTCATAATCACATACAAACATATGATCTGTAAACGTACGCCCTAAGGCAATGTTATCAAAATCAAGAGTCTCTACTTTTGATTTCTTGATTTTTGTAATTGAAATTGAATTTGACATAGACTTAGAGGCTTTAATTTTAAGTAAACTAAAATTATTAATAGTTCTTTAATTGTTGTTTTGTGAAATCGCTCAATACTAGGCGACCACTTATAGCGGCACGCTTTTTTAATAACTCATCCCAGTCGCTAGTACCTTCCCAAAGAGTCTCTTTTAGCTTTGTGAGTGATTCTGGATTATAGCTACATAATTGTTGAGCTAAGAGCTTCACTTCTCTATCTAAGTCTTCGATAGAAGAATACACATTGGCAAACAATCCTTTTTGTTGTGCCCATTCAGCAGAGAAAAAATTTGTAGCTTTTAAACTTAGCTCAGACATAGCGCTTAAACCCATTTTTCGAGCCACTGCGGGCTCAATCACAAAGGGACCGATTCCAATAGTAAGTTCGCTTAGTTTAATTTCTGAATAATGAGTCCCCATACAGTAATCTGTGGCAGCGGCTAAACCAACACCGCCTCCCACTGCTTTTCCTTGAACACGACCAATCGTAATTTTAGGACAGCGACGTAGAGCATTAATGACATTAGCAAACCCCTCGAAAAAGGCAGCTCCTTGTTCAATATTTGAAATTGCCATTAGCTCCTCAAAGCTGGCACCAGCACAAAAAGCACGATCACCTCCACTTTGTAAAACTACCACAGAAATGGAAGGATCTGAGCCGGCTTTAGTTATTAAATCAGAAAGAAATGCAAGCATAGTAGCAGGCAATCCATTATGAGGGGGGTTATAAAATTCAATATAACCGACCTTATCTTTTACATCTAAGCGTACGTATGAATTTGACATATTGCAATGGTTTTATAGAGCTAATATACTAGATTTTTAGCGTCTTGGGTGTCTATATTTAAAACTTCATGAAGGGATACCTGTCTACTAAAGCGTTCACATCTTTAGTAAGATTGGATAAAAATGATATATGTACTTTTGATGATGGATTGAAAGGTTTATGAGCGAACCCCTTTTGCAGACGATTCACTTTTTTCATTGTAAGCTCTGTGGCTGAAAGGATCCAGGAAGACTGGAATTTTTCCCATATATAATCAATAGCAAGTTGATTTGGGTGTACCATATCTTGTTTGTAAAAACGGTAGTCTCTAAGCTCATCCATTACCAATTCAAAAGAAGGGAAGTAATGAGTGTTTGGAGCCCTGTTAACTACGGGGTGAAGCGCGGTTATAAGTGATGATTTACTCTGATTGTTTTCAATAAATCCGTCTTTAAGATGTCGAACCGGTGAGATTGAAAAAACAATCGTTGCATCTGGATTAAATGATTTGATAATTGAAATAATAGACTCAAAGGCTTGGGTAAGTTGATCCGTACTTAAAAGTGATTTATTAAACTCCTTTTGAGGTTGCTTATGACAGTTAGCAACAATACGCTGAGATTGGATGTGAGTGTATATCCAAGCGGTTCCAAATGTTAGCACGATATGAGAAGCCCGCTGGAGTTGCTCTTTCGTGGAGTGCAATGCAGAATTCAATTGTTCTAATATTTCTGCTTTAGATATACTATTTAATTGCGAATGTGCAGAATAGCTTTGCCAACAACCATTGCTAAAAAAAATGTCATCCTCTGAAAAACCAATAGAATTTTGGGCTCGTTGGAGCAAGTCTAAAATGGCCAAAGGATGAAACAAAAGCCCTAAGGGATTAACATGGTTTTGGAATTTATAATAAGATAATTTATCAGCAATATTTTGCGCAAAACAGGAACCTAATAAAAACAACTTTGAATCATAGTCAATAGTGGGTGTTTGTTTTACTAACGATATTTGGGTTTGAAGCTTCACAACAAGTTTAAATTATTCAATATAAGATTTTGCATTATCCAGAGCCTCTTGAAGCCCCGCAGGATTTTTACCTCCAGCTGTTGCGTAAAATGGCTGACCTCCACCTCCACCTTGAATGTATCGTCCTAATTCTCGAACTATAGTGCCTGCATTCAGCCCTTTAGAGGCTACCAATTCTTTAGAAACATAACAAGACAATAGTGCTTTTCCATTTTGCTCGCTACCAAACAACAATACTGAATTTTCAAACTGTTGACCTAATTCAAAAGACAAATCTTTAATACCTGAGGCATCTAAATCTACTATTTTTGCTAAAAAATGTACTCCATTAACTAGTTCTACATCTTGTTTTAGATCACCTTTCATCGACACTGCTTTATCTTTCAGAAGAGATTCAATTTGTTTTTTAAGTTTTAGGTTTTCAGATTTCATATCAGTGATAGACTTCACTGGATCGGCTGAATTATTAAGTGCTGATTTAACCAGTTCAAAACTGGCATTGTTTTGAGCATAATAGGCTTTGGCAGCATCATTTGTTATGGCCTCAATACGACGTATCCCTGCAGCAACAGCCCCTTCAGATTTAATTTTAAAATGCCATATATCTGCAGTGTTTTTAACATGTGTCCCTCCACATAATTCAATTGAATTACCAAAACGAATTGTTCGTACTACATCTCCGTATTTTTCGCCAAAGAGAGCAATTGCACCGTTTGAAACAGCTTGTTCCATAGGGACTGATCGCTTTTCTTCTAAATTTAATTTTCCTTCAATTCGGGCGTTTACAAAACGCTCTACTTCTTTTAGTTCCTCACTAGTGATCTTAGAAAAGTGTGAGAAATCAAATCGCAAGTATTTAGAATGAACCGCCGACCCTTTTTGCTCTACATGAGATCCCAAAACCTCCCGTAATGCCTGATGAAGTAAATGGGTTGCTGTATGGTTACATTCTGTTCGGAATCGTTGATTATACTCTACAACCGCTGTGAATGTGTCTGTCAAGTTGCTAGGCAAATGTTCTAGTACATGTATCGCTATATTATTTTCTTTCTTCGTGTCTAAAACATACAACACGTCTCCATTGGCAGACTCCAAATAGCCTTTATCTCCAACCTGTCCTCCGCTTTCAGAATAAAAGGGGGTGAGGTTAAATACGAGTTGGTATTGCACACCCTCTTTTACAGAAGTTACTTTTCTGTACTTAGTAATTTTTACAGAGGTTTTTAAGACGTCATAGCCCACAAACTCTTGTTCAGCATCGTCAAATAGCACTGTCCAATCTTCTGTAGTAACCTCACTGGCAGCTCTAGAACGTTTTTTCTGTTTTTGAAGTTCTAATTCAAAACCAACGGAATCTAACGTCATGTCTTTTTCGCTAAGAATTAAAGCTGTTAAATCTACTGGAAAGCCGTAAGTATCATACAATTCAAACGCTTTATCCCCAGAAACATGAGAGCCTTTGGTAGTGTTTATAATACGATCTAACAAAACTAATCCTTGATCAAGAGTTCTTAAAAAAGAAGCCTCTTCTTCTTTGATAACGTTCTGAATTAATTGTTTTTGGGCTAATATTTCTGGAAAGACAGTCCCCATTTGCTTTGTTAAAACAGTCACTAATCGGTACATGAACGGCTCTTTTAGATTCAAAAATGTAAATCCGTAACGAACCGCACGCCTTAATATTCGCCGGATCACATACCCAGCCCCAGTGTTACTTGGCAACTGCCCATCGGCAATTGAAAATGTAACGGCCCTTACGTGATCAGAAATAACACGAATAGCTATATCTTGTTCCAACTGTTTGCCATAGTCACAGCCCGATATTGCTTCAATCTCTCTAATTATGGGAACAAACACATCTGTATCATAGTTTGAAGTTACATTTTGAAGCACCATACACAGACGTTCAAACCCCATACCCGTATCTATATGTTTTTGAGGTAGGTCTTCTAAACTCCCATTGGATTTACGGTTAAACTCCATAAAAACAAGGTTCCATATTTCCACCACCTGAGGGTGGTCTTTATTAATTAATTCCTGTCCAGAAACTTTAGATTTTTCCTCTTTAGATCGAATGTCTACATGTATTTCACTACACGGGCCACACGGGCCTTGTTCACCCATTTCCCAAAAATTATCTGCTTTATTTCCCTTCAGAATACGGTCTTCAGAAATCAATTGTTTCCATATATCATAGGCCTCGGAATCCATTGTAGTACCGTCCTGCTTACACCCTTCAAATACAGTCACATAAAGAATATCTTTATCAATTTTATAAACTTCGGTTAATAATTCCCAAGCCCACTCTATTGCTTCTTTTTTAAAATAATCGCCAAAACTCCAATTACCTAACATTTCAAAAAGAGTATGATGGTAGGTGTCATAACCTACCTCTTCTAAGTCATTATGCTTACCTGAAACTCTCAAACATTTTTGGGTATCTGTAATTCGAGTACTTGAAGGCGCTCCATGTCCAAGAAAAAATTCTTTGAATGGTGCCATCCCAGAATTAACAAACATTAAAGAAGGGTCGTCTTTTAAAACCATCGGAGAGGACGGTAAAACTTGGTGTTTTTTAGTTTCAAAAAAGTCTAAAAATTGAGATCTAATATCTTGAGATTTCATGCGAAAATGTTAAGCTTAGTATAATAAATCGTTCTTTAATT
>OJFB01000234.1_pt1 | contig 15435 bp, 38 predicted proteins | sample 1593811 | NCBI WGS metagenome assembly OJFB01 (sample SAMN05416736, study PRJEB24817) | seawater metagenome | isolation source: Sea water | place: Canada:Atlantic | collected 2013-07
CTGATGAAAATGAAGAATCATTTAAGTTAACCGATGGGAGAATAATTAATAATGACTAAAGAAGATTACAGTTCACACGATTGGAGAAAGAATACAGATAGTGCTGTTGTAGTTGATGATAAAGTAGAACACAAAGCATTAAAAGTAAATGATAGTAGAGTTATCTTTATTAACCCTAACACATTGAAAGAAGAAACTGTAGATGTATCAAGGTTGATAAGAGTATTCGTAAACAATGGCGAAGGTAACAAAAAAAGTATAAAATGAAAACTGTAACAATCACTGTTAATAAGAAAACAATATCAGATGCATACAATCAAGTTGCTATGTTAAATGATATGGGGTTTCCTAACTTTCAAAAAGGCGAACCAATTACTAACTTAATGATTGAAGTTAAGAACGATTTAAAGAAACAAAAACAAAAAGTAAGTCTATGGACAAAACTAATGAGGTATATGAATGTATAGAAATGATGAAGAATTTAACCACGCTGATAGACCTTATCAAAAATTAGATGATAAGATTAAGAAATTAAACTCAACTAGAGTATATAAGAAGATCACACCAAAGAGTGGTTTATCTTGGTATGTTAAATGGGTATCAGTGGTTTTTGTTATCGCTGGTTGGATGCTACACGCAGTCAATTTATTTCCATACAATCTGGCAGTTCAAATGATTGGTGTTGCTGGTTGGTTATGGGTAGGTATACTTTGGCATGATAGAGCATTGATTGTATTAAACAGTATTGGTGTTTTCTTACTAGGTTTAGGATTATTAAAACACATGGTAGGTTTATAATGCCATTTGGACCAACGACATTAAGAAATAAGAGGGAAGAGTTTGTATTACAAAAGATAGAGTATTACAAAGTCAATGAATATACTGGTGTTGGTAATTGGAAAAGACATTATTTCGATACTTACAAAGAAGCTGTAAAGATGTTTAAGAAACTAAAAGAAGAAAAAAGAAAGATATTAATATATGCTTGTAGAAATGACGAGTTAGGTGAAATTTCAACAGGACTAAATGATAGGTTTATAAATGAGTAATCAAAGACCGGCTAAGATAGAAAAGAAATTAGATAGAAATGGAGATATGCAAGTCTTCAAATTCTTTAAGACAGCAGCAAAGTTATTACATGATGAAGGCAAAGAAGATGAGGCATTCTACATGGAACAAATGGTTGATTGGTTAAGAAGTGGTAAACCATTACCCACAAGTGAAGAACAAATAACAAAGGCTTTGGGTCTATAATGGCGCATTTTAGGGGTGTAATAACCCTCGAATCGGGTGTGAAATCCTTGTCAGCGTGTCGCTCAGCGGTACAAAACCAAGTAAAATCAACGATTTTTAAAGGGTTGACATTTAAATCAATTCCTGTTATAATAAAGACTTATTAACACTAACAAAGGACAAAAATATATGAGTTACTTATACACTAAAGAACAATTGTTTTTAGAGTTTAAAGACGTTACTAAAAAAGATCAAAGTAAGAAGAAAGAGACCTATTCACATAGAATCGCTTATCTTACCGCTCTAAAAGAAGATATGATACAAGTACCTAAGAACTTTAATAACTTATCTATCAAACCAGATCAACTACAGAACTTGATTGATGATTGGTCCGCTCCTAATCCGAGAGACGCAACATATATGAGAGTTTTCGGTATGACTTACGCTGAGAAAAAAGCACAAGAAGAACTAGAGTTTTTTATTTATGAAAATGGTGAAAAAAAAGAAGTTAGAAAAACTAAACAAGACGCATAATCAATACATAAGATCGTTAGGTATTATGATTGATATTAATAGTGGTGTAATTCTACAACAGAGACATGGCACACCGATGCCAAGTTATAATTGTAGGCCATCACTACCAACGAGTGATAGAATTTCTGGTGACACTTACAAAAGACAATACACGAGCACTATACCAGAAGGCAAAACAATTAGTGTTGCGTATAACAAAGGTCCTTACATGATAGTTGATGTAAAAGACTTTAAAACAATGGGAAAAAAAGTATGAACAAATATATAATGATAATTGCACTAGTATTATTTACTACAAGTGCGACTGCGAATGAGACAATTGACACAAAAGTAAAAAACTTTATTGTTAGTGAATGGGTTGAGGTAAAAGAATACCAAAAGACACAATGGCAAGAAGGCAATGAACAGGTAATTGGAACTTGGACTAAATTAAAAAACTTTATATGGAAAGTTGGTAATAATGTTACACAAGATTAGTGATTTCTGTTTAAAGATTGATGGTGTCAAAAAAACAAGTGATAGACTCTATAATCTTAAATACAATAATCCAAAGACGCCTGAGCGTGATGCTCAGGTTGCCGAGTTAATTGATGATATTCAATCAACTTGTTTATTAATTGCTAAAGATGTTAAACCATATGACAGATAAAAATATACAAATACAAAATCTTCTAATACAGAAAAAGAATTTAGAAGAAACATTAGAATGGAAACATAATAGATTCCACGAAGATGAATTATATGAGATTAATGATACATTAACAAAGTTAGGAGTAACTACTGATGAGAATAATATTATTACTATTGGTTAGTTTATTAGTAACTAATTGTCAAGCGACAAGATCAAATGTAGGCGCAACACTAGGTGCTGTAACTACCACTGGCGCTTGTGTATCAATGGGAATCAATGATCCATATGCGATTGCTGGTTGCGCTGTTGTTGGTGCATTTACTGGCGCAGAGGTTATGTATAATTCAGATTATGATGTCCATAATGCTACGTTTGTAGATCATTTAAACCATGGTAAATCTACAAGTAGTTACACCAATTGGTTTAATCAAAAGACAGGTAATAGTGGTATCATACATACGACAAGATCATATAATAAGGGTCCTATCAAATGTAAAGATTATAGTGCGACTGTTGATATATCTAACAGATGGCCTCTTGTAGGTGTTGGTGGTGTCAATAGAAATACAATTTTTGGAATAACTTGTCAAATGCCAGATGGCAGATGGGTAGAATGGAAAGGTCAATAATGAATATAGTTGCAATGAACAAATTAATGTTTTACACAATCGTTTTAATACTCTTCAGTAAGTATGCGTTTGGTAATGAGAATGGCGACTTGTCAGGAACGACATATCCTTCAGATAATGTAAAAGTTATAGAGATATTAGATAAGATAGAACAAATAGAAAAAGAAGAAGACAAGGTTTATTGGAATAAGATAACAACTGTGAAACCAAAGAATGCGGCTGATCAGTATTGTTACGTAAAAGTTATTATCAAAGAGAGTGATAATCAACTTATCAAGGAAGAAATTTTGGAGTGTGCAGATGGTAGAAAACGAGTCGATGGACCAACTTATTGGGAACTATTCGCTGAGTTTTACTATACTGATATGGCACAACCAGAATACTGCCGAAGATATAGTCGGAATGGGCATGCTTTTAAAACACCAGGAAAAGTATGTTTAAAAATAAATGGTGAATGGGAGATAAGATGATAAAAAATATAATCATAATCTCATTAGTTATAGTTGTTGTGACAGGTATGACAGGGGCTGAGTTTTTAGATCATATAGCTTTAGCACTTGACAAAGCGCAAGAACTAGTATATAATGTAAAAAGTGAGGTTAAATAATATGAACAAATATGTAAAAATAATGGGTATAATGACCCTATCTTTGTTGATGACCAATTGTGCGTCTCAATATAAGATTAAGACAGAGAAGTCTAAAGTATTAAATGAGGTACCGAAATGGTATGTTAATGACTTTTCTGATAAGAAAGCGTGTGACACGCCTACGTTTGGTAAGAACAAAGATAAAATGTGTATCTTTGGTGTTGGTACTGCGGTATCTCCAGACTTACAACTTGCGATAGAGAAAGGCATGATGGTTGCGAAAGCAGAAATGGCTGATATTATCAAAGGTGAAATGAATAAGTCTTCAAAAATATTCATTACTGAACTTGGCAAACAACATAACAAGACTACTGTGTCAGAAGTTGAATCTACAATTGTAAATTTAATTACAAAGACACCAGTAAGAGGTTATGAAATCTTTGCTAAAGATATAACTATGACTAAAAATGGTTATTACAGAGTGTGGATTGGGTTAAGATTACCAATGGGTGATTATAACAAAATGTATAACTTTACAATATCAGAAGCTGTTGATGCTTACAATGTAAAATCAAAAGCTCAGATTGCGTTTCAAAAGTTAGAGGAAACATCAAATGAAGATAGTAATTTACAGTAAAAATAACTGTCAGTTCTGTACCAAGGCGAAGCACCTTGTTAAGACGCTTGGCCTTGAATACGAAGAAAAGTCTTTAGAGAAAGACTTTGGTTCTGATCCTGTTAAACTAATAGAAGATATTGGTAAACAGGTTAGAACAATGCCACAAGTTAAGATTGACGATAAGTTAGTCGGTGGTTACAATCAATTAGTAGAATACTTTGCCGATAAAGGTTTAGTAAATTTTAAGGGTGAGAAGATTGACAAAAGATAATATTATATTATTTCCACAAAATAAAATTGTGGAGAGATCAACTGCTGGTAAAAAACTACCTAGTAAGAAAGATCAAAAGTTTTTAGACGAACTTGCTAAACAACAAACCAAAGAGTTTGTAGAGACAAGCGTTGATGATATGAGTATGAATTTATTGAAAAGTTTTTATAATATGGGTATCAAAACAGAACGAGGTGAGTTTACAAAAGACTTGGCTATGTTAGTTGATACAATGAGAGGTTTGATATACAGAGACTTTAATATGAAACACCCGTCACAAGTATTAGCAGAGAAGATGGTAGAACTAAAAGTATTAAAAAACGGCACTCAAAGTGCGAGAATAAACTATGACATATTCCAAAAAGGTGTTAAGACAGTGCCTTTAAATCCAGAGATCCGAGAAGAACTAAAAGATGGCCCAGATTGGTTGGAGCCAGATGAGGACCTTGACAAATGAATTCGCTAAGAATCGCCTTCACAGGTTGTAAAATAGTTAAACTAACAACTGAAAATATATAGGAGTATATTAATATGTTAAACACAATAAAAAACTTGTTTGGTAAAGATGAACTAGTAAAAGTAAAAACAGTAAAAAGAACTGTTGCTATTGAAACTAGAGGCAGAAAAGCTTTATCAAAAAAACAAAAACTACTTAACTTACTATCAAAAGGTGGTAATGTTGCTTGGACTTCAATTCAAAAGAACTTTGATTTAGAGTCTCCAAGATCAATGATTGACACGCTTAGAGCTGAAGGTCACATGATCTATGGTAACAGAGTTGGTGGAAAAAAATACTACAGAATGGGAACTCCAACAAGAGCTATCATCGCTGCTGGTATCAAAGCGTTATACGGAACTCCGTTCAAGTATGACAACCACACTGTTTCTGTAAAGAAAGCAGACCTAATCGCACTTGATGCGTAGTTAGAAAGCTAGATGGGGCGCTTCGGCGCCCTTTCTTATTATGGACTTACAACACGGATTATTATTTCTTTTTTTGAGTGTTAGTTTTACACTAACAATTTTATGTATAGGTTTGTATATCTATAATAAAAATCAACAATCAATTAAAAAAGAAGAAGAAAAAAATCCGGTTGATGGAATTTTATAAGTATTACAAAAAATTATGATAGATAAATTAATAATTGATCAGATTGAACAACAGACAACAGATAATAATGTTGCTGTTTTATTATCAGGTGGTGTTGATAGTTTATCAGTTGCATTCGCTGCTCATAGAATGGGTAAGAAGATAACTGCATATACGTTTCATCTACAAGATCAGCCATCATATGACGCTACAAAGGCCGCTGAAGTGGCCAAACTTATGGGTTGGGGTATTCATGTTATAGAAGTACCTACACACAATTTACAGAACGATTTTCAAAGATTAGTAAAAGAAGTAAGATGTAAAAAGAAAACACATTTTGAATGTTGTTTTCCATTTTTATATGTGTATCCAGAGATTGAGGAAGATGTTGTATTAAGTGGTTGGGCTGCTGATGGTTACTATGGTATATCTAAAAAGGCCATGATACATTATGGTCCAGGTAAATCAAAAGAAAAATTTGATGAGTTTAGAGATAACTATTTTGACATAAACAATCAAGCAGGTTATCTATGGCATGAATTGGTTGCCAGAAACAATAAGAAACAATTGATTACACCATATCTATCTCTTCCTGTCAAGGACTTTTTCTATAACATGACATGGGAAGAAGTAAACAAACCATTTCAAAAACATCATGTGGTTACTGCATTTGAAGAATTTAAAAAATTTAAATTTAAGAAACATATCAACTTACAGTTAGGTGCTGGTGTGGACAAATTATTTGAAACCCTAATTGATGATAAATTTATTAACTTTAAATTTAGAAAACGAGTAATGGACATATGTAGAGATTGGTCTAAAATGTCAGATGATATAGGAGTGCTACAATAATGATTATAATAGATTTAAACCAAATAATGATTTCAAATCTGATGGCCCAAAGTAAAGGGGATATATCAGAGTTACCAAATAAAGACGCAGTAAGACACTCTATCTTAAATACAATTAGAGCATTTAATATGAAGTTTAAAGATGAGTTTGGCACGTTAGTATGTGCTGCTGATGCTGCTGATCCATGGCGTAGAGATATATTTCCACAATACAAAGCTTCACGTAGAAAGAATAGAACTGAAAGTAAGATTGATTGGAAAGGTGTCTTTGGTATTATGAGTGAGATAAGAGAAGAACTTACAAAGAATATGCCATACAAAATATTACATGTGGATAGATGTGAAGCAGATGATATCATTGCCACACTAGTCGCTATGAGAGAAGAAGACAAGTATTTAATCGTATCTGGTGACAAAGACTTTGTTCAACTGCAACACTATGGAGACGTATATCAATATAGTCCTATGTTAAAAAGTTTTATGGGTGAGAATGTAAATTCAGAAACATTTTTAAGAGAACAGATTATCAAAGGTGATAGATCAGATGGTGTTCCTAATATATTAAGCGATGATAATATATTTTTGACAGACGAGAGACAGAAACCTATCAACAAAAAAAGATTGGAAGAGTGGTCAGATACAGATAACATACCTCTAGGCAGTCAAACAAGAAAGAACTTTGAACGTAATAAAACATTAATAGATTTATCTATGATACCAGAAGACATTAAAACAAGTATTATAAATAACTACAAGAACTATAAAGATAATAGCAGATCGCTACTGTTGCAATACTTTATAGATAATAAGCTAAAAGCATTGATTGAAAACATTAATGATTTTTGATAACATATATATGGAGAAAACAAATGGCTGAAGAAAGAGCAAGAAACCCTAACTTAATATCACCGGCGTCTATGACAGCAATGGCATCTACTGCAGGTTCTGGTAAAGAGTTAATGAGTGAAATCTTTACCAAAGTTAATAATGCTAAAGTAAAGGCAGACAAGATCGCTGTGTTAAAGAGAAACGATACACAAGCAATGAGAATGATCTTAAAAGGTGCCTTTGATCCAAAGATACAATGGGATTTACCTCCTGGAATACCACCGTTTATAAAAAACGAAGTGCCAGAAGGAACTCAACATACTTGGTTAGAGAACGAAAGCAGAAGATTATATAACTTTGTAAAAGGTGGTAATAACCAACTTAACAAAATAAAAAAAGAAACACTATTCATACAAATATTAGAAGGGTTGCATTATAAAGAAGCAGCGGTTTTAATTGATGTAAAGAATGGAACTTTAAATAAGACATACAAAGGTCTTACATCAGAAGTTGTAAAAGAGGCATTCAATTGGAATGCTGAATTTGCGAAACCTGCTGAATAAAACATACGAATCAAAGGGTGCGACACTTGTTGTTCACCCTTTGTTCCCCCCAAATCCCTATAAAACCACGCAAAATACTTGTTGACAATCCCTCTATTTTATGTTATTATATAAATATGAAAGTGAGGAATATATAATGAAAAAAGTAATAGTATTTTTAACAGTATTATGGTTTGGTTTAAACGCCTTATCCAATTCAGTTAAAGCAGACGAGTATAACACAGCCGTGATTGGTCATGTTGTATCAGAAACAATTAAAGGTACCGACATGGACCACCAGAAATTGTTAGAGGCAGAAATGAGTAAGATGGCTCATACATTTGCTTTACAAATGGCTTACACGCTTGAAAAACATTTACCTTACATTATGGATTCTGTAATGACACAATTGAGACTTGAACTTGATAAGAAACACAAATGCTTATTATTAAAAGATTCTAAAATTGGGGATAAAGAATGTCAAAACAAACACTAGTGACTAAAAAAGTATTAAAACGAGAGCTTGTAAGTAATCGTAAATATAAGACTACTTACAAAGACATCAAAAAGTATTTTAAGATGATTAACAAAGCTGTATTTGGTAATCTACTGTCGCCTTTTAATGAAATCTTAATTAAAAAGATTTATTCAGAGGCAGCTTCTAAAAAATATTGTTATGGACAAGTTATTGCTTGGGAATGGAAAAGAAAAGGTACCAGAGTTTATCATTTAGAAATGCTACCTTATTATCATAACAAAAAAGAATTCGTGGACACTTTAGGACACGAAATGGTACACCTATACCAAATGGCCAACGTAGGTGATACTGGGAATCATAACAAACTATTTTATAGTTTTAGGCCCAAATTAAACAAAATAGGTTTAGACCTATAGAAAGATATATTATGAGTGAAGTGAGAAGTGGTAAAGAGTTAGACCCCTATTTAAGAGGTCGTATTGGTGAGGCAAGAGTTAATTTAGAACAATTAATCAAACCAAGTAATCCAAGTGGCACAAAAAAAGTTTATTATCTAGGTAATTTTAGAAAAGATGTATTAGATAATTTTACAGAAAAACAATCAATCAAAATATTTAATGCTATGGAAAAGATGCACAACCAAGTACATTTATTTCAAAAGAAAGTACCTAGTTTTACAGACGCAGATGGCGTTGAGTGGACTGGTTACGAATATATAGCAATCAAAAAATAATATGAATAGAGTTAGGACCTTAATGTTAATGGCTACAATTGTCTTCTGTGGGATAGTATGGTGCCATTATAAATCATTAGCATATGCTGATGTTCCAAAGAGACCTAACTTTAAACATAGTAATAATACAGAATTTTTACATAGTGTTAAACAATGTGTTGACTATGTTTATTATCATAATGATGTTGAAGAAGTTAACCTAGAACTATTAATAGCACAAGCAGCATTAGAGTCTGGTTGGGGTAACAGTAGATTTGCTAATGAGGGTAATAATCTATTTGGTATTAGAACATATGATTTAAGAGAACCCCATATGTTACCATCAAATAAACCAAAGAAGTGGGGTGTAAAAGTTTATAAACATGAATGTGATAGTGTATTAAACTATATAAATATACTAAACAAGGGTAAGGCTTTTACAGAGTATAGAAAGTTAAGAGAAGAAGGTATCACAGACCCATTTATACTAACAGAGACACTTGATGCATATGCATCGGATAAATATTATTTCGCAAAAGTTAAAAGTATATTAATCAAAATTAGAAAAGACTATCAGTAATGTTCTTAACGATATTAACATTTTTATCGGCCATATCTATATCAATTATAGCGGCTGGGTATTCAATCATAGGTCTAGCGACATTGTTTGCTGGCGCTGTAATACCTATTATATTAATGGGTTCAGCATTAGAAGTTGGTAAACTAGTTGCGGCTAGTTGGTTGTATCACAATTGGAATAGTAATGTTCCCAGGTTACTAAAAGCATATCTATTCTCAGCTATTATTATCTTAATCTTTATTACATCTATGGGTATCTTTGGTTTTCTATCAAAGGCACACCTAGATCAAGTCAAACCAACATCAAGTAATAACATCAAAATAGAATTATTGAATAATCAAATTAAGTCACAACAACTTATTATTGATAGATCACAAAAGACATTAACACTATTAGACAAGGCATTAGAAGTTTACATAGATAAAGAATTTGTAACTAGAGGTCTAAAAGAACGTAAGAAACAAGAACCAGAAAGATTAGAACTAAACACAGCAATCAAAGAAGCAAGTAATGAGATTGGCAAACTATCCGAAGAAAAGGGTATATTGAGTTTAGAACAAAACAAGATAGAGGCAGAAGTAGGACCAATCAAATATGTGGCAGAGTTGATCTATGGCGAGAACGCTGAAAACAATTTTGACAGCGCTGTTCGTATAGTGATATTGATACTCATATTTGTATTTGACCCTCTCGCTGTACTTCTCTTAATCGCAGCAAACATATCATTAAGACAATGGCGTCAGAAAAGAAACATAAAAAAGAGTGAAGAAAAGTTTGATTTAGAAAGCAGATTAGAGAGAGAACGTAAGAAGGCGAAAAGACTTAACGAGAAGAATAGAGACTATAAGAAAATGGTAACTAAAATTGGCGACTTCAAAGACATGGATCCAGACGAAATTAAATTAAAATTAGACCAAATATATGACTGGAATGAAAAAGATTAGTATTATATTATTATTGGTGTTTCTATCAGGTTGTATGAAAACCACCTGTGTAACAGATACCGAATGTACAAAGAAACTAGATTGGAATAACAAGGGCTTTACTTTGTTTAGAACAGTGATAACTAATGGGACAAATTTGGGCAAATAGAGGGTTGACAAGCACCCTAAAGTGTGATATATTATAGACTATGGAACCAAAAATTCATATACCAATAGAAGTACAAAAATTAGATGCACTTGCTAGTGCGTGTAAGAAGGCAACTAATCCTGACTTTAAAGCTTTATGGTATAGGAAGTTGATTGATTTGGGATACAAATATAAACTAATGGACTATGTAATGAAGAAAGGCTTGAAACACTAATGAATATATTTTATGTACACAAAGACCCTGTAAAGTCAGCAAAGATGTTGATAGATAAACATGTGGTTAAAATGATTATAGAGTCAGCACAAATGTTATCTACTGCGCACAGATTAATCGATGGCGAACAGTGGGAAGATAGAACTAAAGCTGGTAGAAGAATAAAAAGATGGCGACTAAAGAACAAAGAACATGAAGATATAATCTACAAAGCTTCACACGTTAAACACCCTAGTACAATTTGGGTTATGGCGTCAGCATATAATTACTATTGGTTATACAATCACATGGTTGCGTTGAATGATGAATTTAAATTAAGATACAATCATACAGAAGACCATATGACAATTAGAAAATTAGGTATTATACTTCGTAATCCACCTAAAGGAATATCTCTAACTACAATACGAACAGATCCCACTCCAGCAATGCCTGACGAGTGTAAGATACCTGGCGATGTAGTTGGTTCGTATAGAAAGTATTATGTTATGAAGAAAAAAGATATGGCATCGTGGAAGGCGCCATCAACCCCACCTGAATGGTATACGAAAGGTTTACAAAATGGACTATGAAGAAATGGAAAAGATGTCACTAGAGGAATCTAAAAGACAAACAAAAGAACGAAAAGAAATTGGACTAAATATGATAAGACCATTTACATATGATGAAAAGAAATTATTATGGGATGGATTAAGAGAAGACAATAAGACCTTACATGAATTAGCAATGGAAGGTTTTAATGAAGAACAAACATTAAGAAGAATAGAAGAAAAACAAGAATTAAGTTTAATAGAAGAAAGGAACGGATTCTAATGATTAAAGAAGCATTAATAAAAAAACTAGAAGGTGATATTGCTGTTGCTGAAGCAGATTTAAAAACTTTCTTAGCGTCACCAATTGGTGTTGCTGAACATATTGACTATGTAATAACAGCAGAGAAAAAAGTAGAAATACTAGCACATGCTAAAGATAAACTAGAGGCAATTACAAACCTATAATGCCATCATATACATTTTACAATTCAAAGACCAAAAAAGAATATGACGATATGATGACTATTGCTGAAATGGAAGAGTTGTTAAAGAAGAAGAAACATATTAAACAGGTTCCTAAAGGTATAAATATTGTAGCGAGTACAGGTGACCGTCATATGAAATCAGATGGTGGTTGGAAAGACACACTATCTAAAATAGGTGAGGCACACCCTGGTAGCCCATTGGCACAACAGACACAAAAGAAGTCTATAAAAGAAATTCGAACTGAACAGGCTATACAAAAGAACAAGAAACGAGTAGCAGCAAGGAGAAAACGATAATGGCAGACATACCAGATTATATGAGAGGCTTTGACCTTGATGAAGATTGGGGTATAACTCCTGTTGAAAAACCAGCAGAGAACACTCAACCAACAATTGACCCTAAAGCAATAGACGATCAAAATTTAGAACTATCAAAAGTTAAATCAGATGTATCAGATGTTAAGTCTATGATGAATGAGATCATGCAGATTGTTAGTGAGAAAGAAACGATCACTAAAGAAGTAAATAGTGAGGCAACTGAAAAGAGATTTAAAGAAATAGAGAAAATAATATTGCCTTTTCTATATAACCTACAAAAGAGTGATGAACCTTATATCCATTGGCCGAATAGGTCACCGATAATTAAGGCACAGATAGAAAAAATAATGAAACTAACGAGGAATCAATAATGAAATTATCAGAAAACTTTAGTTTAAAAGAATTAACAGCTTCACAAACAGCTGAACGTAAAGGTATTAGTAATAACCCTAGCGAAGACCACATGAATAATCTAAAAGAACTTTGTGTAAATGTTTTACAAAAAGTCCGAGATCATTATGGTAAAGTGGTATCAGTATCTAGTGGCTATCGTAGTCCAGAGTTATGTGTATCGATTGGATCAAGTGTAAATTCACAACACGCTAAAGGCCAGGCTGCCGATTTCGAGGTGTTTGGAATGTCTAATGCTGAACTATGTAAGTATATAGCAGAGAACCTAGATTTTGACCAACTGATCTTGGAATACCATAATATTGGAGAACCAAACAGTGGGTGGATCCATTGTTCTTACAGAAATGATGGTGAAAATCGTAAACAAATTTTACGTGCTTACCGTGATGACGCTGGTAAAACCAAATACGAGTCTTACAATCCTAACTGAAAAGAGGATAGGGAAGAGTTAAGAAACTCGCCTGAAAAGATAGAAGACCACTTACAGTTATACCGGTCGACCTAGACTTGACTTTTGAATTAAATTATGATATAATATAAACATACAATAAATGAAAGTGAATATAATATGAAAAAAGAGTTTAAGTTTATAGAACTAGATAAAACTGTTCTACCTAAAACCAAAGGCAAGTCAACCAACGGTTTTAGATTTTACGAAATTGAGGGTAAAGCATATCCATCTGTGACAACAGTATTAGGTATTCTTAAAAAAGAAGGCCTACAAAAATGGCGAGACGCCATTGGTGAAAAGGTTGCTCAATGGGAAATGGGTAGAGCCTCACGTAGAGGTAAAGCAACTCACACACTAGTTGAACAATATATTAAAAACGAAACACCAAGTATCAGAGACGTATTACCACTTGGTCTGTTTAAGTTATTAAAACCTTACATAGATCAGATTGATAACATACACTTGTTAGAGGCAATTATGTATAGTCATAAACTTACAATTGCTGGTCAAGTTGATTGTGTTGCTGAATATAATGGTAAACTATCTGTAATAGATTTTAAAACTGCCAATAAAGAAAGACAAGAGAGTTGGATTGATAATTATTTTATGCAATGTACTGCTTACGCAATTATGTATGAAGAAATGTTTAATACACCTATTGAGCAAATAGTAATCATGTTGGCAAGTGAAGACGGAACATCACAAATCTTTGTTAAAGAACGTAAAGACTATGAGAAAGACCTTGTAAAGGCGATTGCTGGTTTTTATAAACATTACGAGGAATTGAATAAGGATAAAGTAAAAGTCTAAAGATGTATAAACTAGCACTTATATTGGTTATATTTTTTACTAGTATATTAAATGCTAAAGATCATTATAACTTTTATCTTAACCAATATCCACTTATTTGTGGTCACCAAGATGAGGTAAACAAATATATAATTGATCATAAGTTTACAGCAGTTACGATAAGTGTTGGTAGAGAAGGATCAAATGAAGATGGTTCAATAGTCTTTCTATTAACATATTACATTAACCAGATGAATCAAACTTTGGCAGTAGCCGAGTTACCTAATTCGCCTGAAAAGTGTATTTTATTTCACACTTTCAATTTAAGAATGAATGAAAGTTTAATTGGAAAAGACACTTGATTAACCGAGTTGCAACACGTGGCGATGGAGGGAGACTAAAGTCGCCACACTAAAAAGAAATGAATATTATGAATAGTAAAGAGTTTAGTTTAAATATAGAAAGTATGGTAAAATCAAAAAGAATATCCTATATGGAGGCAGTTCTTTTATATTGTGAAGAAAATGATATTGATCCATCAACAGCGAAACCATTGATATCAAAATCATTAAAAGAAAAGATTAAGTTAGAAGCAACAAACAAAAAGTTGTTGAAATATCCTAAAGGTGGTATGTTGCCAGTATAATATGTATGATGGATTTGATGTATATAAAATTTATTTGGGAGTTAAGTTACACTTCACATCTAACAACTATGATTATACCAAATATGGAAAGGTTAAGTGCAAACTTGAAACGTTTACAAAAAGGAATGATAGATATTTCTTTCACAAGTTAAGCAAACAATATGGAGAAGATAATATACTTGATTTCTTTGTTGCTAACTTTGCTACAGATAGTAAAGGGTGGATTGGTAATCTTTTACAACAAGATGGTAGAGATGTTTACTTGGATTTTAAGAAACGTAAAGAGTCATTTGCCTACCATTTTAAATCAGATTGCGTATCTATCAGTGATGATATTGTTTCTCGTAATATTCGTTTTGATGATGTTTTTCTATGTAATAGCGGACAACATCCTAGGCTTTTACGATTACTACTTCAAAAGAAATTATCTACACAAACCGCAATCGTGCTTGACCACTTCTTATCGTTTGGTAAGAATTGGAATAAAGAAATTACCGAAAAAGTTGTATGGCCTAAAATCTCATCTACGATTACCAGATTAAAACCTTTTATAAAGTTTAATGAGACTGAATGTAAAATGATTATGAAAGATGTATTTGTATAATGACTAGAAAGATTTTAATTATGGGATTACCAGGTTCAGGTAAAACAACTTTAGCAAAATCATTAAAACAAAAGTTAGATCATTGTTATCACTTAAACGCTGATGAAGTTAGACAAAAATATGATGATTGGGACTTTAGTGAAGATGGTAGAATTAGACAATCAGAGAGAATGTCAAACTTAGCTGATAGTTATTTAAAAACACATAAGTATTGTATATGTGATTTTGTGTGCCCTACTTTAGATACAGTAAAAATATCTGTCTCTTATACACATCTCCGAGCCCACGAGACTCCTGAGCATCTC